>ERZ651776.3595-NODE-3595-length-15243-cov-3.274825_pt1 | contig 15243 bp, 18 predicted proteins | sample MGYA00514761_ERZ651776 | MGnify/ENA metagenome assembly ERZ651776 | reverse complement strand
AGCTAATTTCATTACTGTTTCAAGTATAATTGCTGATTTAGTGTTTATAAAAAAAGATCAGAGTGATAGTATTAGAGGTAAAATTATTGGCATTCCAAACGCAGATCCTGGGTTCGATTGGATCTTTTCTCATGATATTGCAGGTTTGGTTACTCAACATGGTGGAGCAAATTCACATATGGCTATTCGTTGTGCTGAACTTAGTATACCGGCTGCAATTGGAATTGGTGATAAGCTCTATGAGAATCTTAAAGAGGGGCGCTTAATTCTTGATTGTGCGAAAGGGTACTTTAAATATGTTTAAAAAACGTATTTTTTCTCGTAGTAAAAAAAATCAATCTAAAAGAAGTATCATCCGTAAAAAATCCAATAAGAGATTTTTATTAAACATTTTATTTGAAAGAGAAGGATACAAATCAGACTCAACACCAATAACTTTAATATTTTTATTCATTGATTTTGCTGCTAATGCACATCCTGCTATCAACCCTCCACCACCTACTGGTATAAGTAATGTGTCAATTTCATTGCAATCTGATATCATTTCATAAGATATAGTTCCTTGTCCTGATATAACATTTATATCATTATAAGGATGAACTTCTATGAAACCTTTATCTTCAATAAGACTCTGAACATGTTTATAAGAGGCATCTAAATTCGATCCTTTAATTATTACGTTTCCACCAAAATTTTTAGTCCTTCTTATTTTTGTAAACGGTGTACCTTCAGGCATGACAATATTTGATTTAATATTCATTTTTTTTGATATAAAAGCTAAACCTTGAGCATGATTACCTGCAGACATAGCAACTACCCCAGACCTTTTTTCGGATTCAGAAAAAGAAAGTAGCTTTGCGTATGACCCTCTAACTTTAAAAGCACCAGTAAATTGTCTATTCTCAAATTTAAAATAAATATCTACGCCTAGTTTTTCTGAAATAGAGTTTGAAAAACTAGTCTCTGTCCATTTCACATTATCAGATATTTTTTTATGAACATTTATAATGTCATTTAAGTTTAATTGCATTTTTTACTCTATCAATTTAAATAAATAAGTGGGTATTGTTAAAATAATATTTTGTCAATTATATTAATTTTAGATTTCCTTTTTTATATGTGAGGTAGAATATGCGAGACTATGAAGTTAATAAAATAATGCAAGGAAGCCCTCCACCTCAAAAATATCAAGTTTCGCTAGAGAACTGGAGGAAATATCCTTATTGTAAATGGTCTTTTTCAAATGTAAGAGACTTAATACCAACAGCTATTATTTCAGAAAATAGAAACAAAAAAGTTAATTTTAAAAAAAACTTAGTTGATCTAAATAGTTTAACTATAAATCACAAAGGAATGAGATCAAACCTACTAAGTGTTTTAGAAAAATGTGACACAGATGCTTTTTTAGTTATGCATAAAGGAATACTTAAATATGAATTCTTTGACAATTTTACAAAAGAAAACACTCCTCATATTATCTTTTCACTCTCAAAGTCTATTACCTCTTTATTGACAGGAATATTAGTAAGTCAAAAAGTTATAAATCTAGATAGTACCGTTTCTACAATAATTGAAGAAACTAAAGGAAGTGCATACGAACACGCCACAGTAAGAAATGTCTTGGATATGAATATTGCCTCAAGATTTGTTGAAGATTATACTGGTAATGAACAAATATTTAAAGATTATAGAGCTTCAACAGGCTGGGATATACCTAAACAAACCAAAGAATTAAATTTTTTAGGTTTACATGATTTTCTTTCAAAATTACCAACATCAGATTTAGAACATGGAAGAAAATATCACTACTGTTCACCTCATAGTGATTTATTAGGTTGGATAATAGAACGAGCTTCTGGAAAAAAATATTCTAAAATTATGTCTGAATTATTATTTGAACCAGCTGGTACTATTCATCAATCATACGTTACAGTTGATAAATGGGGAGCTTCAAGGGCAGCTGGAGGAATAAGCATATCTCCATACGATTTATTGATAATTTCTGAGTTAGTTCGTTGCTACGGTATAAAGAATAATGATGAAATAATCCCATCTTCGTGGATAGAAGATATTCAAAGTCACAAAAATAACAAATGCTACCTTAATCAAGATAATTTAGAAAGGTTTCCAAATGGTAACTATAGATCAAAATGGTACCAAACAGGCTTTAATGATAATGAGTTTTGTGGAATAGGAATACATGGACAAAATATTTGGATAAATCCAAATAAAGAATTAACTATTATAAGAATGTCCTCTGCTGCAGACCCTATAAACATCAAGACTGAAGAATTAATGTTTGAAGTATTTGAAGAAATTGGGAAAACCTTAAGTTAGATAAGTTCAACAAAATTTTAAAAAACTATTAGAAAGTTATTGGAAATTTTTTATATAGCTTATTAATTTCTGTTATCAATTCATCTGACAAAACAACATCTAAACCATTTATTATTTTAGTTAATTGTAATTTTTCAGTTGCTCCAAAAATCACAGATCCCATAAATGAACGTTGGTTACAGAATGCAAGAGCCATATGAACTGGTTCAATATTAAATTTTCTTGCAAGAGATACGTATTCTCTAACAGCTATTGTTGAATTATCATTTATTCTTCCAAACAAACTTGACACTCTCGAAAGTCTTGAATTTTTTGGAACCTTTCCATCCAAGTATTTGCCAGTTAAGAAGCCACCTGCCAAAGGCGAATAAGCTAACAAACTAATTTTTTCGTGATGTGACATTTCTGCCAAATCAAGATCATATAATCTACAAAGTAAACTATATTCATTTTGGGTAGACACTAATTTAAGATTTGGAAAATCTTTTAAGTAATTAATAAATTGCATCGTTCCCCAACAGGTCTCATTAGACAATCCAATATATCTTATTTTTCCTTCTTTATGAATTTCTGACAAAGATTCTAAAACTTCTAAAATATTTTCTTTAGTTTTTTTACTATCTTGATTTGAAGGGTCATAATTCCAATTTTGCCTAAAATGATATGATCCTCTATTCGGCCAATGTAATTGATATAAGTCTACATAATCAGTTTTAAGTCTCTCTAAACTTCCTTCAATTGCTATTTTTATTGAGCGTCCATTTATTCCTTCTCCATTTCTAACAGCATTGTAACCAATGCCTGATATCTTTGTAGCCAATACTATTTCGGATCTTTTAGATCTATTATTGTCAATCCAATTACCAAAAATCGTTTCTGTATCACCAGTTGTTTCAGCTTTTAAAGGACATGTTGGATACATTTCAGCAGTATCAAAAAAATTAATGCCTGCATCTATGGATATATCAATTTGCTCATGCCCATCTTTTTCTGAAGTTGCCTCGCCAAATGTCATTGTACCAAGACAATATGATGAAACTTCAAGATCAGATTTTCCTAATTTTTTAAACTGCATTTAATCCTCTTTCTAGTAAAGCTTTAAAAATATATCTAGAGTAATTGAATAAAGTAAAAATCAATAATGCGCTCTAAGCACTTTAAGCGGCTTAGAATAAAATAAATTTAACATTTTTAACAGGCTAAAAATTGTAATAAAAATAGGTAAAATTAGAGAGAACAAAATTAAAGTTATATAGTTCAAATAAAATTCAATATTAAATAAATAATTAAGTAAAATATAACTCACTGAACAACCTATTAAAATAGAAATTAATGAAGATAGAAACCCTATAGTCATGTACTCACAAAACCACAAAGAAATAATTTTTTTTGGATTAGCACCAAGAATTTTGAAGACTGCCACCTCATATAATTTATCTTTTTTGCTTACATCTAAAATACTGTTCAAAACTATTATACCTGATATTAGAGTAACAAAAGCAATTGTATTGATAATAATAATTAGAAATTTTAATAAAGATCTAATAGCTTTATAACTTTCTTCTACTGATATGGATGAAATGTTTGAAAATTTAGATACAACTTTTTCTACAAAATCTGCACTCATAACTTTGTTTTGATTTTTACTCGTTGCAATCCAAGTGTGAGGTGCATTTTTTATTTTACTGTCACTTAAGAAAAATATAAAATTTATACCCATATTTTCCCATATAATCTCTCTTGTGTTATGAATTTTAGCTACAAAATTTCTTCCTAAAATATTAAATTCAATTTTATCTCCAATCTTCAAATTTAATCCTTTAGCGATTTTATCACCAATAGAAACTAGAAGAGGACCATTATAGTCTGAGCTCCACCACTCACCACTAATCAATTTATTATTTTTTGGCTTTGTATTTCCCCAGGTAAATGCCCTATCTCTTCTAAGAACCCATTGTACTTCTTTATCAACTTTTAAATTTTCAACATTTACATTATTTAATTTGGTAATGCGTCCTCGTAGCATTGGCTGAGCATTGAGATTATTAGTACCAATTGAATTAATAGCTATTTTTTTTATATCTTCAATTTGACTTGGTTGAATGTCTATAAAAAAATGATCTGGAGCTTCTTGATTAATAGTATTATAAATTTTCCTATCTAAACTTTCCTGAACGATATTTAATGTAATCAAAAGCGACAATCCTATACTAAATGAAATTACTATAGATTTTGAAAATGTATTTCTATCGACAATAGACTTCCTAATAGTTTCTTTTATTGTGCCAACTTTAAAACTAATTTTTTTTAAAATCATAAAAAATAAATTAGTAGACAGTGTTAACATAATTAAGGAAATAAATAGAGAAACAAATATATAAAAAGCTAACTTTATATCACTAGTTAAATTAATAGTTAAAAAACATAAACAACAAATTAAAAAAATTATAAATATTTTTATTTTATTAGAATATTCATTATAAATTTTATCTCGAGATATTCTTATTAAGTGTATCGGTTTAATTTCATAAGTTTTAGATAAAGGAATGATTGTAAAGAGTAAACATACTACAAAACCGAATGAACAACTTATTAAAATAGGTTCCATAAAAATTTTAGCTTGAAAAGAAGAAAATAGTTTATCTCCTATTAGAGAAGAAAATAAAAAAGGAATGGATATTCCAAAAATTAATGCAGGTATTATCCCCATTAAAAAAATAAATAGCATTTGGAAAAGATAAATTTTGAAAACTTGAGTGTTTTTTGCTCCTAAAGATTTTAAAATAGCTATATTCTTTATCTTCTTTATTAAATATCCCTTTACTCCATTCGAAATTCCAACACCAGAAATTAATAAAGTTATGAGGCCAACTAGAGATATAAATAATGTTGTTCTTTCTATAAAAGTATTAAAATTATTTGTGCTATTTTGAATGTTTTTTAAAGATACATTCGTTCCTTCTATTAACTTATTTAAAAAAGATAACTCTAATCTTTTATCGTTTGGGATAAATTTTAATTTATATTTCACGAGAGAGCCAGGGACCATCAAACCTGTATTTTTTAAAGTTTGAGAGGATACAAGCACTCTGGAACCAAATGTTGCAAAAGAAAACATTCTATCTGGTTCTTTTATAATTATTCCTTCTACTTTAACTTTAATATTTCCTAACTTTACTATGTCACCGATAGAAATATTTAGTTGTTTTTTAAGTCCTTCATCAATGAATATTTTATCAATATTTTCATTTATTTTTATGCTAGATGAAGTTTTTGTTTCACTTTTAATTCTTATCTCACCTATTAAGGGCCAATTTTCATCAACTGCTTTTAATTCTACTATACGACGTTTGTAAGGTAAGCTTTTTAGCGAGGATAGCATTGTACGCATTTCTACAATCTGAGAAACTTTACCATTTTGTTCTAACCAATTTTTAACGTCTCTTGGAAATTCTTGATAAGTAGTTGATAGCTCGTATGTACCACCAAGAAGTTCGGATCTTTTATTATCAATTTGATATTTTAGATTTTGAGATAAACTCCCAACGGCAGTAATAATAAAAACTCCAATAAAAATTGAAGTTATTACTATTTTAAATTCGTTAAAAGAACCTCTTAATTCCTTAATTGATAATTTCAAAAAAAAATTATTTTCTAAAAATAGTTTTTTTAGGACTAACATTTTATATAATTAAGCCATTATCAAGAGTAATAGTTTCATCACACAAATCAGCCAAAGATTTATCATGAGTAACTAATATTAAAGTTGATTTATGATTTTTTTGAAGTTGAAAAATAAGTTCAATAACTTCTTTACTATTTTTTTTATCTAAATTTCCAGTTGGCTCATCTGCAATTAGAATTTCTGGAGATGAAATTAAGGATCTTGCAATAGCAACTCTTTGTTGCTCTCCTCCAGATAATTCATGAGGGTAATGACTAACCCTATTTTTTAGACCGACAGTTTCTAGTAATTTGATACTCTTTTTATTATCTATAAAATCTCCAGAAATCTCTAAAGGTAAGTTTACATTTTCTAAGGCTGTCATAGAAGGTAATAAATTAAAAGATTGGAATATAATCCCTACATTTTTTGATCTATAATCAGCTAATTCATCTTCTTTCAAATCATGAATTGCCTTACCTTTGCAGAACACCTTACCTTCTGTAACAGTTTCTAGTCCAGCGATAGTCATAGCTAATGTTGATTTGCCAGCACCACTATGTCCCATAATACTAATACTTCTATTAGCCAAAATATTTAGATTTATTCCTTTTAATGCCTTAATGGTCTCAACATTACTTTTTAGATTTACATGCACATTTTCTAATTTAATTATAGTATTTTGTTTCATAATACTCATTTATAATTTAACAATTTAATATATCGTTTAGGCGAAAAATTTTTTACTGAAATTACTATCTGACTATTATGAAATATATAATAAAATTAAATTTTACAATTTTTTTCTTTTTATTAACTCTAATGCAAACTTCCTATTCCAAAAGCGTTAGAATATTAATATTAGGTGATAGTCTAATTGCAGGTTACGGATTATTAAAAGAAAACGGTTTTGTTAATCAATTACAAAAGAAATTGGATAAATCTAATCTTAAAATTAACCTTATTAATAGTGGCGTTTCTGGAGAAACATCAACGGGGCTTTATAATAGATTTAAATGGGTATTAGAAGAAAAATTTGATGGGGTTGTGATTTCTAGTGGTGCAAATGATGCATTAAGAGGTATTGAACCTAAAATAACTTTTAAAAATCTTGAAAATATTTTGATATATTTAAAAAAAATTAAAATGCCTACTATGCTAATTGGTATGAAAGCCCCAAACAATCTTGGTTCAAGTTATGTTAACGAATTTAATAAAATTTATAAGGAATTAGCTCAAAAATACCAAACTAATTTATATCCCTTTTTTTTAAAGGATGTAGTCCTAAATCCAAATTTAAATCAAAGTGATATGATTCATCCTAATAAAATAGGGGTAAAAAAAATAGTTGAAAATATTTACCCAGAATTTTTAATTTTTTATAAAAAAATATTGTATTAGTCATCTTTTGAAAATAAGTAACCTTAATACTCTCCAAACACCCCTTAGAGCTAATGATCTAACGATCGGATTTCTAAAAAGTTTTTTAGATAATAATATTATCCTAGAATAATAATTTCTGAACAAATACAAAATAATAAATATAATAAAAATTATTAATATTAACTTTATCATTCTATATTGATATCTATTAAACCCAATATACCAAAGTCTGCTGTGATCTTGTTACCTTGCTCTATTGGCAAAGGTAATGCACAAGTACCAGTAGAAACTATCATACCTTTATGGAGAGTAATATTATTTTGAGATAACTCATTTATCAGCCACGTAAGAGCAATTATTGGATCACCCAAAACATTTGCTCCGATACCATCATGAGAAAGATTGTTATCATTAAATATTCTGACTTTATGCTTTGAAAAATCAAGAGTTTGCCAATTATGTTTAATAGGCGATGAAATCACAAACTGATGAGCGCATGCATTATCTGCAATCAAGTTAAACTCTCCAACTTTAGAGAAATCTTCAAAACGTGAATCAGGTAATTCTATTGCTAGATGAAGATCTTCAACAAGACTAATAACCTCATCAGGACTATATAAATAATTTTTAGGTTCGAGAGTTTTCGCAATTTTGAAAGCAAACTCTGGTTCAGCAACAGCCATTTTGTTATTACCTAAAACAGCTATATCGTTTGGCTTAAAAGTTTTATCGTTTAAAATTCTTCCAGCTAATGGTCCATTTACTCCAATATGTCTTTGCCCGTCTAAACTAGTTGCTGCAATCTTCCAACCAACTATTTCAGAATTACTGAGTGCTTGAAGAGTTTCTTGGATTTCATAAGCTTCAGTTCTATTGTGCGGTGTTAATTCAATTGGGAGAGTATTAATCTTTTTACCATTTTTCCAAGAATTCCAAATTATTTCAGCAGCTTTCATACTCATATGCTTTCATAAATTATCATTTAAGTTTTGATTTTTCCCAAGTAGTAATATCCTGAGCTATTGGTGGTAAAGGTATTTGACCAAACATCTCTGCAATAATTCCTCTATGATAACCTCCATGCATAACAAGATGTGTAATTATCATAGATCTAGATATTAAAACTTTATTGCCCCCTATTAACTCACACTCTACAATTTCTTCAAACTCTTTATCAGATAGATTTTCAACATAGTTTTTTATTAATTGTTCTTCTTTTTTCTTTTCTTTCCATAATTGTTCCATATTTTCATATAAAATAGTCTGTAAATTATCAAAGGTATGTTTTTCTTTTTTCATATTTGTTAACCAAACTTTGTCAATAACCAACAAGTGGTTAAGAGAATTTCTTATACTGTTCATGAAAGATTTTCGTTGCTTATTTATTTCTTCAGATGACAACTTGATGATCACTTTAAAAAACTCATCATTAGCCCAACTATTATAATTTAATAGATTTAGAAGATATTCCTTATTATTCATAATAATTTCCTTCTAATATAATTTTATTTTTTATTATCTATATTTTTGAAAAGGAGTTTAAACAAATTTTTCTTATCATTATTTTGTATATTCCATCTTTTTTTTAAAACTCTATAAAGTAGCAAACATACTATGCCTACAATTAAATATAAAAAAGCTTGTGGATCTTCCATTATTTAAACCTATTGTTTAAAGATATAATTAATTTGATATTTACAATTAAACAAGTCAAGAATTTAGGTTGAAACTTAATAATGTGGTGGAATTTCATTATAAATACTAAAATTATTTTTATTTGTATCGTCGTTATTTTGTATGGTAGATTTTAATAATTTGATTTGTAATTTTAACTCTTGAATTTCCTTTTGTTGATTATAAATTTCATCGCTCATACTAGATAAATCATTCTGAAGAATTGCTATTTTTTCTTCCATTTTTTGAAGTTTTTCATTCATCTTATTACCTAAAATTTTATTTATAAAAAATACTATGCTACAAATAAAATATGAAAGTTGTTGTAGGAATATTTTTATTTTTTTGTGTGCTTAATATAGCCATGTATTCAATGTCCTTTTTTGGATAGAAACAATTACTCTGACAGAGCAGGACATCTTCCTTCTAACTTAAGTTGTTGAAACGCTTTATATGTATCTTCTATTCCTTTTTTTACAGATACAGATGGATAATTACCTATATGTTTTCTTAATGGATCATCATCTAAATCTGGTGGAAAAGGGAAAGGTTGATTAAGACAACTTAAATTTGTATTTTTATCTATTTGTCTTATTAGGTTTAACCCATTTTCGATAGTTTCACAACTTCCATTAAGGTTGAAAACATTAGCGTCAGTTAGATCTTTACTAACAGAAGTTATAAATGCCTGAGCCGCTTCTCCAACATACAACCAACTATATTTACCATTAAATGGTATTTCATAGCTTTGATTGAGAACAGCTGCTTGTATAGCTAAAGTATTTTTAGAACTCATACCTTGGTCTCTTGCCAAACCATAAACTATATTTGGCCTAATCCCTATCGAGGGCACCTGCCAATCTTGCCAATAAACATAAGCGGTGTGTTCATTAGCTAATTTATAAGCACCATAAAGTGTTTCTTTCCATGGACCTTTGGGAGGCATGCCAAGTGCAGCTACTGAAGAGGCATATACAGTCCTTTTAATGTTGGCTTGCTTAGCTGTTTCAAGAATATTAATAGTGCCTTCAACATTTACTCTAGCTCCTAATGCAGGATCAGCAGCACAAAAAGGAACTTGGAGACCTGCTAAGTGGATTATGGCAGATGCATTATAACTAGTAACAATATTTTTTAGAGATTTTAGGTTTGTTATATCACAAACTTCCCATTTAATTTTAGAAGTTTTATTACCAAGAATTAACTCAAGGCGATCCTTCTTTTCTGACAAATCAATTCCTACACAAGGGATACCAGATCTATAAAGTATAGTTAAAATCCAACTACCTATACACCCACCTGCACCTGTAACAATCACAGGTCCATCAAAATTATTAGTTTTGATCAAGAGATCATCCGTTAAAAACTCTAAACTCATTTCATATATCCTTGCTATAACAATTTATAATCTTACATTAAAAATATTAAATAAATATCTTAAATAATTTTTTTAACAAATTTATTAATGTCGGAAGCCAACTCATAAGGATTTTCCATTGCAGCAAAATGACCGCCATGCTTATGAGACTGCCAAAAAACGATATTATGATAATATTGTTCAGCTAAACTTAAAGGTGGAGAAAAAATTTCTTTTGGGAATTCACTATATCCAGTTGGCACCTCTATAGGTTTATCCTTAGAAATCGGCCAATATGGAGATCTATGACGAACAAAGTATGGCCAAAAAGAAGCACCTATACACCCTGAAAACCAATATAAAGAAATATTTGCTAGCATAGTATCAATGTTGATAATATTAAATAAATCTCCTTCATTATCAGTCCAGCTATAGAATTTTTCACTAATATATGCGCATAAACTAACTGGAGATGCATTTAAAGCATGGGCCAAAGTAAACGGTTTTGTCCCTTGAATATATTGGTATCCTGCTTCGTAATGTAAAAAGTTCTTTAATTCATCATAATATTTTTTTTCTTTAACATTATTTGGCTTTTTATCTAAACCTCTTGGTAAAGGAAGCATATTTAAATGAATACCTCTTATTTTTTGTGGTGACTTAACTGACATAATTGAAGCTATAAAAGAACCTAAATCACCACCTTGAATAAAATATTCATCGTAACCTAAACTTTCCATCAAATTTAACAAATGATCAGAAATCTCATCTAAATCCAAAGGAGTTTGATTTTTAATAAAAGAAAAACCTACGTTTGGCAGTGAGGGAATTATGAGGTCAAAATCTAAGTCATTTCCCAAACTATTTTCATGTCCGTTTGTTAGGAGAGGTATTAAGTCAAAAAATTCAAAAAATGAACCTGGCCATCCATGAATTAATAAAAGTGGTATTGTATTTTTTTTTTCTGATCTTATGTGCAAAAAATGAGTTGTGAAACCGTTTTTTTTGAAAAGAAATTGTTGGAATTTATTTAACTTATTTTCTTCTTTTTTCCATGAAAAATCATTTTTCCAATAATCTAAAATAAATGAAAGCCTTTTAAATGAAATTCCAGCATCGTCCTTATGATAAGAACCCCAATCAATTATTCGTCCTTGTGAAATTTTAAATTTTAAATCATCTAATTCTTTATCATCTATATTTAGTAAAAATTTTTCCATTATTTTTCTCTTTCCAAAAAATAAAGAATAAATAAAAGAATTAATAAATGTAAATAAAAAAACTAGATTAAACTTTCACAGTATCTCTTCTAAAACTATAAAGACCTGCTAAAACAACTATTGATGAGCCTACAAGTACAGGAATTTCTAAAATTTCATTAAAGAAAATCATTCCTATTATAGACACAAAAACGAGTTGGAGATAATTAAAGGGCTGTAATATAGAAGCTTGTGCTAATTGATAAGCTTTAATTATAAAAAAATGAGCAGAAGTTCCAAGAATAGCTATTAATAAAATCAAAAACCAATCAAAATCTTTCACTTGTATAAAGAAAAAAGGGCCAACAAATGATAAAATAAAAGCACCTGCTATACCTGTGTAAAAAAAACTAGTGGTTGGGGTATCATGACTAGAAACATAACGAGTGAGAATTTGATATGTTGCATATGAAAATGCACATGCTAAAGCTAAAAATGATAAAGGATCAAATCCTCTGAAACCTGGTCTTAGAATAATTAAAATACCAATAAATCCAAAAAAAATTGCAAGTATTCTTTGCCAATCTACTTTTTCATTTAAAAAAATAATTGAAAGAGCGGTAACTATTAGAGGACCAACTGCAAAAATAGCTGATGTCTCTATCAAACCTAATTTTAAAAAACAATAATGTGCAAAACACATTTGTATTGCCAAAAGAGAACCACGAAATATTTGTAAATATTTCTTTTTGCTTTTAGATATCAACACTGTTGATTTTTTATTGTATGTGTTTATTAAAATTAAAATTAATGCAAAAAACCAATACCTAAACATATTTAAGGTGATAACATTGTATGTCTCGGACAACTCACGGGTAATACCGTTCATTATTGAAAAACACAATACTGCAGAGATTATAAATAAAATACCTTTTATATTTTTTGTAAATAACAAAATTAAACAACCTATTAGATGAATTTAAAACGTTTATTATTACTTAGCTTTTTTAGAACAGGATAAAATTATGAGAAAATTGATTATTAAAGTTTTTATGTTTCTTAATATATATATATTATCTTACTTTCCATCCTTTGCAGAGACTTTTATTTATTCAGGTGGATGTTTTTGGTGCACAGAAGCTGATATGGAAAAACTTCCTGGTGTCATTGATGTAACAAGTGGTTTTACTGCTGGTACAACAAAAAATCCAAAGTATATTCCAGGGCAATGGGGAGATCATAGGGAAGCTGCTTTGGTAGAGTATAATCCAAAAGTTATTACTTTTAAAGATTTAGTAGTTCATGTTTTTAAAACGATTGATTATGAGGATAATAATGGGCAATTTTGTGATAGAGGCAGATCATATACACCAGCTATTTATTACAAAGATGAAGAAGAAAAAAATATAATTTTATCTGTTGCTCCCAAATCATCTGTTGTTCCTATTGAAAAGGAAACTAAATTCTATCCTGTAAGATTAGAGCATCAAGATTATTACAAAAAAAACACTTATAAATATGAGTATTATAGATTTATGTGCGGAAGAGATAGAAGACTGGAAGAATTAAAAAATTAAGTTAAATTTTTGCAGAATTTCTATTTCCTCTTGGATCTACCCATCCAATTAGATCATCTTGCCTTCTATAAATCATATTAAGGCCACTATGTTTTTTATTTCTAAACATCAGTGCTGGTATGTTTCCTAATTTCATTTTTTCTAAAGCTTCAGCCACAGTTAATTCTTCAATTTCAGTTCCTAACTCTGCAAATATCAGAGGTTCATTATTTATGGGTTTGTTTTCGTTCTTATTAAGTTTAGAAGTCTCATTAATAATATGAAATTGAGCGTTTAATGGAATAGGCTTATTTATTAATTCATTATTTTTATGATTTTTAATTTTTCTTTTATATCTTCTTAATTGTTTAGATAATTTTTCTGTAGCATCATCAAACGCCAACTTCGCTGTCATCCCATTTGATTGAGCTGTAAACTCCATTTTCTTATTGATATGTAAAACTATGATGATGTAAAAAAATTTATTTTTTTTAGAAAGACTAATTATCGACGAGACTGGATTAGGGAAGTATTTTTGAACTGATTTTAATAAAATTTCTTCTGCGTATTTAGAAAAAACTTCACCTACTTTTACTTGCTTTCCAAAAATTTTAAAGTTCATTAAATAACCTCTATTCACACTATAGCAAAATAGAAATACAGTTTGTCAATAATTTATTTATAACTTTTAATTTTGAAATATGTATAATTAAAAAATATAAGAATACATTTTGAATAAAATTATAATGACAGCATACTTAATAGTTAAATCTGATACAAGTCTTGTTAATCAAAAGGAATTTGACGATTGGTATCAAATTGAACATTTAACTGAAGCTAACGAAGCTTTGATGTCATTAAATGCAAAAAGAGCATGGATAAACGGTACAAAATTCCACTTAGCAATTTATAAATTTAAAAATATAAGAGATGCTGAAAAAGCTATTTCCTCTAAAGGCTTAAAAAAGTTAATCAAAAAATTTGATGATAAATGGAATTACAAAGTAAAAAGGACACGCGAATTATTAGAGTTATCTCAGGAAATATAATTGACTAATTAGTAATTTCATTTGAAATTTCTATTAAATTCTTATCTGGATCTCTAATGTAAATAGATACTATAGGTCCATTGGCTCCAGTTTTATTAACAGGACCTAGTTCTATTTTTATTTTATTATTTTTGAATATATTTACCCACTCACTCAAGGGTTTTTCCGTGAGAAAGCATATGTCGAGTGTTCCAGGAATAGCAACTTGAGCATTAGGTTTGTAAGGGTTTGAAGCTTTATGCAAATTAATTTTTTGATTGCCAAACTTTAATGATTTTCTAACAGTGTCATCTGACTTAGAATAGAATTCGTTCATCTCCATTCCAAGAATATTACAATAAAAATAAATTGATTTATTAATATCAGAAACAGTGATCACAATATGGTCAATTGAAACGATCATAATATTAATTCTCTATTATATTTTGTTTATGTTATTAATAACCATAGACCAAAATCAATTAGAAAGTACCGTTATTAATGATTTTTAAAAATTATGTTATTCTAATAATTACACTCTTACTAATACTTCCATATAAAATAATGGCAAACGAAATTTATCTTCCTTCTGCGGGCTTTGATTGTAGTGACGATAAATATAAGTTTGAATTTCTTTTTGATAGATCTAAAGACATGGATAATCCAAAAGTTTACCGAAGAGTAAAAGGTAAATTTATTAATATTGGAAACCTGATAGCAGAAAAACAAGGAGCCTATGTAATTTGGGAGGATAAAGATTTTTTTAAGACCACAGATTTTGCTTGGACTTTTGATAAGGTGACTTCGAAATTATCTTCGATTGTTTTGAGTGTTGGTCTCGGTATAGAAAATCTGGATAAAATTCCAAAACCAATGACTTGTATGCAAAAAATCTTTTACTACTAATTAACTTTTGGTACAATTCTTTTGACTTAATTATTTATTAGTAATAATAAATATATCTGTTTATATGGACGCGTAGCTCAGCTGGATAGAGCAACTGCCTTCTAAGCAGTAGGTCAGAGGTTCGAATCCTCTCGCGTTC
>ERZ651776.3593-NODE-3593-length-15252-cov-4.546359_pt1 | contig 15252 bp, 18 predicted proteins | sample MGYA00514761_ERZ651776 | MGnify/ENA metagenome assembly ERZ651776 | reverse complement strand
ACGAATGGTGGTGTCTGAAAGAAGGAACGGCGGTGTCCCCCTCCAAAAACATCTCAAATAGCCAAATGTGCTTGATTAACAACAATAGAGCTCTCATTATCGCCCGCAGCGTCCTTTTAGTCAAAGATCAGGAGATCTAGATTGACCTACATTGAATTGCTTTTGAATGACTTAAACATCACTCACTATTCCACGACGCTCATAGTTCCTTCTTCTACTTCCTTCCTTCCCTTTACCTCTTTATGACCTCGCCTCATTGTGAGCGCAGCATTAGCAACAGCAACGATTACAGTCACTACGAAAATCCCGCAAAGGGTCTGGATCAATTAATCACCTTACCCTCGACTCTGTCATCTTCGTCATCGAACAAAACATTCGATCTGGCCTCAAAACGCTATTGGACGTCGACACCGACTTGAGTAACATTAAAAATTTGTTTTATCTCAATCGTACGGTTCTTTTCGATGTCCTTTTACTGGATCCGGATCCGTCAGTGGTTGTACTGCGTAGAATCCGGGCCTTCTTCATCGTTCTTTTATTATCTCCCCCCTCGGAGCCGAAAATGTGATCAGCCGAATGCAATCGTTTTAACGGTGAAGACAACGAATGAGAATGATTGTAACTTCTCTGCTGCTCCCACTGGCTATATTCACTGAAGCGAATTGGTGAGTACGTTCCAATTCTTGTGTTTTCGTCGTTTTTCTTCTTTGTGTTGACCCGTAGACGATCGCTTCTCCTTACGCTCGGTTTATTGCTGTTGCTGTGGCTATTGCTGTCGCTGTTGCCGTAACAATCATCATCTCTTGGAGACACTTTCTCTCCTTTTCTTCCAGCGAAAGAGATAGCGCATGAAAACAGACGCTTCACTTTTTGGAAGGACATTCTTCTCCGCAACGATGTCGTAGGCCGAACAATGCTTTTCGGCGGTATAGCCAGATTAATTTCTTTATTGCTTCGAGGAGAGAACTTTTTTGTTTCTTGAGGGTTTTGGTTTTCCTTTTTCATCCTTATCCGTTTTGCCGACGCTGGAGTTTGTGCGGCTATTTTAATAGCGCTGATATCTGTTGCTTTTCTGTTATTTTCTTGGGCAGCCTGGTAGAAAATCATGTAAGGGTTCTGTTTGAGAACTTGCTTCTCACTGACCGCAGAGACGCGGGAATCGTTACAGAGGAACCAAATATTACCCCTCTTCACATACGAAATGTAATGCCCCGAGTTACAGCTCGCGCCTATGTGAATGACAAGGGCGAATAGCTCGTAGAGTGTGTTGCCTACGGAGTTTTCTTTGCCTTTTGTCAAATAATTTGCCAAATCAAGTTTGAGTGGAAATGAGATGCGCTTGGATATCCTCTGGAGCCTGCCATAATTGTTGTAGCTAAACCGTTTGAGGTGAATGCAGAGAATGGACGATGGAACCTCGGATATTGACAAGCCTTTAGTTATTTGACATCGTCTCTTGCACCCGTCACAGTCAACCTTATTGTCCTTGCTCAGTGTTTCGGTGGAAGTGAATGCTGACAGACCCTCCTCGACGCTGTTCACTCTTTCGACATCAAGACTCAAGTCAACGAAGCGCTCTGGAGTAAACCTTCGGTGGCCACATTCCAAACAGCAAACCTCGCTTACTAACTTGCCATCAAAGAGCGCCTTCACCCGCTTGTTGTGGCCTTCTAAAAACAAAACTTCCAAGACAGCTTTCAGATACTCATGAGCGTCCTCCTGTCTTCCGTTGGTAAGACACTTGCTTACACGCTCTACGTTGGTTGTAAGCTCTCGCGGATCGCAACAACACTTTCCAGAGGAATTTCCAGAGAAATTATACGCAGAGGCAAGTTGGAGAAGTTGTCGTTGGAGCCATTTGCAAGTTTTACTTTGTGCGTGTAATTTCACGGGGGTGCGGTTTGGAGAAATTGCACTAGTTCTAACGACGTTATGGTTGTCGAAAGTGGGGAAAGCTCCGTCCGAAAATTCCGCTGCTGTTGCCGATGCAAGGAGGACATCAGGAAGCGAGGAAGACAGAAGGACTTGGAGTGTGGCATTAGCGAAACAGGTGTTGCCATAATTACGCAGCCCTTGGGCACTTTTGACTTGATATCCTGTCCCAACCATACTTTTAAGTAAAATATATTGTGGATAAATGTGTGATTAATTAAGAAATGTGAAATCAAACGACTCCATCCCAAATCCAAAAAGTTTTTTTCTCGTGACAAACGACCACTTTCTTGCCGTCATATAACTACTACATATATAATTTATCGAACGTAAAAAGGGTTAAGATGTTCTCCCCTTTAACTTCTTCTCCAGAAAGATTGACTCGTTCGGGTGCTGAAGACACTAAATACAGCAAATATGGCTTCTCAAATACTGGTGCATCATCTTCCTCAGGAGCTTTGGGATCGGCTTTGGCGTCTCCTTATACGACGTCTCTTGCCAGTTACTCCTTAGAAAACTTTCGGTGCGCCCGCGGTGGCATTGCGACGCCAATTGTATCTCCCATTTCAGCAATGGGAGAGTCAAAAGGTGACCAGAATATTAACAAAGTTGAGAAATCACCGACAGCCCAGTGGTACTCACAGCTGCGAACAGACGAAGCTTTACGGGCCTTGGTAAAAACGTACGGAGTTCCAACTACAGAGCGGATGGATGCGTACTCTGGGTGGCTTTTGAGTTGTGAGAGAGGAGATGCCATTTCCAAGGTGAGACTGAGAGTTGTGACTTCGGGAGTGTCGTCGTACGACACTTCAAAGTTTGCAGTCCAAATTCTCTCTGAGAGGTGCCTTACTCACGCACGTACTGTAATTATTGCTTGCGTCTCTTGTACAAAAAATTATTTGCCTTAATGCAGTGGCTGAAAATGTCTTCTGCTGACTTTATGTCAAAATACTCACAGTGTGGGTTAGAAGGAGCTGCGATATACTCGGAGGGTGATAGGGAGGGAATGAATAAGAAGACTGACCCACAAAAAGATGAACTGCGGATACTACTGAGGACGATCGACGTGGATCTCCAGCGTACGCACCCAGACCACCCCTATTTTGCCTGTGACAGCGAGGCGGACGGCAGGGAGACACTGAGGAAGATTCTCACGATGATTGCCATGAACAATGATTTGAGTGGAGATGTAGGGTATCTGCAGGGAATGAATTATCTAGGAGGATGGTTGCTTCTCTGCTTTCGACGTGGAGAGCATGAACGAGAACGCGCCGAACGACAATCATCACCTTTGTCACCATCGTCCGGCTCTGATGCCGACCCCAGATTGGATAGCAATGAACCGCCATCGTGGTGCAACACGCCAACACCACCTCGCATAATTCGGTCAACCGTTTTGATCCTCTCGAGGCTCGTCACAAAGGTACTCCCGGGCTACTTTACCGCAGGTCTCGAGCAACTCTTGGCCGATAGCGACATTACGACGTCCTGCCTTCGTGAAAACGACGATGAGCTTTACCAACACTTTGTAAAGATGGGACTAGACATGAACCTTCTCGTACCACAGTGGTTTATATGCGGTTTTGCGACGAGCTTCAACAGCATGGACGCAGTCGGACGGATTTGGGATCTCCTTGCAATGAGTGGAGAGGGAAATGGGGGTGGGGGGGGGGTTTACATTTGGGAAGCATTGGGAGTATTGGGAAGCTGTAGAGATGAGTTACTAGCGACGAACTCTATGAGTCGGGCAATTACAATTATCCGCAACTATACCAAGAAGGTGAGCGATTTCGCTTCGCAGGTCGCCATCGGCAGCAAGCTGAACCTCAATTTATGCTGGGATGTCGCGAATTTAAGAAAGAACATGACCGAGAAATATGGCAGGGTTAGAAGCGGGAGTGAGTGTGAAGACGAAGAGGAGGACTCAGCAGGGCGGAAGAACTTCCTTGGTGGCCTCTTTAGCAACAGTAACAAGAACAAGCGAAAATCTGAGGCAAAATCATCATCGCCATCATCATCCTCGTCGTCATCATCGACAACAACGGAGAGCTGGAAAACTTCGAATTACTACGTCGACCCAGCCACTCGTAATGCGCAGACGCCGATGACGAAAAAGCGCCGAACAGCGCTTGAGAATTTTGCCGTAAGGAACGGTATTGATAAAGCCGATCCTGAGGGCAAATACCTGTTTGGGCGGAAAAAGAGCGATAACATTATCGACGCCGCAGAGGGATTCTTCAAAAAAGTGAACGAGATGATGACCCCTACGCCCGCGAAGAAGAAAAGGGGGTCACGGAGAGCAGTTATGACGCCAGTTTCCAAGAGAAATGGAAGCAACATCAGGTGAGTTTAGCTGCAGCAAGTCTTAAACATTTCACACCTGACCTATTTATCATGGGCAAACTATAAAACTCGTCTGATCTTGTCTAACCACCTTATGGACGGACACCCCATGGACGGACACCTTTTTTTTCCTCTCAACTGCCTCTTTTTATCCTCTCTCCTCACTCGATGCAGCACGCCGTTGTTCGGCGGAGCAATTAAAGCCGAAAATTCCCGCGTCACTTTTACTGAATCGTATCACTCTCCAGACTCATCCGTGGACTTTGATGAGAACGGAGAAGCTGTACCTCCGCCACCTCCAACGAATGAGCAGCTGCAGAAACCCACATTTACGTCCCCAAACTCTCGAGGATTTGAAATGACACCGATCAAGTCTTCGCGGAAGAAGAAGGGAAAGGTAAGTGAGGTCGGGCATGTAGAGCAAGGAAGTAAGAGTCACTCGCGAATTATAATTGAAACTCATCAAAATTGATCTAACCACCTCACCTCAACCCTATGCATGCACCATGCAATTATTTCAATCCCTCTCTCTCACCAACACCACACGCTCTTTTCAAAAATTTCCCGTTTGGATACAGCCGCCGAGCTTCACATCGCCAACGCGAAACAAGTTGGCCTCGCCAAAGCCATCAAAGTTGCCTGGCGTTATGTCGCCATTGCTCATGCGGTAATATAATTGCCCCCTTCCTAAAATTTTGAAGTACCCATTTGGTGGTTTGCACAAATATTGTTACTCAGATTTCACTTTTCACCTAATGTACCATATTCGACTTCATTTCACGGCTCACAAAATTTCTGTCGTTGGAATGCCACTCCCTCCCTCTCTCGTCACGGTCGATCCAGTAGTGTATCGAACGGACATGTTCAAATTGTCGTCGAAGAATTGCCGCTTCCTGTAGAAGAGCTCCCCCCAGGTGCCAACGGTTATCCCTATGAATGCGTTCATAACAGAAAAAGCATGACCCGCTCCAGACCCCTCGCCAGATAGATAAATGTCAATGCACAACCAGGCTAGCAGGTTGAATACGCCCCAGACGTCATTCGAAATTGAGACTATCCAAAGGAGCTTCAAGCGGAGGATGCCTGCAGCAAATGCATCATCGGTTAAATGTCAACTTCAAGTGACTAGTGCGCTTGCGCTTGCTCTCACCTTCCTTCGCTTTGTCTATCTTCCCGCCCAACAAACAACATGCGGCGGCGCAGCCCATATTTAGCAATGAGATGAAGAGTGCAGCGGAGATAGAAAACTTTGCCATCTTCAGGGAGGAAGTACTATTGTCATATTCCCAGAATTCGTCTTCAATGTTCCATATTTGGTATTTTACGCCCCTTTCCGATGTGTAGTAAGATCCGCAACTGCGGAGGTGTAGGTGTTGGGGGGCAAGAGGAAAAGGTGAGGTGGTTGGATGAGTAAAGAAGTGCCCTGCTTGAACATTTTTGAGATTTCCACCAAAGCACTCACACTGCAATAATACTGAAAATGACCACGATCGCCTGAAGAACGAAGGTAAATATGGTCAACTCTTGCAACCTTTTAGCGCTGCGTAAAACCATTGTGTTAGAAGACAAACGCAGACATCGCAGACATCCAAGGGACGCGTCGCCACCAACGAACATACCCTATTTTTTTAATGCCGCTGTCGCTCCCTGGGGCATCATTCACGAAAGGGGCAGGATCTGGCATGTTAAATATGTTAAAAAAAAAAATCCAGGGAGGGGAGGACACAGCAGATAGAAAAGAGAGAGAGAAAAATATATATAATAAAAAAAAGGGTTTCTCCACCTAGGTTTTAAAAATAAATCCCTCCATTATGAGCATCTTTACGTCCGCATTGGATCGGAGATTGAAGTAAGTGAGTCTATAAGCCTCATGCCGTGTTTTTTTCTGGTCTCCACGCCTCCCACCTACTCACTTTCGTCTCTTCTTCGTTCTGCCGCCTGCTGCCTTTGGTACCCAAAATTCCTTACAGCATCCCAAAACTGATGGAATTGTGCCAGTATGTAATGTGGACTCAAGGTGTTTTGCTCGCTTGGGTTTTTATTGCTATGTGAGTGTGTGGTACCTAAAGCCTAACCTTTGAACTTGCTTTCCCCGCCCCACCCTACCTGTTCCAACTCACCCCACAACCTTTCCTGGTGCAATCTGATGAAAAAAAATTAGGATCGGCGTATATTTTAAAGCGGGCAGCGAAGTGTCTATTTCATACTCCTTATGGGACATCATCCACGAGAATGACGTCGATTCAAGCGACTCGACCAAGACGACGACGACGACCAAGACCGAAACCAAAACAGGCAACTCGACCGATGTCATTCAAAAAGTATATTATCCTTTTTATGGCAACAATTTCAGCTTACTGAAGGCTGCAAAGGGACTCGTTTCGGTCGCCTTGACCTTGTCGGTTTTGGCTTTTGTCCTCTCAGTACATAACGTTTTATCTGGGAAGCCAAGGACTCCACGGCAAGGGAAAAGTAAGATCAAGATGTTCTTGCCCATCGCTATCCTGGATGCGGCCACAAGGTGAATCATGGTCTGCGCCTCGCACTTAGGGCTCTTTTGAGTGTGTATTCAAAACTCTCGCTCATACCATACCACGCAATCTAACTCTCGTCCGTTCGACTCGGACCCTTATAGCGGAGCGCTTTTATCGTCTTTGGTTTGTTGGATTGAATTTGCGGATGAGGGTAAGGGCTCGGGGTTCGCTTTTTCTATTCTCTCGATGCTCTTGGGTGTTGGTGCAGCAGTACTCGCTATGGTTGGAAAGAAGTGCACGTTTATGGACGAGAGCGTTGGAGGTGTAAGGGTTAAGAGTTTCGCGTTACCGGTGGGGGTAGGGTAGTCATGCTTCTTCCAGAAATATATGTAGGAATGAGCTAAGGGAAGGGGGGGAAACAAGAAACCAGAAGTCACACCAGAAACATTGAACATTATTTTGTCCGAAAACAGTGGCTATTCACATATTTTAGCAGCACATTATTGTTATTGCGTCAGGTCGTGACAAGCTGGCGAAATAATGCGAGGTTCTTTTCGTAGCGAGAGCGCTGAGCGAAGGTGTCGAACCCCAACTTCTTTCCTCGCGACTTGTGAGCCAAAAAATTAGTGGCCACATCTAAAAATTGCCGAGACACCACCGAGTCGTCCTCACTACGCAAGTCACCATTTTTGACACTTGAATAGTCGCCAACCAGTCGTTCGACGTCCTCCTCCTCCTCCTCAACTTCTTCGTCATTATATACTCGGTAGAGGTCGATAAATGTTTCTTCGCCATCTACGGCGGACGAATAAAAGTCTGCACCCATTGGAATACCTGAGTTGTAAAACCTCACCCCGCTCTCGCCTAGTACAACTGACGCCATACCAATATCCTGTAGAATTTTCTTGAGGCCTTTGCTGAGGTCCTCCTCCCCTTTCGCCTTGAAGCCGACGACGACAATCTTTTCAGTGAGAAGATCCTCGTCGAAATCACAAATAGGGAAGATGTCAAGGGAAGGCGCATCACTGGCACATCGAAAACTCATCCCAGTGCTCAATTGATCGCTGCAATTGGTTCCTAGTGTAATGTCCCCTTCGGCTCCGAATAACTCCGCCTCCTCCGCCGATTTCTTCTTCTTGCGCTCCTCACTGGTGGCAACCGCGGCGTCTCTCTTCCGTTTCTTCTCTTCTGATTCTTTCTGCAAGCCTGCGAAGCTGTAAAAGTAGGGTGTAAGTGCAAAATATGGGGTTCAACTTGTTTCGACTGCACAAAGAACCAACCCAGACGACCACTAAAAGAGGTCGAAATCAGTAATTCGAAGGCAGCAACCACTACAACTAACCTGTAGGCTTGATTATCCCGAGCTAGACTAATTTGAGTCATTTGCTCGGTGAGAAGCTGAAGATCGCCACCGTTCAGCCATTCGTTCAGGCCATTTGTCAACAAATTCTTCCCATAATTGTAGCGGCCTTCCGCATTCTTGTTTAGAAGGTTTTGAATAACATCGCGAGCGCCGTCGGATACTTTCTTACTCATGCCCCAAGTGGGCACGCGATCGCGGAACTCTTCTTCCCAGAAGGATTCGAAGGACTTTTCACCAAAGTAGTATTCGTAAATCTCCTTGGGGGAATAATAACCTTTCTTGTAGTCAGCGTAAATACGAGCTGCAACAAAAGAAAATCTCTGTTTGTAAGGCCCAGACCCAAATTCACAAGTTAAGGGGAATTTTCCTGGTATCTTAAAATGAGCTACGTCGTATCGGAAGAAGTGACGCTCGAATACCATGGTGTAGATAGTTGCCCCAGCCGCCCAATAATCCACACTAGCACCATTATATTTCTCTTTGAATTTGGTGAACCGTCCTAAACCCAGTAATTCTGGTGCCATATACTCTTCAGTTCCGTTCCGGGCCGAGAATAGTGAATCGATATTGGGAGGATCGTCTGCACGCTTGGTTCTAGAAAGACCGAAATCGGCCAATTTCAGGGTGAAATTTGGCCCTGCAAGTAGCAAATTTTCAAGCTTCGTGAAAAAGGTGAAGATGATGAAGGTGAATATGAAGGTGAAAACACTTTGTGGGTTAGTGGGTTGGGTGGGTATGTGCAGGCAAAAATACCTCCACACACAACACACAACACACAACACACAACACACAACACACAACACACAACACACCCTCAACTCACCTTAATATCGAGATGATAAACGCCTTTGGAGTGGCAGTGGCCAACCGCCGATAGAAGTTGGCTCGCGTAGCACTGCTGCACGTTTTCGTCGATTGAAATAGGCGCGCTCTTGCGCTTGCCGTCCACAATGTCCTTGTTAAATAAACAAGCATCAAGGAATTCAAAGAAATCCCCTCTGTCACAAAACTCAGTGACTAAAAAGTACGGAGTCTGTCTCAATTGGTGGTAATATACCTTCAACACATTCACATGCGCCAGGCGCTTCATAATTTCTACCTCCTTCGTCACTGAGTCTGACTTGTTATTGTCGTAGCCGTATCTGATAGTCTTCATGACCAACTTGTGCCCCTTCTCGAGACGGACACTGCCGTTGAATGTGTCCTCGTTAATCAGTTCGACACAAATCACATCATCTGTGCTGGCACCGCATCCCAATGAATCTCCCATCGGCCGGAACTCTTGCCGATATGCTTCCTTCGGTGTATGTGGTCTTGGATCAAGAAACTCTTGCATATCAAGTGGATTTTTGGGTAAATTAGGCTCAGTTGAAGTTATCTGCGAATCCGTAGAAGTCGATGTCATCGCGCCAGACATTTTCAACTGAAAAATTCTAATGTTAATTTTGATCCTCACTCTCCTTATGCTCCTTCTTTCACACGGATCACGGATCACGGATCACCTAAAATCAATTTTTTTATAGCCCCTTGTGTTGAAAATGGGCTGCTGTTACTCTATTTGCTTCGATCCAGGCGTTCCAGATAACGATGTGTGGCGGCATATGCCTGCTCCTGATTCTGCTGAAGATTACGTGATCCAATCCTGTGGAATGTTCAGTAAAGACTACAACGTTTACCACGGCAGGGAGGTTTCTGAAGAAAAGCGCCAATTGTGGATGAACAAGGAGGGCTCGTGGACGACAGGCCAAGCATCCATCGACATCGAGAACTTCCACCTGAAGACGGATGGAGAGCCGAACAATCCCAAAGATGACAAGCGTGGTCAAGTTCTATGGCACGCTGAATTCCGGGACCGGCCTCACTTCGACCAGCACGTGTGTTGGTCTCAGGGTCGCCATGAGCGGTTTCTCGGGTTCTTCGACGGGTACGACTCTGATGACGATGATACCTACTATAATCGTATCCCACAACACTCAGGGAAGTTTTTCAACAAGTTCATCGTAAAGTTCAGCTGCCGTACCTCGGCTAGGATAAGGCCTGGGAAGACAGGGAAGGGGGTGAACTTCCGCCCTGGACTTGATCTGACGCTGAAGGTCTTCTGCAAGGGTACTGCTGTTCGGGTCACCACCCGGACATGGACAGCAAGACGTGATGAGGAGGGTAACGTCATTGGGCACTACTGGGTGTACAACAACCACGACAGTGAGTTCATCGACTGGATCGAGTATAAGCTGGTGCACAATGACATCGCCATCGCCATCTTTAGATGTGAGGGGATGGGGAATTCGTCCAGCTGGGAGTGTCCTATATTCAGGGCCACAAAGGATGGAGGCTTCTTCTCAGATGGTGACTGCAAGGTGGAGACGAAAGAGGGCTGGGATCCTTTGCTTGGTTTGATGCTCGCTCATTTGTGTTCTACTGAATACTCACCGAATCAGCTTAAAGCAGACTTTGTTCCGCAATTCCCCCACCATACCCACTACCGCTATGGCCGTGGAAATCGACCTCGTGGAAATCTTTGGTATGCCCCGGAGTCTGATGATCGCGATCCAGAGATGATTAACGGCGGTATTTACGACGGTGGCATTGCCATCGAGCCAGAGATGTTCCAGGCGATCCCTGGGTATGAGAGGGAGTTCTACATCATGCCTCCTGAGGCAGACCTTGATGCGGAGGCGGAGGCAGAGGAAGATAAGCCCAAGGTAGAAATTGACTTCGGGGACCTGGCAACCATGCCGCCTACGCCCGGTCCAGTGCTCAGGGTCGTTCCCGCGCATATGGAGACTGATCCTGAGACTGGACTGCTCGTTTTCAAGCCAATTAGCTTTGAGACTCTTACACCGCCCGATAGTGTCGAAAAGGTCGAGGAAGATGTTGAAGTTTGCATAAGCGAAAGTGACGATGAGGATAGCGATGGGCCTTAAAAAATATATTTGAATGGCTAGCAACTACACTACATTGCATTGTATTTTATTATTATTGTCATAGTCATATTTAAAGTCTTTAACTCATCCCGAATCTATCTATCTGCGTCAATCCGTCAAAAAATCTCAGTCAAAAAATGTTGGAAAAAAAGAGAGAATCTAATAGCTAATAGAAAAACACCCCCATAAATACAGAACTTATTCTCGGTGCTTGTTTGTTCGTCCCGAGCCATTTTACACACAAAACTATACTTCTCGTAATCTCGTAAGATCTTAATAGACTTGAGAGCGATTATTATTATGCCTCGCTATCTGATGTTCGCCAATCTAATTGAGGGTCGTGCAGATAGTTATATAGAAGAACATGACAATATATATCCTGAGGTCTCTGTAGGGCTAAAAAAAGCGGGTGTGAAAGATCTGCACATCTGGCGTAAGGGAGAAAGCAATGAGATATTTATGTATATCGAGATGGAAGAGGTAAGTCTGCCCTTCGCAGGTGCTGTTCTAATAAATTGGCAGCAAATTTGGGTGCGTGGGGTGTAGGGGGGCACGGCAAACTTTTGTTCTTATGAAATTCCTAAGCAGGTGGCGTGACTTTTTCTCCGCCCCAACCAACCCATTGATTAAGGAGTTTGTGACGAACCCAATTACCACATTCAACAAAAACAGTTTGCCAACACCCATTTTTCTCTCTCTCTCTCTCTCTTGTCATTTAGGGTAAAGACATGGCTACCGCCCTCGGTGAGAACAGCGAGTACTTGAAGTCGCACGAACGGATCCGGGAGTGGGAAACTAAGATGGGAACTGATTTCCACAAGGGATGGACACAACTGACAGAGATACACACATCAGACAAGTGGTGAGGAGAAGGGAAAGGAAAAGGAAATTTTAAGCTATGATGAATGGGCATTTACCGACGAGAAAATAACTAAGCTTTCTTTAACAGCCTAAGTAAACATTATATCCAAGGAACTATATTTTCTCCGACATTTGTCATGGACAGGGAGGGAGTGGCCACGAGAGACCCCATTATTATATCAACCCAATCAAAACTCCAAGTATCGCCCCCCAATCGAATGATTAAACGTCGTCGTCAATAACGTCGTACTCACTCTCAAAATTAGACTCAATAGTGCTCTCCCCTTCGTCGTCGTCGTAAAATGAGCTTTCCATGTCTGTCTCACTGCCTTCCATCGCGCTGCTCGCCGCCACACTTGAGTCCATGGTGGAAGACGCGGTGGAACTTGCGACTGAGCTCGTCGGGTGAATGGAGCTGCTCTTGCTTGAGCCAAAGAAGCTTGAAGTGCCACTAGTGAAAGAGGAGGAACTTGAGGCAGTGCTGGAGGCGGTACTTGAACTGGTGCTGGAGGCGGTGCTACTCCCGGAGTGAGAACTAGAACCGTTGGTACGGGCACTGCTTCCGCCACCGCTGGTATACCCCGATGATGCGTTGGTAGTTTTTCCAGATTTTGAGGTTCTGTTGGTTGATTTTCTGTGGTTCGAGTGTTTTTAATGATTTAATTAGTAGAGCGAAAAAGAGGACCTTCCCGTACACAAGCGCATGGTAGACCTATAGTACAATCCCCCAGTTATTTTATGCTTGTCCTCACCTACTCTTGCTTGAAACGCCGCTCTTTACGGTGGACCTGACCGCCTCGTACGCCCTTGTCGTATACTTCTTCTTTCCGGGCTGCTGTGCATAGAGACAACCATACTGTACCATATACAGCATCACATTGAGCAGACTAAAGAAACTGAATTCACAGGGGGGAATTGCTTGGACAACTTTACCGAACTTACCGGGGAGGAAGGCAAGGCGCCAGAAAAAGCCCATGGTCATTAGGGAGGCACAGCTGTAGCAATATCTTTTTATTCTTTTCTCCTCCGGGGAAGCCTTCCTGTTGCCCGATTTCAGCTGAACAGAGATCTTTCTACCGTATACCCAAGAAAGAATTCCCCAAGTAAAGCAGACGAACATCATAACAATGTACTTGCTCCCATTTACGCTACCGTTCAAAGCCCCATAGTATTTACGTGCATCCCCAACCCTGTATTCAAACCATCCCCCTGCCAATTCACTGAAGTAAATCCCGTAGTAAGAAAATCGGCTGAACCATTTTGCCCACTTCGGGGTCGATTTTGTTTTACCCCCATCAATGACAGTAATCCAACCAGTGACGAGAATAATTGCAATGTGAATCCCGGCCGTGATGCAGAAACCCATGTTCAGGGTATTGACACTGCATTGGCATTGGGACAAGGGGTGAAGGGACAGAAGGGAGGGTGAGGTGTGGTGAAACTTTACAAACACCAAAATGTAACACGCCGAAGACGAAATGATACTAACCTCTCGAAACTAATGCGGTTGGCCCAGCTGTCAATGTCACTGCAAATAATTGCATGACTAACCCCAAGAGCAATATTGATTAACACAATCTTTTCGCTCAAGTTGGGAAGTTCCCTGAAGTAGTTCCTGAAATACTTGGGAAGTTTGGCTCTCTGAGCTTTACTGAGCTTTCTCTTCAGGCGGTTTTCCCTTTCAATTTCTTTTAAGAAGAAAACACAGCAAAGTGCGGGAAATAGTGAAATACAGACGTAAATCAAACACTTCAGATCATACTGCCCCGGAGCAGGCCCATCGGCATAAAGTTGCGAACAGTCGTTGAAGGTAACATTGTGCTTCCAGTCCTTTATCTTCGAGTTCCCGTCACCCATCCAACCTTCATTGATCCATGGAAATTGACACACTGGTTCATAGGAGGAGTACTTGAATTCCTTGCGATGGGTGCAAACATAATCTACCAGCTCACTCGTGTTATCAAATCGGCCTGTCTGGTTCAGTGGTGCGTAGTGATACTGTGTGGTGATGTGCGTGGAGGTATAAACAGGTTGGGAGTGTTGTTAGAAGAGACGGGAGAAATGTGTCAGTCTGTTAGAAGTGGGGGAAAACGGGATTGGAAGAGGTTATCAAGCTGGTAATTATTCAATACGTACATTTACATTACCCATCACTGCGCAAATAGGGTTTAAATAATATAGATCAACGAGGGAGGTTGGGAATTAACATTCCTTCTATGAACCCTCACCGACTCCCCGCAGAAAAAAATTTCACCTGGGTGTGACGACTTTCAAGCTCAAGGAGACTTGGGATCATCTTGCTTAATAATTCGCCCCCCCTTTCTTCTTTCGCTCCCCCTTTCTACTTTCTATGTCCGCGAAAGAAGAAAAGTCAAGCCAACTCTGCCTGACGAACTGCCCCTGCCTTTTTGCAATTTATGAATTCTTACCCCCAACTCCTTTCCTTTCTTCAGTGTGCTCAGCCCTGAAGCGATGGTGTGAATACAATTTGGAGTTGACTGTGTCTCGCCCATATCTGCAGGCTCGCGGTTTCCAAATTGAGGCGAATGATAGCTCGGAAATTGCCTCTTCGCTTATTCGCCAGTTTTCCATTCTCATTCGCCAGTGCAAATTGCGCTGCTTCGAGGAGGAGGGGGGGGAGGGGGAAAAGTGGCAAGACGCTCCCATTGGGATTTATTTCTGGTGCTTAAAGCTTATACTGCTGCTCCACGATACTCCTGGTCTTCTCGAATTGTGGCGATGGGATGGTCTACGAACAGAACACTCGGCAGTTGCTCATTTGAGAGCAGAGCAAGGACCTTCAGAGCCTGTGCTCGTAAAACCATCGGCTTTCACCTTTCGACGGCAATGCGCAGCTTTTGTTAAATGTATTTTTGATTCAGTTTTTGTTCCGGCACACACACACAACAAACGTCTTGGACTGAAGGAAATGATTGGCGCACTCTTTGGGTATTATACCGTCTACGACCATCTTTGCTGTTTCTTTCCTTGCTCGATAATTAGGTCCTTCAATTCTGATGTAGACTGTACGGGGGAGAGAGTTCTCTTCAGCTTTATCGATTCATTGCCTGAGACTAGTACCTGTACTTGCTTAGTGATTGGTGGAACAACTGGGTCTGTTTACCGCTTAGCAAGTTCACCTTCCCATCAAATCTTAAGTTTGCGTGATTTACAGGTTGTGACGAAAAGAGATTATCTCGTCAAGGAGTCGAACTCGCTGATAGAATTCATCAAGAACTATCACGACAACCTACTGCAGAAAAAATTCACTCAGCGAGTGATTCAGACCCATTACGGGCCTTTGGCTGGAATCGATTTGGGGCTCGCTGTGGACGGCACAGTAACCGAAGGTATC
>ERZ651776.3592-NODE-3592-length-15255-cov-2.959481_pt1 | contig 15255 bp, 8 predicted proteins | sample MGYA00514761_ERZ651776 | MGnify/ENA metagenome assembly ERZ651776 | reverse complement strand
CGCTTTATGGAAATGATCCAGCAGTGCGACCAGATATTTATGGTAAAGTTGGAAATTCAGGAGTTTCTATTTGTTGTTTAGATGATGCGAAAAAACTATACTCTGGTTTTGACTTGTCGCATTCATTGACATCTGTTTCAATGACCATTAACGGACCCGCGCCTATGTTGCTTGGGTTCTTCATGAATGCAGCAATCGATCAAAACTGTGAAAAATACATTACAGAAAACGGTCTGGCTGCAGAAGTTGAAGCGAAGATTGCAAAAATTTACGGTGATAAAGGAATTACACGCCCTGCTTATCAAGGTGATTTGCCAGAAGGGAATAACGGTTTAGGTTTAATGCTATTAGGAGTTACCGGTGATCAGGTTTTACCTGCAGATATTTACGGAAAAATAAAAATTGACACCTTAGCACAAGTTCGTGGAGCGGTGCAAGCAGATGTTTTAAAAGAAGATCAAGCACAAAACACGTGCATTTTCTCAACTGAATTCGCCTTGCGATTAATGGGGGATGTTCAAGAATATTTTATAGATAACGGTGTACGTAATTTCTATTCTGTTTCAATTTCTGGATACCATATTGCAGAGGCTGGAGCCAATCCAATTACGCAATTGGCGTTCACGTTGGCCAATGGGTTCACCTACGTAGAATACTACCTGAGCCGCGGCATGGAGCTGGATCAGTTCGGTCCCAATTTGAGTTTTTTCTTCTCCAATGGCATTGACCCTGAATACGCCGTCATTGGCCGGGTAGCGCGCCGCATTTGGGCCAAGGCCATGCGAGAGAAGTACAAGGCCAGCCCGCGGGCGCAGATGCTGAAGTACCACATTCAAACGTCGGGACGTTCGTTGCATGCGCAAGAAATTGACTTCAATGACATTCGAACAACCTTGCAAGCGCTCTATGCGATTTATGACAATTGCAATTCCCTGCACACCAATGCCTACGACGAAGCCATTACCACGCCAACGGAGCACAGTGTGCGGCGCGCCATGGCCATCCAATTGATCATCAATAAGGAGTTGGGCCTGACCAAAAATGAAAACCCATTGCAAGGGAGCTTCATCATCGAAGCCTTAACTGATCTGGTAGAAGAAGCGGTTATGACCGAGTTTGATCGCATCACAGAACGCGGGGGAGTCATCGGTGCGATGGAAACAATGTACCAACGATCGCGCATTCAGGAAGAAAGTTTGCATTATGAAATGTTGAAGCACACCGGTGAATTCCCAATCATCGGAGTCAATACCTTCCTGGCGAAAAACGGCAGCCCAACGCTCACACCCGGAGAAGTAATCCGGGCTGAATCCGCTGAAAAAGAAGGCCAGCTGATGCATGTGCAAGCGATGCACAAGCGCTACGCAGAAGAGTCGAGCAGCGCCATTGCCGGCATTCAGAAAGCGGCGGTGGACGGAGAAAATGTATTTGAGTCGCTGCTGGAAGCGGTGAAGACTTGCACCTTGGGCCAACTGAGTGAAGCGTTGTTCGAAGTTGGCGGCGCATACCGCAGAAATATGTGATGGAAACTTCCAAAGGAACCTCAGGTGTAGCCTGGATGCTCTTAGCAACTGTGCTCTATACAGCTGCAAATCTCTGTGTAAAAGCCCTCGCCCACCTTCCTACCCAAGAATTGGTCTTTCTTCGATCCATCGTATCGTTGCTCCTCACCGGAGTTTGGCTCAAATATTACGGTTACAGTTTGTTGGGAGTCAATCGGAAATGGCTCGTCGTTCGAGGCATCTTCGGCACAATTGGACTCGCCACCTTTTTTCACACCCTCCGTTATATTCCCATTGCGAGTGCCACTGTCATCCAATACCTCAGCCCCATTTTCACGGTACTTCTTGCCCGCTACTTCGACGGGCAACGTTCGATGCGCCCTGTGCAGTGGGCTTTTTTCGCGACCGCCTTCATCGGAGTTCTGATGGTGAAAGGCTTCGACGAACGCATCAATTGGTTGTATTTCAGCCTTGGCGTCATCAGTGCAATGGCCGCCGCTGTTGCCTACCTCGCCACCATGAAGTGCCGCGAGACGGACCATCCCGTGGGAGTTGTCATTTGGTTTCACCTTATCGCTGTTCCTGTGACGGGTTCATGGACAGCTTTCACTTGGGTCGCTCCCGTCGGTGTGGAATGGCTTTTAGCACTGGCAGTTGGCCTTCTGAGCGTGGTCGCTCAGGTGGCAATGACCTTTGCTTTGCACCGGGGAGAAGCCAATGTCATCATGCCCTTCAAATATGTCGGCGCTATTCTCGCATTTGTCTTTGGCTTGCTCCTATTCGATGAACGACTCAGCGCTTTCGCCCTTGCGGGAATGGCGCTTGTAATCGCTTCCGTAACGGCCAATACCCTCATGAAACGGCGGGCAGCTCATCGGGAAATGACCGATGCCGCGAAGTGAACTAACGTTTCCTGCGTAATACAACCACTCGGGAAACCAAGAAAGCACAAGGAATATAGCCAGCGAGGTCGAGGATCAGCATCCATGAAGGCATTGGAATCATCATGGCATTGGCGATCCCACCGATGGTAAACCAAACCCCCATTGCCCAACCTGGGAAAGTTGATTTGAAAACAGAAGCAGTCTGAAGCCATTCAATCGAAACTGGCGCAAAGCGCATCGCCCATGACGCTCCAGCCACGGTGCCCAGCCAATGTGAAAACACAACCGACAACTTCGGGCCAATTCCGAGGGAATCCATGAAGGTTCGAAGCGCCTCCGGATCGTCTTGGGGCATTTGTGACACGGCCGCTTGAGGAAATACAAAACCAAAGAAGTTGTGTGCCATCATCATACACACACTCCCGATGACAATGGCAACGATGTAACAACTAATCCACTTCAATGCCTTCATCTTACTTTGATTTCGTGAGTTCAATGGCGTCGTTCCAAATCGCCTCTTCATAAATAGATTGCAACGCCTTCGTAATGGGACCTTTTTCGCCATTCCCAATCAAGCGGCCATCTATGGTTTTCACATGTGCCAGTCCCCCCATGGTCCCGGTAGTAAACACCTCATCCGCTGTATAAAATTCCGACAGGGAAATCCGGTCTTCTCGAACCTCATATCCTGCTTTTTTCGCTAGCTCTACAACCAAATTCCGTGTCAACCCCGGTAAGCATGCCACTGCGCTCGGAGTCATGACCACACCGGCCTTCATGGCAAATACATTCGTCGCGTTCGTTTCGGCAACGAATCCTTCCAAATCAAGCATAATCGCATCATCCGCCTGCGCAACGTTTGCCTCAATCTTTGCGAGAATATTATTGAGCAAGTTGTTGTGATGAATCTTTGAATCGAGCGTAGCAGGTGAATTGCGTCGCACCGATGACGAGACCAATACAATGCCCTCATCGCCGTACACAAAACCCTTGTATTCCGCCAGTACAATCAAAGTTGGGCCGAAAACATTGAGCCGTGGGTCCATGCCACTGGTGCTCTTCTTTCCTCTGGAAAGCGTAATCCGCGCATGCACTCCGTCGGTCATACCATTTGCCTCGAGCGTTTGAAAAATAGCCGAATAAATCGCTTCTGCTTCCGGAATTTCTGCAAATGCCAAGGCATGTGCTGATGCGCGAAGGCGAGCGACATGTTCGTGCAATTGCAGCGCCCGGCCTTGCCGAATTCGAAGTCCTTCCCAAACGGCATCTCCGCCTTGGACGACACTGTCCAAGACACTGACAGCGGCAGAATTGCGCGGTACTAAGCCATTGACCCATACCATCGTCTCTTCATTGCGTGGGTCGGGTTGATTGTATTTGGCCATAAGCGTTGCGGAATTAGATCGTAATGTGTTCCTGCAATCTCCGAAAAAGCGGCTGAATTTCTGCGAGTAATTCAGGAAAATCAAGCGAAACGTCAACAGCTTTGGCACGAGGCGAAGTCGGAGCTTCCCACCCCCCAGAGGCATGCACGCGCTGGTACCAGTACTTTGCCCAAACCCCGTCCTCGGATCGAGGCCCAGGCTTCCAGGTTAACATTTGATCCTCAAAAGGCACATTCAAAAAGGCGCAGATTTTGCGCAGGCAGGTCTCGGGCTCAGCCACAAGTTGATCCGAATCGATAACCATAAACGGCCATTCCTTGTCAATGCATTTTTGAAGCCATTCCCATTGATGCGAATAACACAGGTCCATCAAAGAAGGTTGGTCAATGTGCGCCCGAAAAGAACGTATGACTTTCAACGGATCTCGAATGAGAAAAAGATGATGATGAGATTCGAAGTTCCCCTCATTCATACCTTCCAGGTGGTTGGCCATGTGTTTCAGGAAAACATGCGATCCCTCGCTGTTCCAAGCCTGTTGAATGGTTTGAAAGTCCGCAGGCATGGTCCTAAGCACCTCGTCGCGCGAAGGACGTTCAGATCCCGTCAACTTCAAGAAATGCGCAAACAACGGCTCATCAATCACCCTAAAGTCAGATCGCTGCGCAAAGCTGTACATCAGTGCCGTACTGCAGTTGCGTGGACCGGACCACAACGAGACCTTCATACGCTTAGCGCACTACGGAAACGCTACCGTTGATGCGGCGAGGAGCCAATTCATGAACGGAGTGGACGTCCAGCATGAACATGTACATGCCGTCTCGTACATAGTGCCCCCCCGATTGGTGCTGACCAACCCAAGGTTCTTCGGGATCAAAGGATTCAAAAACCACTTCGCCCCAACGATTCATTACGACCAGATGATACGACTCCGTCTTGAAGGCGTTTCCAACCGGCAAAAAGGCATCATTCAGCCCATCATTGTTTGGACTGAATCCCGTCGGTACATAAATAGCAAAGTCTACGGGTCTGAAGTAGGCCACAATTTCTTCATAGTCTTCGACTTGAAGCGTAATGCTCGGTGCTTTGGGACCCGGGTTGGGATTCGAATTTGTTACTTCCCAATGATCAAATTCCCAATACTCCACTGGCGCCGCTTCGGCATTCAATAAGCCCTCCAACTCCAGTCCACCTATCCACTCGTCCGTAACGATGATTTCGCCACCTTCCAGCCGCACAGATCCTCTTTGCGCAGGTTCCACCCGCACGTTTAAGTCTACGTGCTCAATGACCTCGAAATTGGCCGTCACGGTTGCTGCTTGCGTAATGGATATTCCTCCTTCCACTGCAACCGCTGAAGGAGTTACCGCTGTGCCAGTTGTTGTCCAACCCGTAAACACGTGCCATTCATCCAAGCCGATTGCCTCGACCGAATGGGCGCCATAATCCAGCGTCTGTGTGGACGGGTAGCCGCTGAGCATCGCACCGTCCAGCACAATGTCCCCTGCTCCGGGTGGATTGACATCAAAAACAACCTCTTGCGGATCGGCATTGGCGGCAAAGTAGGCGACAATCGTTGCGTCTCCACTCAACGTGAAATTCAGATTTGGATTGGTCGGATTTGCAATGGAAACATCCCCGTCCAATACATCCCAGAACAAAAACAATTCCCCATATTCTTCCTGGGCTTCAAGTGCCATCGGAACACCCGCGAAATACGTCGCATCCAGCGGCATGTCGTACGGGCCAATGTCGACAGAATTGACCTCAATTTGGCCCAAACCGTCTATGATGATGGTCAGCGTGACCGACTCCACATCGTAACAGTCCTCAATACCGCCAATCAATGTTTCCGCGCAACGCTCATCGATGAAATCATGGATTTCTTGAACGTTTTCCTGCCAGGCGGCATAGTTTCCTTCCCAGCGTTCAATTTGGCGAGGCATTTCTGGATCGATGACCTCAATCATACTGTCCAGAACCGCGTGCATGTTGTCGCAGCTGAAGTGGGTGTTGCTCAAGTCTGCCCAGCGGTTGATGTAAGTTGCCCAAAACTCTTCGTTTTCGAGCAATGCATTGAACATGGGAATGTGGCCCTGACCGCCTGGGTTGTTAAGGGATTCAGGATTGCAAGGGTCTGCGTCAGGACCGGTTGAAGGAATTCCTGTGTAATTCGCACCGTGTCCGAAGGTGTTGTCCATGTCCCAGAGGGCGTATCTCCACTTTTTTCCTGATCCGTCGGGATGGCGGCCCCGCCACCAAGCTGTGTTCCAGTTGAGCCAGTCCGCACAAACCACAAACGAATTGAGCAAGACATAGTCAATCATACTCATGGTATTGAATACGCTTTGCACGTATTCATAATTGGCATCCACCGTCATGTCTTCAGATGTGATGAAGTTCACGAGAGGTGCCCAATCATCATTGCTTCCATACTCGACCCATGTCCCCCCCCACGTTTTCATGAAGTCCACAAAATGACGCGGCTGGTCATAGTATTCTGTGGTGAAGTCCAGGTCGTCAACTTTTTCACGGTACTCGTAGACCCCCCAATATTCGCCATTCAGGTAGAGGATGCAGCTTTCATTGGTTCGCTCATCGACCTTCAAGTCAGCCAAATGACTGAGGGTTTGCACGTAAGCATCGCGAATGTGACCTCCTCCTGAATAAGGATAGTTGTCATTTGCCGCAGCCTTAAAGATGAGGCGCTGATACTCCTCTCGGTCTTTGACATGGAACAATTGTCCCGGAATGGCATGGCTGTGGCCCATTTGATCCCTCGTGATGTAATCGAATCCTTTCTGCGGGTAGGCATTGGAGTCGTTTCCGTGCTCATTCGAATCACCGCTCGCTTCGCACCAGTAAGTGCCGTCAGCATGAAAAAACTCCAAGTGACAAGGCTCATCGGGATTTCCACCTCCCCATCCGCCTGGCCAAGCGCCATCTTCAATTCCGTCGCCTGAAGCGGAAACGATGACAATCGAATGGCTATCATCACCGGCGAAGTAGGTATTGGTGTTGACGTGTGAATCTGCCAGTGTACCGGATGCATCAAAAGCGCGTGCGCGAACCACGGTCGTTTCGTCTACTGCGATAGGTCCTGTGTAGAGCGGATCATTTTCATCGGGCGCATAACCATTGGTGGTGTAGCGAATGTCGTAACCTGCAGGAGCGGTTATGGTGACGTCCAGTCCCTCAGCATAGAAGCCTGACTCTTCCTGGAATTGTGGTGTCGGCGCGTAATCATCATACATGCCGGGATTGACCACATCGACATCTCCCCCGGGTGTTGGGTTGGTGCAAAGCTTCCATGTGCTCGTGCCGTCTACATTGCGGACCCAACTGTGATCGGCTTGGTTGGGAGTCCAATCCACTCCGAATGTATAGGATTCCAAAATATTGCCGTCAGCATCTGAGAAAACAATGGACTCCCCAATGGTTTGCGTGACCTTGAAATTGGTATTCAAATAGCCGCCTGTATACAACAGCTCAGGGACTTCGCCTTCATTGGAGCACATGATGATCAGGTAGCCTCCTGAGGCAATGGTCGTTCCATTGGGAATCTCAAACATATCGGCGTTGTCCTGGTTATCCGAGAGGAAATAACCCCCGAGACCAACTTCGGTTGGCCCCAAGTTGAAGAACTCAACAAAATCCTCATTATCCCCCGCAACGCCGAGCGAATAATTGGCGGCTGAGAATTCGCTAATGATCACTTGGCCTGAGAGCAAAGTGAAGGAAAAAAGACCGATCAAAGACAGGAAAAATGGTTTCATTTCTTGCGTAAACTCATTCAACATTCAAACGCCCTGTAAAGTTCCCAACAGACGCACCTTTGAGTGTATAGATGTATGCACCGGTTTTTAGGGCGCCTCTTTCTATGACATGGCTCGTGCCCAAGACACGTTCTTCGTAAACAATTCTTCCTGTGGCATCAGCGATGATCAATGTCATCTGCTCACGGGTGGGGTTGGCATAACGCAATGTGGCTGATTCCGTCATCGGATTGGGAAACAACAGCGGAGCATTGGCATCCAAAGAAGATGCCACACCGCTCGAAACGACGCAACCGTCTTCGATAAACGTCAGGGTATTGTGATAGTCTTCATTGACAACGTCAATGATGGTTTCGAGGCACACTTCCTCCTCTATGGACGACCAATACAACCGAACCAATGGTGTAAATTCATAATGCTTGAGCATGCTCTGGTTGCTGTAGGAAAGTCCAATCAATTCGTTTCCACCCGGCGCAAAAGCGGGTTCAATATCGTATTCCAGCGGATTGATCAAATTGATTGCTGAGGAGATTTCAATTCCGCTCATCGTGAATTGATAACCTACGATGCGGTTGTCCGGATTGAGCACATGGATATCCAAATATTGCTGCCCCCAATTCACTGCACCAATGGTGAAAGAAACCGAGTCAAATGGATTGACGATATGGTTCACTGGGAAGTTGCATTTGTCATGAAACCCCGAGCTATCAGGATGTTCGTGTGCCACATTGAAATTTTGGCACAACGCCATGTAAGCGGCATCTGAAACGGTGATATCATCATCTTGGTCAATGTCCGTGCAAGGCAACGCCTCGATGTCATTCCCAAGAATTTGCTCAACGTAGGCCACTGCGTCCGCGATTTCCTGTTCGCCATTGTAATCCAAATCGCCCATCAATGCGGTTCCGTTGCAATCGCCGTTGCAATCCACTTCTGCGGTTCCAAAGAGCGTTCCGGTGCAATCATCAAACGGCTCGCAGCCTTCAACGGTCTCCACAAGAAGCTCTCCAGACGTACGATCCAAATTGATACAGACTGCTGCGTGATTGTTCTCGTATGAATTCTCGGCGTGACCGAGTGCATCTGGAATGAAATCATAATTCGCACGAACAAGCAAGTAGTAGGTCCCGTCCGCCACGTCTGTGACATCAATCCATTGACAACTGAGCCCAGATCCATATATGTCTCCGCAGCCCGCCGAAATCCCCATATTGCCGCAGCCGTATTGTGCGGTGCCTCCCCCGCTGCATTCAAGGTCCATCACACAAAAACCATTTTTAAATCCGATGGGGATGACTTGACCGTCCATGGTGAAGAGGTCATACTTGGCGTAGCCTTGGTGATGCCAGTGGTTGTGGCAATCGCCCCATTCAAACTGGTTGTTTTCAGCTTGGCTGGGAACTCCGATGTAATAATCCAGATCACCAATGTTCAAGATGTGTGTCGTAAACCGCACCAATTCGCGGTCGCCGTATCCGTTCAAGCAACCTTCTTCGATGTAACAATCCGTTTCGCTAACCTCCATCACTTGCGTGCTGAGGCTGTTGATGATTGCTTCTGCACTCACGATTAAATCTGGTCCTGTGCAATTGGGGTCGCCGGGGTATATACAATCTCCACTATCGACTTCCGCCATCGGGTTGTAATTGCAAGCCGTCTCGTCCATGCAACCCGTTGGTAAACCAACGAAATCAAATTCCCAGTCAAATCCTGATGCACAGGGTCCCGTGGTGGATTCCACGAGCAATTCCATATCGAAACTGATATCTGAACTGGTCAAATTGATTTGGTGCACTTCTACGGCAATGACATTTGTACCTGCTAGCAGGTCCAGCTGGACCGAGTATTCGTTGAGTGAACTCTCGCCATTTCCGGTTATTTCTGAAGCGGCAAATGTGCTCGCGTCAATTGGGCCTTCGGGCATGTTGCTCCGAAGCAATTCCTCTCCATTCAAATAGACAACCGCTCCGTCATCCCGGCGCAGGCGAATCAACCCGCTCACCCCACTCGCTTCCTCTCCTTCAAATTCAAAAGACTTTCGGAAATAGGTCGTTGTGTGCTTATTAAATGAGTCTTCCCCATAACTGACAGTCGTCGATTCATCTCCATCTCCGTACCCCAGCTCTGCATCGCCTGAAGACCAAGCGGAATCGTCGTAATCATTATCCACCCAATCCGTCCCCAAGTCTTCTCCCGTATCCAAATAATTCCAATTCGACTCCAAACCTACGAGGCCATCATAGTCGGAATCACCCAATCCCATTCGCACCCAATATGGAACACCGCCTTCGAGCAGCACTGTCAAGTTGGCTTGATCCCCGCAACCGCCTTGCTCATCATCATAGTATATGGACCCTTCATTGGTGTCATCAAAATTGCCCATGTTACAATAATCATAAATCCAAAGCCGGGTATCGCATTGCACGTCACACGTGGAGAACAAATACATGCCATTGGAAGGGGGAACGAACTGATACCACGCATTGTCTGTACTTTGGTTCACGATGCCATAATCCGCTTCTGTCAGCGAAAAAGCATCGTTGCATGTTGTGCCCGGAGCACAATCGAAGGAAACGGTTTCGCCGTATCCAAATGCATTTCCCGTTGCAATTTCAATTCCATCCTGGTAAATCCAATATCCACCTGGCGCATAGATTCCATCACCATAGGAGTCGTAAATCGTAAATGATAAGCAAGGGTCTTCGATGGAAGCGTCCAAACAAATGGTATCGCCAACCGCACCGCCAGAAGCAATCACATCGGTACCGTGAAACAAGTCCCACGATATTTCAGTGGGCCAATTGTCAGCGACGATAATCACTTCGATCGTAGACTCGGTGTCTGCGCATTGTGCGGAGAGCTGGCTGGAAACACCAAGAAAGACACAGCAAACGATCCATGCCACGTTCTTCAACAAAGCGCCCGAAAAGCCCGATTTCAATGAGAATAGCATTGGTTTCGATTTAAGTTGCAGATGTCGAAGATAACTCATCCTTATTTAGTGAACCGGACCGCACCAAAAAGGGTTGCCTGAGCACTTGAATGACGCGAAATCCTGCCGTATTTTTGCGGCATGGCACATGATTCAACGCACGACCACGGGCACGATAGCGAACCGGAACAAAATGAGATTGGAGGGCCCGTGACCTTCGCTGTCATCCTTTTTGGCTTGCTCGTGACGGTTATCGCTTTTCTGGCATAAACCTGAGGGTCCTTTCCGAACTGAGCGTGCGGTGGCTTTTACTTTGGTCCACATCGAATGCGCAAAAGTCAAGCACGCTTATGCTGCCGTGCGCGACATTCCGCCCGGTGCAGAGCATTAGGGCTCGACAGTTCTGACGCACGTCATTTCGTCCACCAAATGACCTGCCCCAGCATAAACATCCGTAATCCAGAGGACGTAGCGAATGTCAACCATGATGTTGCGGCACCTCGATTCATCGAATAGGATGTCACTCATGGTTGATTCCCACGAACGGTCAAAGTTGATGCCCACCAGGTAACCATCTCCGTCAATCGCTGGGGAACCGGAATTCCCACCGGTGGTATGATTCGATCCGGTAAAGCATACGGGCAAGTTCCCAGAATCATCAGCATATTCCCCCCATTCACCTGCCCGAAGGGCTTCAACCAAATCCAACGGCAAATCAAAATCAGCATCACCTGGAATGAATTTCTGAAGGATTCCTTTTGCCGTAGTAAAAGGCCGGTATTCCATTCCGTCATAAGGCGATGATCCTTCCACCTTGCCATAAGTAAGACGCATGGTGCTATTGGCATCGGGGAAGAATGCTTTTTCGGGAAACAAAGCCCGCAATGCCGAAGTGTACTCGCCGGTGAGTGAATCCAACGCGCTGGCATGCGCGCGGTATTCACCCGCAACGCGATTGAAATAAACATTGCGCATCGCCTGAACCAACTGAAAGGCGGGATCTTTGGCCAACTTGCTAAATGCCTTACGGTTTGGTTTATCCAGCATTGCCTTAATCTTTTCTGAATCTGCAAATACACTTTTTTCAAAAATTGAAGAGGCCCAATCTTCCGCGTTCGTCGCGTTTTGCATTGATTCTGGAACGAATTGAACGTCCAAATGTTCCCGATAAGGGTCCAACAACGCAGCCATTACGCCTTCATCAACACGCGCTTCGTATTGGCGAAAATGATTTGATGTTTTCCCTTTCAAATCCGAAATGGCGCCATCCAACTCGCCCTTTTCCTCCAATGATTCCCAGTTTTGAATCAATGGAGCAAAAGACTGCGCGTAGCTCAAAATATCAGGTCCATAATAGACCCATTCGATAAACATGCTACGCGCCATCTGGAACGGAAAGAGTGCTTCGTTTTCAGCTTGCATGCTCGAAATCAGTCGCATCCAACCCACATTTTCAGCTGCTGAGGCCCGAGCCATGAATTGCATCTCGAGTGCCCGCTTCTGGCCGATTGCATCCAACTCGATCAGCCCTTTGTTCTGGCCAATCCATTTCTTCCATGCGTTGGCGATGGAACTTTGCTTGTCTGCGTACGCGATGCGCAATGCCGCCGATTCCGTTCTCGCTGCATTGATCACCTCGAGTGAAGCCTCTCGCATATCTATGCGCGCTGGGTTTAATTCATCAATCACCCGAGCCACAGCATCGCTTGTCAAATACTGCTCTGTGCGTCCGGGGAAGCCAAATACCATGGTGAAATCTCCCTCTTTGGTGCCGCCAACATTGACAGGGAAATGATGCCGAGGGCGAAAAGGCACATTATCAGCGGAATAGTCTGCGGGTTGATTGTCCGCATTGGCATAAATGCGAAACATGCTGAAGTCGCCTGTATGCCTCGGCCAAACCCAATTGTCGGTATCGCCTCCAAACTTACCAACCGCAGAAGGCGGTGCACCGACCAAGCGAACGTCATTGTACGTGATTGTGGTGATTAAGTAATGGCTATTGCCAAAGTCAAACGCGACCACTTTTCCTTCCAATCCGTTGCCCGCTGTGGCCGCTTCCACCAAATCCTTTTTCATCTGTTCCGGATCTTCGGCAGTCGCAATGTTTTCTGTGACGTCTTCGATGCGATGGATAAACCGGGCAAAGAGATCGGAATTCACCAACTCTTCCGCTCGGGTCATGGCCCAAAACCCGTCCTTTAAATAATCATTCTCAACCGTACTATGAAACGCAATCTGACCAAATCCACAGTGGTGATTGGTCAGCAGAAGACCTTCCGCACTGATCATTTCTGCGGTGCATCCACCATTGAAATGAACCACAGCATCCTTCAAAGAACCATCATTGATGCTGTAGATATCCTCTGCGCTCAAGTGCATGCCCATGGCCTGCATATCGCCTTCGACAGCATTGAGCAGTGTCGGAATCCACATGCCCTCCTTGGCCTGTGTGTCATCTGCCGTAACCAAGGCCAAAATGATGAGTGAGAACCTCATGCTGCGAATAAGAATAGTCGTTTGAAAGATTTTCATGCGTGAATGTATCTATATCGTGTTAATGGGATGCCGAATATAGTTCGCTTCAAATGGAGCGTCCAAAGCTGGTCATCGTTAGTTTTACAACGTCGAATCCTCACCTACACCACGCACCATGAACGAACCCACCATCGATTTGCGCTCGGACACCATTACTCGGCCAACGGCAGCGATGCTCAAAGCCATGCATGAGGCCAAAACGGGGGATGACGTTTTCGCCGAAGATCCGGCAGCCGTGGAATTGCAAGAGCGATGCGCTGCCATGTTCGGCCATGAAGCCGCGTTGTACTGTCCCTCTGGCACCATGACAAATCAAATCGCGATCAATGTGCATGTGCGGCCCGGAGATGAAGTGGTTTGCGATCGCAAGTCCCACATCTACAATTACGAAGGTGGAGGAATTGCACGAAATTCCGGGGCATCCGTGCGGCTCCTTGAAGGAGACAATGGTCGATTTCAGTGGTCGGATGTGATTGGGGAAATCAACCCGAGCGATAGCCATTATGCACGCACGGCGTTGGTTTCGGTTGAAGACACTTGCAATCGCGGCGGCGGGTCGGTTTGGAAAATTGCGGATTTATTGGCCATTCAATCCGGATGTCACGCAGCAAACTTGCCTTTGCATTTGGATGGAGCCCGGGTATGGAATGCATTGATTGCTCGAAACAATGACACGGTGCCTCCCGACGAAGTCTGGATGAACTATGGCCGAATGTTCCACTCCATATCGGTTTGCTTCTCAAAAGGACTGGGAGCACCTGTTGGTTCCGTTTTGATTGGAAGCAAGGGATTCATTGAAGAAGCCCACCGCACTCGGAAGGTTTTGGGCGGAGGAATGAGACAAATTGGGGGGCTCGCCGGAGCTTGCCTGCATGCATTGGACCATGAATTGCCACGGATGCACAACGACCATGTTCACGCGCAGGCGCTGGCCGCGACATTGGCCGAACTGGCGTGTGTCGCATCCATCGAACCCGTCGAAACCAACATTGTCATTTTCAGCTTAAAAGCACATGTTTCGGCCGATCAATTTGTGGCATGGGCGGCGACTCAGGGCATCGCCTGCTTTCCGTTTGGCGGGCAAAAGGTTCGGTTTGTCACCCACCGTGACGTCACAGCGGAACAAGTCCAGCGCGCCTGTTCCTTGCTCGGGCGAGCTGATTTCTGAAACAAAAGGGTGGGAATCAGCGGGTGACGCTAAGGCTGTGAATGAGCGAACGATCTTCGTCTCGAAACTGAATCGTGTACCGTCCAACAGGCCAAGAACTTACATCGAATACAGGCGATCCTGCTCCCGTCCATAGCCGCTCTGCAATCTTTCTGCCTGTGGCGTCAAATGCCACGGCTTGCCAACCATTTTGACCGCAATCAAGGTTCATGTAGACTTCATCTGTGGCGGGATTCGGGTAAAGGAATCGATCGGCCAATCCCAATTCATCCATCCCGAGGGAACATTCGTGCACGGTCAACAGCAGAGCATCGGCGAACGAACAACCGGTATCGGTTGAGCCTGACAGGATGATACTATAGGTGCCCGGTGCGAAGTCTCCCGGTGCGACGTAGAAAAATTGATTGGTCGACCCATCTTGCCATTCGTAATCATAGCCGAGTGGGCCGTAGATCAAGAGCGGCTCATCTTCGCAAATAATGGTGTCACTCCCAATGCTGAAGTCCGAGGCCTCCACCTCTGGGATGAAGGCTGTGACCGAATTTGCGCATCCGTTCGCGTCACTGAGTGACAACTGATAGGTGCCCGGCAACAAGCTGAAAAGATTTTGCTCTTCTGACGTGAATTCATTCGGGCCCGTCCAAACAAATGTGTAATCAGGAGTGGCGCCGCTGACGGTAATTTCGACAGAACCGTCTGCCGCTTCCGAGCATGATGCCTCCGCGATGGTCGTTTCAATGTCCCAGGGCTCCGGCGCTGAAATCGTGCGGCTGAAAGAAAATTCAGCACCACACGTAGTGGTGATGGTCGCGGTGTAGGTACCCGGGGCGAGGCCATAAAGCCATGACTCTTCCGAGGAAAAACCATTCGGACCCGTCCAAGAACAGCTGAAATCAGCGCCTCCAAGATTGACAAAAGGCAGCAGAAGGCCGTTGGCTTCAAAATCTTTATCCAAAGGACACGTGACATTTCGTTGCTGTGCATCGGCACTGATGTCACTTTCTTCCAACGTGGAAACCGAGATGTACGCATCACCCGTCTGTCCGCCCCATCCTTCCACTTGGATGAGGTAT
>ERZ651776.3588-NODE-3588-length-15277-cov-4.224539_pt1 | contig 15277 bp, 14 predicted proteins | sample MGYA00514761_ERZ651776 | MGnify/ENA metagenome assembly ERZ651776 | reverse complement strand
ATTCTTTCCCAAGGATATTTTTTTAAAAAATTAGCATAGTTTTTTTTAAGCCATCTGTGAGTCTTGCCAGTTCCGGGAGGACCGTAAAGTAGAATCCCCTTGGGAGGATCGATACCCAAGGTGACGAACCTTTCTGGGTGGAGCAAGGGGGTTTCAACTACCTCCCTCAACTTCTCAATGCTGTCCTTGGCACCGCCCACATCATCATACGTAACATCAGGTTTCTCCTCTACCGTCATGAGGCTGACAGTTGGGTCGATTCTAGGCGGAAGAGGAATCTGAATTGAGTACTTGGTCCGGTCGACGCCAACGCGCATGGACTCCTCAATGTCTGTAGGTGCAACTTTGTCGCCCAAGGCCACCACAAACTTGGCTATCTGCTTCACATTGATCATGTACTTGGATGGATCCTTTGGATCTTCCCCAGCAATGATTTTTGTGCACCTCGCGACCTGCAACGGCTGCTCCTCCTGCACCATCTGCTTGTCGCCGGGGAGATCCCACTGCGAAGGGGGGGAGAGGCCCGTGTCTGATTCCTTAATGCCAATGATCTTTTTGACATCCTCACGAGTGTCCCCAATCTTCTTCTCCATCCTCTTGATTCCGCGGCCGTAGGTACCACGACCGTAGGCATTCAGGAGCTGGATATCATTCTCATCAAGGGGGACAGCCTTTGTACCCTCGTCTTCGTCATCTGAGGTGGAATTCACATTCGTTGTTTGGCACTCGCTAGAAGGCGGAGCGATGAAAAGGGGAGGCAAAGCGTTAGTTACACAGAAAAGAATTTTTACTTCGACCAGTCCTCTCCTAACCCTATCCGCAGTCCTCAGCCACGCTACACTCAAGAATACTCACCCCACCGCCATTACAAATCAAATTTCGGCGAACACTCGATGAAACGGGAATCAAGTCGTTGAGCTGGTTACGTTTTCAGAGAGGCCTAACTTGCTCAAATCGTATTCTACAATATATCTTCTATCGTATGGTGCACGTTATAAAAGCAATTGATCAAAGTGTCCTGCTCCACAGTCAAAATTTGCCTATTTTCTCTTTTTGATCTCCCATATCTTTATTGTATACTCCAGAGAGCTTTTTGAACCGTATTTTTCTCGTAACGAACATCTACGAACATGATATCCCGTTTCGCCCGCCCTTCAATCATTCGGTCCAATATTGGCCGCAGCCTCGGAGGGAGCCGATCCTTTGCCGATGTGAAAGTTGCGGAGGACAAGAGCAAGAATGTGGTAGTTGTTGACGGAATCCGCCTTCCTTTTGCTCTCCAGGTTGGTATCACGAGCAAGATAACGCGGACAAAAAATGCTCATCCACATTATGGCCATCTCTTTTCTCTCCCCCTCTGCCCAACTTGCAGTCAAGTCAAGCAATCAAGCAGTCGTGCAATCAAGTCAACGAAAACTAACACTAACACCACCCCCCCTATAGTCTACAATTTACAATGACTTGATGGCCGTCGATTTGCAGCGCTTGGCATTGAAATCTCTCCTGACCAAAACTGCCCTGAACCCTGCCGAAATTTCAGCTGTAATCTGTGGCACTGTGATTATGGAGACACGAACCTCGAACATAGCCCGCGAGGCGGCGATGGGAGCTGGCATTCCCATGGAAGTCCCTGCCTGGACTGTCACCCAGGCCTGCGTAAGCAGCAGCCTCGCGATTGCCACGGGAGCGGAGAAGATTTTGAGTGGAAAGGCGGATGTCGTCGTTTGCGGGGGGGTGGAAACATTCTCGGATGTGCCCATTAAATACAAGAAGCCTCTCAGGTCTAGAATGATTGGCTCTGCCAAGGCGCTCAAGAAGGGTCCCATGGGGGCACTCAGTCTCCTAAAGGGGCTTAAAGCGAGCGATTTCGCACCCGAGCAGCCTGCCATTGCAAATTACACCACTGGGGAGGTAATGGGAGTCTCATCTGATAGGCTGAGCGCCAAATTTGGTGTTACCAGGTTAGTGTAGTAGTTCTCCCTCTTTTTTTTACTCGTTGACATCTGCTTCGACCCAACCCTAATCCCCAACCCCCAACCCCCAACCCCCAAACCCCCAACCCCCAACCCCACACAGACAAGAGATGGATGAATTTGCAGTTCGTTCACACACGAATGCTGCCAAGGCGCACGCCGAAGGGCTTTACGAAGGCGAAGTCATGCCTTACAAGGGAAGCACGGAAGAGAATGGAATTAAAGGGGACAGCAAGTACGAAAAGGTCGCGTCTCTTAAGCCAGCTTTCATAAAAAACCAGTCCGGGACGCACACTGCTGCCAACTCTTCTTTCTTGACAGATGGTGCTTCCGCAACACTAATTATGTCCGAAGCCCGTGCCTTGGAGCTTGGCTACAAGCCAAAGGCGTACCTGAGGAACTGGGAGTTTGTGGCTTGCGACCCATTCGAGGAGCTGCTCTTGGGACCCACCTACGGGGCCAGGAAGAGTCTGGACGCTATGAACATGGAGCTAAAGGATTTTGGTGTCCTTGAGATACACGAGGCATTCGCGGGACAGGTTCTCAGTAACCTCGTCGCCATGAACAGCCAGAAATTTGCCGACAAGAGCTTCAACGGCAGAAAGGTCGGAGAGATTGACATGGACAAGATGAACACCAGGGGCGGGAGCCTCAGCGTTGGCCATCCCTTTGGGGCCACCGGCAACCGCCTTGTCACCACCGCCGCCAACAGGCTCGTCGAAGAGGAGGAAAGATTCGCGCTCCTCGCCGCCTGCGCAGATGGTGGAATTGGCGCCAGCGCTGTACTTGAGAGGTATGACTGATTGATTGACCAAACTAAAATAAAAGACGTTTTTTGCTGCTAACGCAGCTCCAGCCTTATATCCCTTACAAAGCATTATTATTATTCTTTACCCCCCCCTCTTCTAACCCGCTTCCCATCGGGTCCCTAACTTAAACACCGCCGAAACCGATTCCATCGCACGGATCGTCTGCAGCACCCAAGCCAACCTCTGCTTGAAGACCCCAACCCCCGAGGAACCTGCTCTTCAAACTGTTGGGATCCTTGATCTCATCGATCATGGTGTTGTTAATCTTCTTGTTGTACAACAGCTCACACTCCCTCTTTACCAACTGCGGCAGGGCATCCAGCAAGCTGTCACTGTCCTTAACGTAGATGCTCTCTGCAATCAATTTGTCGGTGAGCGTGTCGAAATAATTATTGACAGCCACGACCAAGGGATCGGGCTCCACTTCATCCCAGTGTGTGGGGTGGCAGTACGTCTCATCGGTGCTCCAGATCATGCCCTCTTCGCACACGCAATAGCAAAAGTTGCCTGCTTCGTCTGTTCCGCACCACGGCTCCTTGGTATCTGGGTTGATCTGTACCGTGGAGCTCCAGCCTGCGGTGACATCACGGACACAGCCGTACTTGTCCGTGCTGACCTCGAGCATTCTGTGGTGCATCGGCTCGCCGTGCCTCTCATACATGTCCCTGAGCTTCTCATACACGTTCTTGACGTATTTCCCGTCAGGCCCTAAATTGGGATCAACGAGTTTCTTGCTCATGCCGTTCAACCCCCTCCTGTTCTTCCACTGCTGTCCGTGGTGTGCAGTCTCAATCTGGTTGCAAACAGCATCCTTCTTGGACAAGCTGATGTCGAAAGCGTCGGCCGCGTACATGTAGCTGTTCGGTTTGTTCCCAGCCCTGGTGTCAGTGCCAAGGTCATGAATGCTATGGTAGTCCTTGGGTGTCGTTTTAGTACTGTCCCATCCCGACATGACATCCTTTGGGGAGCGGACAGAATTACTACCGCTAGAGCTGGCACACCTAGTTGAGCAGGCACTACTCGTGCACCCCTTTTCGCACTGACTGTCCCAGTCATTGCTATTGCACCACGAATCATTTTCACCAACGCAGACTGAACAATCATTGCTAGCATTATCTTTGTAGCACTTACTCTCTTCGGCACCACCCCCAGGAAGAGCAGGGAAATCAAAACTCATGAAATTTTCAAATCCGTCCAAACCGGACTTGGTAGGTTGGTACTCTTTCCTCGACACATCACTGACACGAACCTCATCGTGGTCGTGGCAATTTTGCCACTGTGCCCAAATTTTGTCAATCATGGCATGGTGTGACCAGAAGAGGGGATCAGAAGGGGACGAGAAGCTCCTAATGTGACCCCCAAGAAGATTGTGAGGGTTGGCGTGAGGAGTTGACTCAATGTACGCGCGGAAGCCGGAACGAGAACCGTAGTTGTTGTTGCTGGTGATGATCTCCTGTAGCCTCTGACTTCCCGTGAGGTAGCCCTGTGTGGCAATGTCCCAATTCACACCTCTTGTCAGACAGTAGGTAGTATCATCTTCGTAAAGCGGAGAATTCCACCCTGCAAAGGGGCCACTGGTAACGCATCCAATCGCGCGGTCTTCAATTGGAACGCATCCCTCCTCAATTTCATGAGGCGCGCAAGTGCGCGCCTTGGCTCCGGTGGATCCAGAGGTTGTCTTGCCATTGCATCCCAAACTCCTTGTCTCTGCCGTGTCTGGCACCACCTTCGAGCCGCTGTGCCGATGCGTCATGCAGTGCATACTGCCGGGTCCTCCGAACGCCTGAAGAATGCTGCTCTCCTCATGGAAAGTCTTGCATCCTCCCTTCGCCTTGCAGACATCGGTGTCCTCCGCCCAGTCCCAATAAGGAACAGTAACACAAGCGTATTTTTCATTCTGTGCTCTCAGCGCATTTTCGTACTCCAAGAGATACTTACGGTGCCAAGGCAAAAATCCGCTTGTTCCGTGTGCATATTCCTTGTTGTCCAAGTGAGCATGAGTCTGCACGAGGAGATCATAAACGCCCGATGACTTGAGGTCATTCACTGCCTCAATATACAAAGCTCTCTCCTCAGGTCTCAACATATTCCAATCCTTCCGCACACGCATGCACTCGCATTGGGACTGCTCGCCGATACCTCCCTGACAAAAGAAGGCGTCGTTTTCTACTTTGCAGTCGGATGAACAGCCGTCGTAGTTTTCGTTGTTCCCGTCGTCGCACTCTTCAATCCCTGCTCGGATCCCATCCCCGCATCTCGTGGCCAAGCAAACATCCGGACTCTTTGCGCTTCCTCCAGTACATGTCCAGCCGGTCTCGACTGCTGTCCCTTGAGCATTGCAACCGTCTCCACTCTCCGTATTACCGTCGTCACAAACCTCGGGGCTCACGCGTTTTCCATCACCCATGACAGCGGGGCAGTTGCACTCAACAGAGGTAGTAAGAGCAGGGCACGAATCACCGCCGTGTTTTGGTTCGGTGGTAACTGTGCGAGTATTCTTGCTAAAACACTTGAGGTTTCCAGTCAGAAAGTCGCAACTCTCCCCATTGGCAGGGTACTCATTCCAAGCTGATACCACACAGTCAACGGGAGTTTCCTTCTCCTCCTCCGCCTCGGACTTGGCCGAGACCTCCACAATCTCGGGTTCCTTGCATTCGTCTGCACACCCCGTTGCCATATACTTTGTCGCTCCGTCACATCCCGCGGTGCAGAATGAATCCCACGCAGAACCGGCGCACCATGAGTCCTGAGTTTCAATGCAAGTCTTGCAAGGGGAGTCAATGGTCGACTTACACAGAGAGGACTTGCTGCTAAGCTTACGGCGCGAGTCCATCGCTCTAGGGACATAGTCTGTAGTGCGGAGTTTTCGCGTGCCTCCACCCCCGCTGTCGTCACTGTCATCCGAACCGTTTGAGTCTTCACGCATCTTGTCCTCTTCAGTCTCCAGTTTCCATTCCCCACCGCGGTAGCTCAAAACTTCCTTTCCAGAACTGGAGAACTCCAAGCTACCGTCAGTGAGCACCGCCCACGAGTTCACGACGAAATTGTAGGCGTAGTTGTTGGCCTTTCGCACTGTGACAGAGTGAATTGAGTCGTAGTACTTAGTGTCATGATCAAGTTGGCTGTCGCCAGTGAGCCGTCGTCGGTCCTCAGCATCCTCGAGTATCTGACGAAGGTCCAGGGTGTTAACCTGTCGAGAAGTCACTGTCGCCTGGGAAATTTCTCCAGAAATAGAGAGCTTACCCTGCTCAGTGAGGGAAGTCCCAATGAACACACCGAGCCCCACAGACACGACCGCGACCAAGATTGACCACGAGGCGAAAATCAGCCGTTCGCGCTTCCCCTGAGCTTGAGAACTAGGGGTAAGCGAAGATCTAATGGTTAGGGTTAGGGTGAATTCATAGTAATTTTTTTCAGTTCGTTTGTGAGGTGGGGGATGGGGGACAAGAAAGGTGTTAAACAAAAAGAACTGATAATTCACGAGAGAAACTCCACGCGAGATCGCATACAGACGGTGTTTTTACTTGTCTCGGCCCCTCTCTCCCTTTGATTGGATCAATCAAAAGTAGATCAAAAGATCCACTCCACTACAACTGATCAAAGCGTCTACATGGACACAACTCACCTGTCATTGTAGCGAGTGTCATCGCTCTTCGAAGAGCCCATTGATTGCAGTTCAACGTTCATAGGTTGCTGGCAAAAAGATTTATGAAGGTGTAACTGGGAATGGCCAAATCGAAAAAAAAAAAAAAAAAAAAAAAAAAAAATGAAAAAAAAAAAAAAAAAAAAATCTAAAAATGCACTAAAACACAGTTAAAACAGTGACAAAAATTGACGGAAAGGGGAATAAATTCGTCAAACCGTCCTTAAGTCATATATTGACACAGCATTGAAAAGTCCAACCTTTCTACGGAAAACCCTCTACTGTGTTTTAACTTAACACCCATAAAAATAAATGCCATATCCAGGCCCCCACCAGACCCAGCCTTGGCACGATCAGGTCGAACGCTTCGGTCCGGCGAACGACACGAACAGCACATTGAACCTGGTCGATTATGCTTGCTTTCGCATGGCTCTTGGAGCAGGGGCAAACACTGCCCCTGCTCGGGCAAACCTTGCCCAGTTTGCAATCTTGCCCGTTTGCGAGTTTCCCTACATCAACAAGGGGTGGGGGATTGACGGAGAGCCAGGGTACGACGATGTTGTTTTCGACGACTGTTCTATTACCTACGCCGATACTATTCCGGGTTATAAGTAAGTGAGCTGTGCTGCGCTGACATTCTGACGTTCACGGTGAGACCAATATATTTTTGTTTGGCTTACTCACACGCTCACACCATCGCACCCATCCACACAAAAAATTGTGCAAACGAAGAGTTCAATGCGCCATATTCGCCGTCTGCGCTTTCGCTCCCTTTTTTATTAGCTTGAGTTATTTGAAAACCATCAACTCAGGGAAGAAGAAACCTTTGAAGAAGTTTTATACAATTCTTTGGAAAGGTCCGAATCTGGTCGAAAGGTAAGGAACGTCATGGTTTAGCTTGTAAATTGACAGGAGATAGCGTTCGCGTCGGACATTTTCTCAGCCCCCTTTTGAATTCCTTTTTTTTCGTAGAATGATCCGAATCAACATGGTTGTAAGCTTGGTTCATACTGTGCGATGCCTCGATTTTGCGGGCTATTGGTTTCTTCCCCTGGACACTGTTCATACCGTCGCCACAGCTATTTGTGTTGCAGGACCTCTGCACGTCGTCTTTCTTCTTGTCACAAGTTGGATAACTATCATTGACGGCGGAAAGAGCAAGAAAACGCCTCCATGGGCGAAATTATTATCTGACCTCGCAAAAGTCACTAGCTATACAGCCGAGGTAGGTATCCTGAAATGTTTAATGCCTCTCTCTTTTACTACTGCTGAATTTTAGGAAACAAAAAAGCCTGTAGTGAGTGCACAAGTAGTGAGTGCACCAGGAAAAAATTATAAGTAGTTTGCGCTCTCTCTCTAACCTCTGACGACGTTTTCCCAATCACAACACCTCCGCCGCCACCCCGACATGCTCACATTCTCAACAACGCCTCTCCAAAGTTGGGTTGCGGTTGGTTTGAGTACCGCAGCGACATTGTTAAAGACCACAAGGGAGCCCTTGACGGACAAATCTCGACGATAAAATATCTTGTCGCTGCTTTTTGGTGCTTCGTTTACTTCTTTCTCTGTTTTATTTACGGAACAAAGATTTCAAGGCAATTGAGTAATGGGACTGCAGAGAAAAGTCCACAGACAAAAAAATTAAAAAGACTTCTTCGGGTGTGTTGTTTCGCACTATTTATGGGAGCCATGGTGAAAGTCTGGGGTCCCCTTGGGAGAAGGAAGACGATGGACGACGGCATTACCGTGTATCTTAACCAGCAGGTGAGAGGAATGAGTGTTACCTCAGATTCTAGCAGAGTCTGCGGACAATGCGGCAAGTTGTCGATGGGACAAACTAGACTAACACTTCTTTTGCCTAGACCATCCCTTGTGACCAGCTGCCCATCGGTGGCGGTGCCCTCCTCATTCCTCTCTTCCTCTTTTGCTGTCAATATGCGATTCTGATTTCAACCGAGCCGACGAAGAAGGTTTCGACCGCATTGAAATCGGCGAGTAGTATGATAGGCAGTACCTTTCGAAGAAGTGGTAGCACAAGCAAGAGCAAGAGCAAATCTGGTGGTAGCAGCAATGGCAGCGATGGCAGCAATGGCAGCGGTGGCAGCTCAAAAAGTTCTTCAGTTGCGCCAAGTAACGTAAGTGACGTAAGCGACGTAAGCGAAGTTAGTGGAGTAAGCGATGCCAGCATGATGGAAAGTGGGGTTGAGAGCACTGTTGAGAGCACTGTTGAGAGCACTGTTGAGTGATGATACATATAAAAAAGGACCGACATTTGGCCGTTGAAGCATAAGTTGTTCATCGTATATCCTTCTTAATTTCGTTATCATTGGCGTCTTCATCGACAACATTTACCTCTTTACCCTCCATTTCAAATATAAATCCCAGCAAATCTGCAAATTGCTGACCAATCCCCGAAAGCGTTGCCAAATCCTTCCTATCCGTCGGTACTTTCCCTTCATAATCTTCCATTATCTCCTTTGCCGCTGCAGAGTAATTGTTGCCAGGACACACATACGATTAAGACGAGCGACACGACGGTTAGGCCAGTTTGCTGAGTTCTTTCATTATCTGCTGACACTTTGCCCTCCAAAAAATGATGTTCTTCACCAGAGCGTGAGTTCCTCTTCCGATACGGACGTGGCAAAAGTCTGCACGTTGAAGCCCTCCTCCTCACTCACCTTTAATTATCTGCTGACACTTGGACCTCCAAAAATTGATGTTTTTCACCAGAGAAGTGAGTTCCTCTTCCGATACGGACGTGGCAAAAGTCTGCACGTTGAAGCCCTCCTGCTCACTAGACGATCCAGATCGCCCCTCGAAATGGCTCCTTATAGTTGCCAAGGCGATGCCAACCTGCTTCTCTTGAGCTTGAGCATGGAGACGGGCAGCAACAAGTGTTTGGAAGCGACACTCATTTATTGGCATTTTCTGAGGTACAAATGAACGCCATTTTTTTAGCTCGGACATTTGGACAGAGAGTGGAGAGGTTGCAAGAGGGCTGAAGACGCACTTTTTTGCTTTGGTTTTAGATTTCGGTTTGGGTTTGGGTTTGGGTTTGGGTTCTGTTGATTGAGAAGGCGGAAGGGAGGGGGCAATAGGGACGGAGCCAGATGAGAAGGCAGCGAATGGATTGGATGATATGGGGCCTTCTTCGCTGACATCTTCTCGCAACCTCTTTGAGCCTGTCCAGGAGCTTTTTGCGATGTCGTCGTCACAATTTAAACTGCCAATTCTGTTGCTGTTTCCGTTCACATTAACCGCGCTTTTGTCGTCATCGCTACAAGCATCAATCAAGACAACAGAGGGATATTCTTCCCTCTTTGTCCTCTTTTTACTCTTTGTCTCAGTCGACGCATCGTGAGAGGATTGCTCATCGTCAATTAATTTCATTGCAAAATTGTCTCCCCCCTGCGCTTCAATGGGCTTCACTGCAACAGAGAGAATTCCCCTTGCCTTCGAGTTTGCACACATCTCACAGATGAGGGCGGATCGGGGATTGGTATACGTACATCGGTTGCAACTCCATACGGACATTGTCAATTGTTGTAGGCCATTTTTAAGTCAGGAGGAATAAAGAACGACCGTCAGGATTATGTAAGACAGTTTTTCTCGAAATTGCCGTGCCAAACCTGCAGAGCAGAGCAGAGGGCGAGTATGAAGAGGAAATGTGAAGACGAGGAAGTCGATGGAGCTACGCGAAAATCAAATGTTGGGCGTAAGAACGAGGAAATGAACTCAACTTTCACTCCAGAAAGTCAAGAGTTTTCAAAGTCGACTCTTCACCATCTCAATAAACAAGGAGTCAAATTCTCGAAGTCACTCGATTTTTGTCTCTTTTATTCCCTCCCCCCCCCCCAGAAGGTTATCTTTTTTACTTCCCATTGACTTCCTTTGTCAGTGTTGGTCCTCATCGTTGGAATGGCATCATTGGTAGAGAATACTTCTGCTGGATCTACAGGAAAGATGTGCGCGGACAAAATCTATGATGTGATAATTGTGGGAGCAGGAGCAGCGGGGCTCTCTGCTTTCAATCGTCTGACTTCTGCAATGTTGCCATCCTCTGTATTGATTTTGGAGTCGCGCACCCGCCCGGGGGGGCGCCTACACACTGTTGACGGGTGCGACCATGGTGCGAAATATATGCACGGAGTTTCGGAAGAAAATCCTGCAGCAAAATTACTCAAAAATGCCGAATTCTGTGCCATAGGCGGAGGAAATCCTTGGTTGTTTCCACGACAGTTCCTCCGGTGTAATTATTTCGTTGGGGGTCATCCGCCGGAAGCTGAAAGTTTGGCCCTAAGTTACAAGCAATTTGAAAATCTGATGGAGTGTGTGAAAACGATTGGAGACGCAAGCCGATTGTCATTGTCTGACAAAACCGCAATGGAAGAAGATGTAGCTCAGATCAGTTTGAAGGACGCACTTGAAATAATCCGGAAAGATTATCGAAGCGCGGGTAAGATGAGAGAAGACACAGTCATCAAGGCCAAAGACCTTCCGGCTGAAACAAGGAGCCTGATCCGGAGTCATTTACATATGGTGGAGTGCTGGTTTGGCGGTAGCATTGGACAGTTGCAGCTGAGAGAGTTTGAATCGAGAGATAGCGATCTGTGTGGCGATTATCCGGGAGATCATGCCACCGTTGTTGGTGGCATGGGAGCTAGTGTGGTCAAAGCGCTGTTGGACGAGCGAGCTGACACTCGAGAAAGGATTGTTTATAACAGCAAAGTTGTCGGGATTGATTACAGTGATGATTCATTTGTTGTTGTAAGGTGTGAGCACAATGAAGTAGACGCGGCAGGAAGTCCAGTGGTGAACTACCGGGAATTCAAATGCAAGAAGGTTATATCCACCCTTCCCATCGGCGTGCTAAAATCATTATCTGGTGGTATGTTTCACCCGCCTTTACCGAAGGAAAAGGTGGAGGCTATTAATTCAATTGGCTCTGGACTTTACAAGAAGGTAATAATGACATTTGATAGGTGAGTTTGAGTTTGTCATTGCAAGCAATATATCTACGTTTTTTACTGACCCGCTAACAAAAAAATTAATGTTCACAAACCCTTCGTTCGTATCTTAGTGTGTTTTGGCCCGCTGACAAGCCCTTCATCAATCTCGTAAGAATTACCCACCCGACGAAAACAAAATTGGAAGAAAAGGGAGTGGTTGATATTGGAGATAAATTATTTTTGGAGTGCGGGGAGGGAGCAAAGCTGACTGCCATCCTGGTTGGTAACGCGGCCCAAAGCGCAATCGAGAAAAAAGACGAAGATGTACTTGCCGCCGTTCTAAAGCTGATGAGGATGTGCATGTGGCCAAGCGCCTCGGGCGCAGAGAATATAACTGAGCGTTGCACAAGCGTAGTGGTCACGAGATGGGAGGAAGACGTTCACTCGCTGGGAGCTTTCAGCTGTTTTTCGCTCGCGACTAAGGACAGATTCATCGACGACCTTGCCGAAAGCTGCGGTGCCGGAAGATTGTTGTTTGCAGGCGAGGCTACGGACGGTGAATTCCAGGGGTCGGTGCATGGAGCTATTAGGAGTGGTGTGCGATGTGCCGAGCAATGTTTATGAATGAAGATAAATGTTCATGGTCGACGACAACCCATCCCATGGTTTCCAGCAATCGGCGCTGGAAGCGCGCTTTCCCTCGCAATTTCTTGGCAAACTTTCCTCCCGCTACGACCCCAGAAACGTAGTCTTTCTCGGATCTCAAATTAACGGCGATATTTTTCCCCGCCCCCTCTCCGTCTCCTCCCTCTCCAATCCAGGCGAAATCTACTTTTAGTGCACCGGCAAAATCTACTGCATCATTTGTTTTTGTCAGGTCCCCAGGCTTTACACTCTGAAAGTCTGCAAAGTCGCCGATGTCTTTGAGCATATCCTCAACTTTCAAGATCAAAATCTTTCTCTCGGCGTCCGCGTCACTTTCTTCTTCCCTTGCCGCCCTCTCTTTTACAGCAACAATCATCTTACTCATGAGATCCTCGCTGACCTCAAGTCTTTCCCCCACAGCTCCGCCCTCTATCGCAGCTCCCAGATAGCAATCGTACATTTTGCATAGGCGCGCCGAATTTTTGTCGAGGAATTCGTTGGTGACCACGTACTGCCAGAGGTGCGTGCAGAGGGTAGCCTCTTCCTGCAACTCCTCCCTGTCGTTCATGCACCCCCCGATGACAAATGCCCACAAAACATCCAACTGACTCGAATGATTTCTCTCGGTAGGCACTCGAAATCGCGCGAGTTTCTTCCCCCCCAGAGTGGTCACATCGCGAAAAAATTGCGGATCAAAATAGCCCAGCCTTGCAAATGACTCACAGATCTTGGCAATTTTGTGGTATTCCAGGCCACCTTGGCGCAGCTCATTGGCGTGCCTCTTTACAACCTCCCTTAATAGCACGTCGGTCCGCAGGTTGCAATTAGCAAAGCTCCAGACAATGTCTGCCACGTCGGTTTCCTCGCGGCGGACGACCTTACCCACGGCCTTGTGGTTCACGCCAAAGTTGCAGAGAAAGTCTCTCCCCCTGTCGTATCTTGGGAGAGTGGGAAAATAATTAGTCCGCCTGAAGGCGAGTCCAAAGGCGAGAACCATGTTGGAGATGCTCTTGGCGTGCATTTTATTTATTGCGTTTACCGTCGTGTTTGCCCCCATTCCCATTCCCATTCCCATTCCCATTCCCAGTCCCATTCCGAGTCTAATCCCCATTCCGTCCAACACCGAGTCGAAAAAAAGGTAGGTCTTCCCCAAGCTGAAGGAATTCAAAGCCATGGCATAACCAATCTTGGTACTATTGGCACCATGGACGCCGTCCCCTCGGCAAATACGCTTCCGATCACGGATCAGCATGTCGAAGAACTCGTTGGAGCGGTAGTTGCTCTCGGCAAACGCCCACGCCACGTCGGCAATCTCTTCCCGAGAGCCTTTCCTGCAGATGATCTGCCGCTTGTCGTTCACAGCGTCGAACAAGCGCTGGTCAAACCAATTCAACCTCACGCAAGCTCTCAGCAAATTCGTGATCTCAGTGACATTCCCTTCTTCAATTATGTCCACCCGATCACTCAGAGCTGCCATGAGGTTCTTGACATGACCCTTGATGTGACCGTTGCTGCTGTTGTTGTTCCCCCCAAGCTGGCCCAAGCTCCAAACGACACTAATTAACTCCCTTGCTCCAATCCATTTCTGCCTCTGTCTCAAACGCATCGTCACCCCGTCAACGAGCGCAAGAAATCGCTCGTCCCGCTTCAAAGCTGATATCTTCGCCTGGTCTGAGTTCGAGTTCGAGTTCGAGTTCGAGTTCTTCCCAGCCAGAATCTTGGCCAGACTTACGAAAATGTTGCTAATGTGAAGAGGATTGAGGTGAGCGGAGTGACTTCGCTCCAGGTTGAGAAGTTCTTCAACGTCACCAGCAGCGCGCAGATTCGAGATGTGTTTCGAAAGAATTTTTGCCATTTCCTGTGGTAGCCAGTGCAAGTGAGTGCAAGTGAGTGCAAGGCAGTAATAAGTGGAGACTTTCAAGCACTGTGAAGGAGGAGTAAATAATTCAGCAAAGCTGCACACGTACCTTGCGATCCTTGAATCTATTCTCCTTGCCTTTCTTCTTCTCCTTCTGCAAACCGTGTACGATAGATAACGAAGGAGGCAACATTGTTGAGTCATTTTTCAATTCATGTTGCTGCGGAGAGGGTAGGGGATGATAGGAAGTGCTAGCCGGTACAGCTGTAGGAGGGGCGGAAAAGGTCTCAGCGAAACGTCGATTTGAGTGTTGCAGACGGCGGGCAAAAGCGAACCCACGGTTACATGATCTAAGCATGTTTCACACTTGTCTTCAGTGTCTGACGGTATGACCGGCGCCCAAATTAGAAGGCTCGTAACACCGGAATAACGAAAAAAAAAGAAACGGAAACACGGTCGAGCATAGAGACTTGAGGGGGGGAAACTCTCCGGGGACCCGCCTAAATCTGAAAAGTCGCAAAAAAAAAGAAAATTTCAGGGAAAAAATCTAAAAATTGAGGAGTCCGAAAAGGAGGTCCGAAAGAGGAAGAATTGAATTTCGCCCTGGGAACCTATTTTCACCAACATTTTACCTCTAACAACATCTGGTATCCTGTATACCTCAACAGCAGAAGAAAAATTTAACCCAAAACGCCATCATCCCACTTCCAACCCCCATTAGAAAAGTAACTGCATCACATCCGAGCATACTCAAACCCTACTAATAACCCCTATGGCGAACGAAAATTTCATGACGCGTGCTCCCCCTCCTCCGAGTTACGTGAACATTAAGAATGAGGCTCTGTTTAACGCCTTATTTAGCGATAACCAAAATGAAGACCCCCAACCTCAGACGATAACCCAGAGCAGTGTCCGATCTGACTTCCTCCGGCGGATGGTGGCAAAACAGGAAAAAGATCGCCTCCGAGAGGAGGCAATGGTTCGCGAGAAGCGATTTTCACAGCACAAAGAAAAGGTGGACCGCCAGATGTATGACAACAGCCGGAAGGTGAAGGAGCGCATTGCTGAGATCCAGCGGAAGAAGGAAGAGAACTTCAAGCATCTCCGGAACGATTTGGTTGCGGGGCGTGCGCTTGCCACGGATGTGGGCAAGTGGCTGAAGAATAACGAGGAGGCGAAGCTCGTGAAGAAGAAGAAGCAGTATGACACATGGAATGAGGAGGTTTATGGGAACATTAGCCAAAAGATAGACGACAAATTGTCCCAGCGATCCTACCAGCAGATTCACGGAGAGAAGCTCAAACACTTCAACAAATTTTTGAGTGTTACGAACGCGAAGGGAAGCGTCTTCCGTGATATAATTATTGAAAGCGAGTACGACCCGTTGATTCCCAACAGGA
>ERZ651776.3587-NODE-3587-length-15277-cov-5.491053_pt1 | contig 15277 bp, 11 predicted proteins | sample MGYA00514761_ERZ651776 | MGnify/ENA metagenome assembly ERZ651776 | reverse complement strand
TCTTCCTCAGCATTCTCAACTACACTTCCGCCTTTATCAAAATTCGCGCCAAAAGCACCGCTCTCTTCACATTCGCTGACTTCGGGTGTGTTCAAAAATAGCTCGCTTCCTTCCAAATCGGCAGATTCGTTTTGGTCTGCTTCGATTTCTTGCAAAGAATCAAATTCTGATATGTCAGCTTTGGACCACCTCGTGGATTTTTGTTGCTGTTGCTTCCGCTGGGCGGCGTTGTTGGCATGGCGAATCTTCTTATCTGAAGAAGAATTAATGTTCCCGCCGTCGACGACGCGGTTATCGCCACCTCTCAGATCTTTTCCTTCCCCTTCCTCGCCTTTCATTGGTGACATCAAATCCACAGACAGATTGTTCTGATGTCTCTCGGAAACAGGTGTTGAGGCAAAGTGACCTCTGTCGCTGCCGCCCAAATCAGTCCTGAAAAAGCTGAGTTCCTCTTTCTGTTGATTGACAACTTCAAAAATCTTAGCCACATACATGTCCTGCCGCTTCTGTGCCTCTAATCTCTCTCTGTCCTGCCGCTTCTGTGCCTCTAATCTCTCTCTGTCCTGCCGCTTCTGTGCCTCTAATCTCTCTCTGTCCTGCCTGGCGAAAAGCTCATCTTGTCTTGCCTGAAATTCCTCCTGTTGCTTCTGCAGCCTCATCTGGAAGTCATTCTGCTGCTTTGCAAGCATAAGCGCCATCTCGTTTTGTTGTTTTAGGCGCTCGGATGCCACAGCAGATTTCTCTCTCTCTGCCATGAGCTCGATTAGAACACTGTCAAACATTGTCCATTCGCTGCCCTTTGATTTCGCATCATCGTGAAAACTAATCAGCTCCTTGAGCACTAAGTCAAAGCCACGGCGGTCTTCTGCTGTCTGCTCCATCTATTACTTGGGGGTTTCCCTGAGAGTCAATGCACTTTTTTGCTCTTAAAAAAGTGGGTAAGGGGACCAACAGCGATGCATAAACGTAGGAATCAATACTTTAAACCTGTTCATTCTTTCTGGACAGTAATGAGTTTTTACAACTTACTGTTGTGTACATTCCAATTTGGTCCGAAAAGGGGAAAAAAAGGAGGAAAGAAAAAGCCCCCCCCTCCCCCTAACTGCGTTTTTTTAACTTCGTAGGCGCTCGGAGCATTCACCCAACACTAGCTGCTAAGTCAAAGCACCCCCATTTATCTACACGTTTAAATCTACCACTTTGCTACTTGTGTCGTCGCTGCCTTTGCCGTCATCACCACAAAATTTGTCAGAACTTTTTTCATTTCTTCGTCTGAGAATAGGTCCCTACAGTGATCGTCGTCATTGCTGTTGTTGTGGCGGTCCTCTGATCCTTGAACTCCATACACCCCGCTGGCCACATTTAATTTATATCCGAGCACGAGCATCTGGCCCACATGTAGCCAAGGTAGACAATTCTCCATCTCCTCTTCATAACGGGAGAGCAACCTCGTGAGCTGTCCATTGCCGTCTTTGGGGGCAAATTCGTCCACAAGGATTATCGGGCTGCCTTTTTCCTCAAAAAAGAAACCCCGGTTTCCTGTGTCACCCCTCACGTTCGCAAAGTCTGTCGTCAGCTTGTGCTGAAGCTCCGTGAGCTTAGTACTACCGAATTCGTCGTTTTCCCTCATTTCTCCGAACCCAAGATCTGCACTTGTCACCTCACGCCATGCCTCCTCCCCCGTGGCTGCGAGCTTGGCGATAAATTCTCCACTAGTGTCGGCAAATAGTGCGTCAAGGTCTGTAGTAATCTTGTCAGCCGTCAATGTCGGAATTATGAAAAAGTTCCCCCTGACTCCGAGGAAACCATTTTCGTCATCGCCATTTTTTTTGTTATCGCCGTCGCTTGGGTTGTTGATGAGGTTTGCCACACCTCTGGCGGCAAAGGGGAGGGCCGTGTCTGAAAGCGTCGCACCACTGTCAACATCGAGTCCAGACAAAGTCCAGCGAGTACGAGCGGAGTCTCGAGCAATATTGAGCAAAGAAGCCTTGTTATAGCCGATTCCACAGACGGAAACTACTAAAACATTACTCATCGTGTCGAATTGCTGCCCTAATTCTTCCGCAACCTCACATGTCTCCTGCCAAAAAACTGCTACGCTCGGTCTTCCCTGCCAGTTAGCTACCTCTCGTTTGGTCCTCTCCAGAGCATCGACATTATCGGCGCCGAATTTCGCTGTGAGAATGAGGGTGATATCTGCCGCCGCGTCTTCGACGGTGATATCGCCTCCTGAAGCCGCGTGAATTCCCATTTTGTGCGAGTCGATAAATGGGTCTCTTTCTGGGCAGACCGCCACCTTCACGTGATCGCTATCTAAATACGTAAATGGATCGGTGCAACTCACAATTCTCTTCCCTTCGTGCTTGTGCACCAAAAATTTTCCGCAGTATTCCATAGTTGGGAGAGGATAAGCCATGCACGGAAAATTCGTTGTCTCGCTCGTCAAAATCACCTCCCGGGTGATTATCTGAGACGAGAAAGCGGAGAAATCGTCCGCCGTCTTCTTCCTCGCCTCCGCGTCCACCATAGCTGACAACGAATCGGGCCAGACTTGCGAAATGACGCCCAGCGATAGAATCACGTGCGATGAGGCAAAAAAATCGTTCCCTCGATGAAGCTCCGTTATCTGGCTGCGCCTAAACTTGCGCTTCCATTCTTGAAAGTGGAAAAACGGAACCGTTACAACACCTCCACCACCTATGTCGATATTTTTGTATCGCCTTTTCATGAGGCGCCCGTCAATAAGGTAGAGATTATACTGAGAGCGGTCATCACCGCTCATGTCCGAGAGGCAAAGGTCTGGCTGATATTGCATTGGAGCCCAGTACATGCATCCTCGCTTTCCCAGCTTTTCGTTTCTATCACGACTCGTTTCCACAAACTCATACTTGCCGATGTCGACCTGAAGCGGATGGTCGTAATCTCTGTAAATGATATCACCCTCGAACCAACGCGGATCCTTCGTCGCGAGGTTGCGAAAAGCTTGTGGATCATCTGTCGAAGACTTGTAGAGCACTGTCGGTCCAATCGATGAACTCGTCATATAAAGGCCGGACTTTTGAACAGCAGTGGAAGTGTCAACGTCAGTGTCCGCCTTGACAGCCCATTTTACGCGCACATCCTTGCGTCCCAATACCGCCCAAGAATAGCAGCCCTCGGCGCTCTCAAATCCCCGATGCTCTTTCTCGTTCCTCTTGCTCAAATATTCGCACCCACGCCAGAGTTGGTTGACTTTTTCGGGGTCGTTCTTATGGAACGTGAACTGTCCCCGAAGGTAGGCGATGTTTTGGTCCCCAAACGTATAGCTCACTATGTCATAGTCGGTTAGCTCCTCGTCTGTGATCCATCGACGCAGGTCACCAAAGACAACATCTATATCAGAGTAACCCCAGTGCGTGTATTCCTTGATATAATCGGCGAATATGTGACCATAAGCGGGTTTGTACTGACACAGCGTGTAGGCTCGTTGTTTGAAGTCATGAACTATCTGGGAAATTAACTCCCCCACCGATTGTTTGCTGATGTTATTTCGGTCCACAACCCTTGCGTGGAGAGTGGCGAGGTCTCGAACCGATCCAACGTTGATTAATTTGACGTTTGACGGGACTCTGCGATGATCAGTATAAGGTGTGAGGATCGAGGATGAAAGTACAAGGAATCGCGCGTTCTACGGCCCTGCTTTGTTTGCTTCTTTTGCTCTGCATAGACTCTCTTACCTATCCCCTGAAAACTCGCCTCCACTTTGCGTTCCCGCCACGCCAGTATGGAAAACAAGGAAATCGACGAACCCAGCACTTCCACCTGCAGAGCGAAGAAAGAGGGGGAAGTAGCTTGGAAAGCTATCCCCCATGTAAGGGATAAGAACTGCAATTTTATGCTCCCGGTTTTTGCGGACGAAGGCCTTTGGGATTCGGTGGATTCCATCTTGTTCATTTTGAAATTGATCTTGATGTTGATAATGATCTTGATGAAGAAGAACAGGACGGTCCTGATTATTCGTCAGTTGGGTTTTGTCGATAGGAGATCTGTTGCCCCAGCCCAGCAAATGCCTGCAGATTCCCCAGATTCCAACTATCACAAGAAGCAAAACACAAAATGGAATCAGCTGGAAGGTGAGGGGGCGTCGTTCGGAATGGCGGCGGGTGCGTCGCATCTGCTTCAAATAGGTATGTATTTATTCAAATTTCGGCAAGCGCGCCTTTATATGCAAAAGATACTCGGTAGCTGATAAAAAAATCGAAATAACCTCCAAAACTTGTCATTTTACCGCTTTACGGTTGTGGACCCTTGTGTCCGAGGGGGGGGTTGCCGGAAAAGAAAAGTATAGTTTCTTCTGCCCTTCGGAAGGTCGGACATATTTTGGCCACGCTTCCCATCTCGAGTAGTACACAGTCACTGACTTGATTCGAATATCAGGCCGAAAAACCTCTTAATTTCACAAGAAGTTGGTTGCATAAGTTGCAACACCCGACACCCCACTCCTCTCCATTAGACGGATATGGCCCCCCTACCCTCCTCCAAGACCACAACAGCTGCTGCTGCTTCGACGAAAAATCCGCATCCTGTCTATGATCCGACCATCTCAAAGCGACTCCAGGCCAAGGAGAATCGTCTCATCCAAGTCCAGAATGCTATTTTACAGAAGCGCCGGAAACAGGCGAGTCTGCTGGAAAAACAGCGAAGCGAACGGAACGCTCACTTTACCCATACTCGGCTGAAAAATTGGAAAACGCTCTATAACATCGTCGCCCTGCCTGATCAATCTTTACGCCCCCCTGACAAGTCAAATAACATCAGAACTTACTCCAACATGGATAAAGACATGTGGGACGGTGGAGAGCGCGGAGAAGTGCTGCGAGGCTGGTTCTTGCAAAACGCTCCTGAAATTGAAGTGAGGGAACTCTACAACCCCGAGAAGGAAGGATTCTTGGTCAGGAACCCTCACCCTCGATCACAAAACCCCCAGGTTTACAAGGTTGAGCATCCGGAATTTTCCCTCTCTAACCCCCGAAAGTACTCGGTACCAGCGAAAGCTGCTGGATTCCCGGGGGAATATTGATACTAGTTGTTTCTCTTGCGTGTGAATAAGTGTTGCTCTTGCTGTAAAATAACGCTACACCCCCGTTTATGAAACCAAACACAATATATATTTTGTTGTTTTTTCGTGCAGAAGTTTTTCTCTCTAATAAAGTCATCCCTGTCGTTAATTTCAGCTCTTAGGCTTTGTTATAATCTTCCAGATCTTTGAGCTTCGGCAAGTAAATGTCGCAAACTTCTGTGATGGCGTTCTCGAGTTCCAATTCTTTGCAGATGTCAGTCAAATAGGCCCTTCTCCCCTCCTCACTCTTCTCAAGGGCGTCTTCGACATTGAACTCCACATCGAGCTCGTCGCTCTCTTTTCCGACCTTTGCAGCAAGCCAGTCCAAGACCTCTTCTTCCAAGGCACCCAGCTGTGATCGTTGTTATGCGTGAGTCATTGATTTGCTGTGGAATGTGTGTCCCAAAACTCTGGCGTGGGCGGGGGTGTCCCAAAACTTTTTATGTGTTTGTCTGCAAAAACTGCCACCTACCTGTCTAAGTTTTTTCATATCATATCTGCATGTTACAGCCCTAGGATCTGACGAAGAGAGCATGTGCACTCCGTCATCTTGACCCTCGGCAATGTGAACGTGCTCCTTAGGTCCATCCTCCATTATATAAAAGTAGTAAACAAATGAGTTAGAATTGAATTTAGTCGGCGAATGGGTGGAAGATGAAGTTGTCTGATCTCGTGAGAGCTTTGGATTTTTCGTTAGTAAATAAATGGGAGATGAAGTTACTATCAAAAAACAGCAATCCGGCCTTGGTGCCGACTTTACTCTCCGCCGAAAAAGCTTCATTCAAGGGCTAGAATCGTTAATTTTTTAGTCTTAACTTTGACTGACCGACACGATTTCAAAATTCTCGCACTTTGAGTATTGGTATAAAAAGATCAGATTCCACTAGCAGCTTTCCTCAGTATCTCAAAATGAAGCTTCCTAGGGCCCAGGGCATCCTTGGCGTTGACAGCAATGCGACACCGGCAGAAATCAAGAAGGCCTACAGAAAGTTGGCATTGCAGCATCACCCAGATAAGGGGGGAGACAAAAATAAGTTCCAGGAAATTAGTCGAGCCTACAAACGTGTGACTGATCCAAGCAGCGCCTTTGGAGACCAGGACAGTGAGGACGAAGATGATGATGAGGGAGGTAAGTTGTGTGTCTGTATGCTGCAGCGCCTCTTTTTTGTAGTTGTGTGTGTTGCGCCATTGTGTTGTTGTGAATGTATTACGCAAACCCAAAACCCAAATGTGCTGCAAAAATGTTGTTGCTAACTTAGTCTCTTCTTTCACAGCTGGATTTGACATGACCGAAGAGGAAATGTTTGGTATGTTCGATGACATGTTTGGCGATCTGATGTCTGCATTTGGAGACAAGGTTGCGAGTGGTGAGATGACCGACGAAGATCTTATGGAACGTGTTATGCTCGGCGGCATGCAGAAAATGATGAACGGGGTCATGGGGGTGAATGAAGATGAAAACATTTGTGATATGGATAAAGAAGCTGTCATGCGCAACATGTCAGATTTGGGCATCCTCGATGGAATGGGGGGAATGGGGGATATGCCAGGCTCGGCAGAGATGTCAGAAATGGACATGCTGAAGATGATGAGCGGAATGGGCGGAATGGGTGGTGTTGATGATATGACGAACATGATGAAGTTTATGGAGATGAAAGGTGATCTCTTCTACGACGATGACGATGACGATGATGATGATTATGACGATGAAGATGACGATGATTATGATTTTGGCGATGATGGCATGCCACTACCTTCAGATTTTTCCCCTGAGATGCTGTCGATGATGCATGCATTGGCAGAGGGATCGGGACCTACCAATGGGGATTCTTTGATAAATGGATTGAGAATGGACGATATCATGGACATGTTCGGAGGTGGAGGTGGAGGTGGACTTCCAAAGCCACCAAAAAAGCAACCTTCGGATTCGACTGCGCAAACAACAACTCAAAATAGAAAGAACAACAACAATAAAAAGAAAAAATCTAGAAAGAAGAAAAAGGAGATGAAAGGGGGGGGCGCCGGAACTTCCATGTTTGTGAACAAAGCGGCGCCGCAACCTCCGACTATGTCATCAACACAAACAAGTTCTACACAACCAAAAGCTCCGAAACCAAGCAACTTTAAACCGCCATACTCGTCTCTTTCTGAGATTGAACCGAATTCAGATTGCATAGTGCGAGGATCCCTTACAGGGAAGGTCGCTTTCTTGGGACAAGTGCACTATGCTAAGGGAGATTGGGTCGGCGTTGTCCTTGATGAACCCAAAGGCAAAAACGGCGGGACGGTAAAAGGGAAACAGTACTTCTCTTGTGCAGATAATCATGGCCTGCTAGTGCGGCCTAGTGAAGTGGCACCACAATAGTTTTGAAACCCCCATAGCATCGGCATCGAAAATCTCTCTTCACTTCATTTATTTCAAAAATATCTTATTTACTGCGCCCATCAGAGCTCGAAGGCTTTTATGTATGTAGCCAACTTCTTCGATAATTCCCTCTCGCTCGTCCCAAGATCTTCCAAGGTCGGGTTGTCATAGCCTCGATTTGCTTTGTAGTTTTTGTGCCTCTCTGCGTCCTCGTCCAGTGCCTTTTCGAACTCCTTGCTCATTTTCAACCCCATACTCTCGTAGCACCGCTTGACCGTCTCCTCCTGGTTCTTTATGTATGTGTTGAAAGTGACAATCGTTTTTGTAGTATTCTCCTTCTTCTTTTCGCCATCGTTGAGAAAAAAATTCATCTCAGCATTGGCAAATGACTGCCAGAATACGTAGTGCGCTTTTGTGGCAGTCCCAACAGGAAGCTTCCACCTTCCCATAACCTCACTCGCGGCTTGAGAAAGTGCGTACCAGCTTACAAACGTGTCCTTTGGGTGTCGCACAGTCGATATAAAGTGCGCCGATGGCAGGTTCTTCTCAAGGATTGGCATGAACTCGATGAGGTGACTCTTGCTGAGCAGTTTTCTACCTCCACCTCTTCTGTACAATACCTTCTGTAAGCTGCGTTCGTAGAATTTGAAAACTTTCTTTTGTTCATTTTCGGGGAAATTTCCGATTTCTCCGCTCACTTTCCACGCCTTGGCGTCCGGGAACATAGTTCCGATGTACCAGCCAGCAAAATGCCAGGCTGCAAGCAAGACGTCATCTTCCTCCGCTTCATAGAAGCTCATTGGGTGACGAGCCATGCACTCTTCCCCAATAATTCCCTGGAGTCGTTTCTCAATTCTTAGGATAATTTCCGTGTTCAGCTTGCCGTCTATCCACTCGAGAAAATCGATGAACTTGTGCAGGGTGATGAAGGGCATGGCAAGCTCCAGGAAACGTGGGCTCACGAATCGCTCGTCGTCGAGCGACATTGCCCTGTGGAGGCTTGTGCTCCCCGTCCGAAATCCACCTACTAAAAATACTGAGCCACTGAGGTCTTCTTGCTTGTATGTAGGGAAGAGAATGTCATCGAGGTGCCAAAGAGCGACCCAAAAGGGGGCCATCAAAAGATAAAAGGCCAAGCGCAGCAGGAGGAATCCTCTGGAATGGGGAGGGAATGTCTCGTAGTAATCGGTATCATCTTGCGGATGGAGGTTGCACAGTGCTTTTAGTCGATTGACCAGGGAACCAATTGGAGGAAGAGGAAGAAGGAAGGGGTCGGTGGTGGCAATACGGGAGCTCAAGAACCCCATGAAAAGGGAAACTGTCATCTTCAACATTTCTTATACATATACAGTTTGCTATTCGAAGCGCGATTGACCTTCTTCTTTATAGCGATTAATTGTCTTTTGCGACCATTAGTTGTTCTAATGAGCGAATGAGAGAGGATAAAATAAAATGAGTGATCGGATGAAAAAGAAGATAGTCAACGAAGAAATCTCCAAATATATATTCCAGTTCCGCTCCCTCTCTGATGCATTGCTGCCGCTGAACTTTTTCCGTAAAAAACTCGCAAAATCTCCTTTCAACTCTACTGTTCTACTGTGGCCGACGCCGACGCCGCCGCCGACACCAACTTCTTTCTAGGTGTTATCTCTGGCCTCATTCTGTCGATCTTCGCTTTATTTTCCACTTGGCTCATGGATGTCAAGAAGTCAGACGTAGCGTTGTCGATTTTTTTAGGCTTCACTAAGTCGACCTCTGCCTCTGCTGCAGCACTTGCTTTGATACCCCTCCCTCGATAGGTGAATCTCTTCGCTCCGCTCCCTCCTTCCCCCCCCTGAGGCCTTCGTGGAAGGAGGGATGTGCGATCAGTAGTGCGATCACTAAGACTCCTGGACGACGATGCTCCCTTCTTTACGAACAAATGTATTGTGTTGCCCCTTTTGGCCTTCTCCTCTTCAAGAGCCGCTTGTTTTGCTGCCTCCAGCATGCTGTCGTAGTTTGCGACCTCGTCTCTTTCCGCAAGAAGCTTACTTATGCTGTCCCTCCTCAGCTTGACGAGCAAGTGTTTCTCTTTTGTGATGTCGGCCCGCTTCCTGTGCATGGCTCCGTCGTTTCCTATGTATACGCTATCGTCTTCTTCTTCTCCCTCTTTCTGGCCGTTCTGGCCGTTTCTTGTCCCCTGAGTATGTATATCTGTCCCCTGTATGGCGTGCAGGTCGTTCCTTCTAAAACTGGGTCCGATCCTTCTGATTGCCTTGAGAGTCGCGTCCTTCTGGTGAGTCGATCTCCTGCTAATCCTACCCCTAAACAAAGCCTGTACTTTCTTCGCTGTGCTATCCTCTTCTTTCTTTTTCGCCTGTTCCCGGTGAAATTCGTCCACGCTCGGCGGGCACCAGGTACTCTTTTCGATCTTCAATAAGTAGCTTCCCTGACTGACGACGATATCGCCGCAGCTGCCATTAAAGAAGACAACCTCTGGGACTTTATTCAGTACAACCCTGTCTAAAAGTCTATTTCCATAGTCCCATACTTTGACTGACAAGTCTCTGCTTGCACTGCAGTAAACGCTCCACTCATCGCAGAAGCTGACCGCGCAAATAGCGTCTGTGTGCTGCTCCAAGGTGTGGGGATTGTCGATCTCGATAAGGTGCGCGTCGCTCAGTTCAATGAGCTGCAGCATCCCGTCCTTGTACCCCAATCCACACAATTGGTGTTCTTCACTGAACCCGACCGCCGTGGGTTCTTGCCGAAGAGGCAAAGTCACAATCAGTCGCATCTCAGGGACGGTCCAAAACTTTATCACCATGGTGTCAGACACGTCATACCCGAACGTCACGAGTTTATTTATCAACCTACAGTAATGAATTTCCGTAATTCGAGATTCGTGAGCCCCCTTAAATACATTGAGTTTCTTAGGAATCCGCTCCACAGTCGTGAACATGATCGTCCCCGTGCTAGTGCCGAAAATCAAGACCTTGTCGTCGACCATTGTTTCGCCTTCTCTGAAAGGTTCGGCTTGTTTTTCCCCACTCATTCTCTTCATTACCCCTTTTCCCAACCCATCTACTGCTCCTTTTGCTGCTCCACCAGTTCCAGCGCTTCCCATCTCTTTCGCATTTGGGTTGATAATCGTGTCCACTGCTGCCTTCTTTTTGAGCACACTTGTCCGCCTATTTCGTTGACTTTTATTGAAAACAAAGTCAGTGATCGTCGCCACGTCGATGTCCGCGTAAAACATACACGTGGAGTGCTCGAGCTCCTCGTAGACATTTGCGGGATCGTCAAACGTACATATATGACTGCATGGGATGTTTCTACAGTCGAACGCACTTATGAGAACCTTTCCCTTCCCCCTTCCCTCCTGCATTACCAGCAGCATTTCCCTCCCGATACTATACCTGCAAGTTTTTATCCCCCCAACGAGCTGCCCAGGCACTAAGTTACTCACTAGACGTCCATTCTGAGTGAAAACTCTGACATCCTCTCCGCTCTCTACACAAACTACCATATCCTTCCCTCTTTCATAAGAGCAATACCGCTTTTGGCACTTGGCACGACACACATTAAAAAAGCCCAAGCAATCGTTGATGCTCCACACCCGTATTATCCCATCAGCACTCGCCCCGATGCACATGCTGATCCCAGCAAGGTTCACGCACTTCATGTAAATGAGCGGCTGCATGATCTGCAGCATATAAATCTCCTCCAGCGCCTCGAGATTTAAAACTCTCAAGGTGCCATCTAAGCTGACACTGACTGCCAATCCGCTCATCGGGTGTAGCTGGACCGCAGTGACAGCCTTCGTGTGCCCCGTAAATACATGTAAGAGAGCGTAATCGTGCCTCCCGTAATCCATATCCCCGTCATGATGGATCGCCCAAACCTTCACCTTCCCTCCAGCGCAGCAAGTAATGAAGTATTGGCTCCGGTTGTACCACACGCAGCCCGTGACGGGAGCGTCGTGGCACCTCTGCAACAAGCTCATCAATTCTCCCGTCTCCGCATTGAGGCACAAAATCCTTTCATCAATTATCAATATCAAGCGCTGACTGTCGTTGTCAAACTGTGACATCGAGGGGCATCGAGGGGTATCGAGGGGGAGGAGGTCAATGATAAAGTTACACAAAAATACACACCACTACGCGGTTCGGCGTGGCTTGGCTACTCACCTCAATAGCGCTAATCCAGCGAATATCATCCTGACTATATTTTGTATACACCTTGGCAACGCTCAGGTCAAATTCCATGTGACCATTGTTGTAGGAGCGGTACAACTTCCAACTTTTGCACCCCCCGCTTCCAGCTATAATTATCTCGTCCAGTGTTTCGTTGTAAATCAAACATCGAATTACCCTCTCTCCCGTTGGCAGCGCCACGATATAATTGAGGTGCTTGTCGTAGATGTGCGCCATCATGTCTAATCCTGCTCCAATATACAACTGCAGCGCTGGGTTCCAGCATAACGCCTGGATAAATTCATTTTGTCTCCGCTTAAAGGGGATCCTCTTTTTCGTCAAGGGAGTGCTCCACTCCATCGTCAGATTTTTTTGGTTTTCGCTACTAAGGACCTCCCAGTAGTTAAAGCCGGTCTTGTCCAAGCTGACGAATGCGCATTGTAATCCGGTATGAACACGGTTTTGCTTCATGACCGCTGTGGGGAAGAAGGACTTTATGGTGTTCCCAAAGTGGGCATGGTAATCGAAGATGTACTCGAAACCGTCCTTCTGTACCCGGTGCTCATAGTTGTAGGCTTCCTGGTATTCTGAATACCACGATGGACGGGCTACCTTCCTCTTCAACTTCCTGGAGATATTGGTAATGGCAACCTTTTTCTTCACGACATCAAACAGACTCTTGCTCGTTGAGACCGCTTGGGCATTGTTGAATGGTGTGTTTCCTTCTCCGTCCTCATCGTCGCTGTCTTCGCCAGCGTCGACCAATACATTCTGCACCGTATTGACTGTGTTCTTGAGCCGGTAGATCTCTTCCATCACCCCATGAGGGTCATCAATCTCATGAGGCTCCAAGATTTTTGTAATCCATTGCCTGTGTTTTGACCTTTCTTCGTGCCTCATCTTTTTTATCGCTCTGTGTATCATAGTCCTCCTGATGTTGAATTCGTTCCTTTTGCTCTCTTCGTTCAGCTGTTGTTGCTCCTCTTTCTTCTGCTTCATTGTCTTTGCCAAACTCTTCTTTTTGTCGTTTTCCCTCGATGCGCTCATCGCAGCCGCCAGCATTGTCATCCGCTTTACGTCGTCGCTCATGAAGTCCACGCTCATCCGGCGCATCGAGTTGCGGATCTCGCGTTGGGGGATTAGTTTGACAGAGTCCTTGCGATCCGCCGTTGGGGAAGCACCAGCAAGCTGAAGATCCTTGTGGATCTTTTGCGGTTTTCGCTTCTTCTTCTTCTTCTTCTTTGGATTTTTCTTCGGAGGCATCGTGGTGGCCTTTAATTCAATATAAAATGAGTTGAATAGGGGTTGAATAGGGGTTGAAAAGTGAATTCGTGTCGAAAAATGAAACTGAACGAAATCTCAAAATCAGAAAACGAAGAACCAAAATGAGCAAAACATACAACTCCCAAGACAATAACGCTTTCGGTGAGAGGATCTACGTCGTAGGAGACACTATCTACCCCTTGTACGCTCCCCTGCGCCGAGGCCTGTCAACCAAATGGACCACCAAAGTATAACCGGCATCCAAAGTGTGAACGACATTGAGGATAGCATTGAGGAGTATTTGGCCTACAAGAATTACACAAACTCTCTGGAACTGTTCCGGCAGGATCGCCTTAACGACTCCGAGCATAATGGCGATCGTGATTCTCACCTCCATCAACATAAAAGGAGCAGCAACAACGACAACCTGGTCTCCCAATTTTACGAAGCCTTTGATTCTGGCAACCACATAACTCTCTTCATTTTGTGGACTTCTCACATCCCGCGTTCGTACCTGCAGGTCGTCGATCCGTCAACATCATCTCCGTCCAGCGACCTAAACAATGCGCAAAACAGCACTGCCAAACAGGCCATGTGCTTGGAATTCTACCTGAACCTCCATTTCGCAATCTACCCCTTCCGCGATGAGAACATGATGAAGTGTTCCTCTGCGTCTGACGCCGCGTCAAGATGCGCCAAGGCAATGGCTGTCTTCCGGCGCTACATTGAGAGCAGGGGGCAGTCCCTCTCCCAGACGCCGGAGTTCATCGCGTTCTATGCCCTGCCCTACATCCCCAGCCCGCCAGACCACCCGACATTCAAAGTCATGTTCACGGACGAGTGGGTGGAAGAGCTCCGAGAAAAGCTGGGAAAGTTCGTCGCCAAATATGCCGTCGATCAAGAGGGAGGAAGCTCAGGAGCTGGCGGCAACGGCGACGGCGAAGGCGAAGGCGACGGCGAGGGTGACAACAACGTTCCCGGAATATTTCACCTGGGCGATTTGAGCTCCGTCCGTCGGGCGTACCAGACCCGCGAGAAGCGGCTCGCCGAGTTCTCCCAGTCGATATACCAGGTCTCCGTCGAGCTCCTGGAGGAGCTGAAGCACAGCTCCTCCGCGAGCGGGGAGTTCATCGACAGCGTGGGGAGCAAGCTCAGTGGCTTCCAGGAGACGCTGAGCGACATTTTGGAATCGACGACGAAGACGGCGGCGGCGGCGGCGGCGGAGACGACGGATGGAGCGCAACCGAAGTCGAATTCGAATTCGAATTCGAAGTCTAATTCGAATTCGAAGTATAAGTCGAAGTCGAAGTCGTCTTCGTCTTCGCCTTCGTGGTCGTCCCAAAGCCGTCCCCCTCTTCCAACGGGTAGCCTGGCCCCCCTGGACCTCTCTCTCGTGAAGAAGGACCTCCGATCTCTCGTGAAGAAAGCCTCCACCGACTCGGACCCGTCCAGCCTCCAGGTCGCGCTGATACTCCAGGCGCTCCGGTGGCGTTTCACCAAGGCTCCAACCCACTCCGCGAGACTCAACGTTTTGGCGAGTTACATTCGGAACGACATATTGTTCGTCGCGGCGGAGACTCGGCGGTCCTCGACGTTCTTCGAGTCTCTTCTCTCCCACAGCTCGAATATCGTCGCGGAATACGCCGCGAGGCTCGTCAACAGCATAACGACCATGGGCCGCGCCAGACAATACATAATGGTAAACAACGACAACTGCATCGGCACGTTAGTAAACGTCTTAAAGCACGAAGAGACCGACAGCATCCTCCGGCAGCAAGTGCTCGGGAGCCTCCAGAAGTCCTCCCTCTCCCGCGTCGCCTCCCTCCAGATGATCGAGTCCGGCGTGATGGACTGGATCGCCTCCACCCTCGGCTCCCACGTGACAGGATCCGAACCCCTGCGAGACTACAGCCTCGAGTACACGACCGCGCTGCTCCAGAACCTCTGCCTCCGCACCCGCGGCAAGATCCTCGCCGCCGACGCCTCCCCCGACCTCCTCGCCACCCTCGCCGAGCTCCTGCCCTGCCCGAACCACCAGGCCCGGAACTACGTGAACGGCTGCGTTTACAGCCTGCTGACGTTGGGCCGTCTCCGATCGAGAGCCATGGACATGAGGCTCGATGAGACGATTCGGGACGTGAGCAGGAACTCGAACGACACGTTCAAGAGGCAGCTACAGTTCATTTTGGACCAGCTCATTACGAGCGGGGGGGACGGTGGCCCGAGCGATGAGGAGGATGACGACGATCAGAACCACAGCGGGAGCGGGAACGAATACGACGCGCCCCTGAATCTAGAGGAGGAGCCGGAGAGCTCTCTTCTATCCGACTACGTCCGGTCGTCGTCCGTCCCGTCCGGGGAGGGCCTCCTGTGCGC
>ERZ651776.3585-NODE-3585-length-15282-cov-4.697599_pt1 | contig 15282 bp, 8 predicted proteins | sample MGYA00514761_ERZ651776 | MGnify/ENA metagenome assembly ERZ651776 | reverse complement strand
GCGGGTGGACGTCATTGGTTTGTACCGCGACGAGCGTGAGAACGCGACCGTCCTGATCAGTCCGAGGCTCAATGAAGTCAACCAACTTGCTGGCCTATCCCTCACTGGTAACGAGTTTGCCGACAAGCTCAACGACCTGCTCGGCAACATGCACCTTTGCGTCACTGCACTATTGTCCAACAGCGAAAAGGTCGAAGGGGGGGAAAAGATAGCGGCGCAAAAGAAACGCGAAGATATGATGGGTGCTATGACCAATCTGGCGGAGGAAAAAGAGGAATTGAACAAACAGCTAGAAAGGGCCAATCAACAGCTCAGAGAGCAAGAAACGTACATCGCCGAGCTTCTCGCCAAGGCCAACGAGAGCCAATTTTCTCTGATCAAGCTTCAGGCCGAAAAAGAGAAAGACTCGGAACAAATTCGCAATCTCCAGAAAGTATCTGTGGCGTGGGAAGATAACAAGAAAGAGATGGAGGAAAAGATGAGTGCCATTGAGGCTGTTGCCGCGGAGAATGCAAGAGCAAAAGAGGAGGCCTCTGAAGCCCTGAGTGTGTTGACCGATGAGCGCGACCTTGCCAGGAACAATGAGGAGCAGCTCTTTCTCAAGGTCGCGGAAACAACCTCCGAGCTCGAGGCTCTTCAAGAATCTTATGTTTACATGACGGAACGTTGCAACAACTACCAAGATGACATCATGGAGCTCCAAGAGCAAGCGGAGGGGTACCAATCGGTCATTAAGCAGATGGCGGTTAATCAGCCAGTTGTTTTGAGCAGCGGTAAAGGCTCGAGCAGCGCGGAAGTGCCCACTCCGGCAGCAGCTCCAGGGCCGGATCAGTCTCCGGTGCGCGCGCCCGCGCCGGATCAGTCTCCGGTGCGCGCGCCCGCGCCCGTGCCCGCACCCGCATCGGCCGTATCAGATGCGCCCAGCTCGCCCCAAACTGACCTGAAGGTGACACCAAGCACTAGTTTGGACGCCCTAAGCAACAGAGACAGTGGTGACGATAGTGATAATGACGGGTCGCCACAACCTCGTGAGAAGACAGAGAGCGAGATAGAGGCCGAAGAGCTCGCTGAAATGTACGGTGGGAACACTGAATCAGTTGCTGTCGTGTCCGCTAGCGAGGCGGCAGTGAAGAAGAAGAAGAAGACGAAGCGAGAGTTGGAAGAAGAAGCATTGCTGGAAATGTACGGGGAGGAAGATCTTGGCAGTGACGCGAGTGCAGTTGTCACTAAGGCGGAAGACGTCGATGTGACGACGAACAATCACTTTGATGGCACCGGAGAGCTCCGGGGCCAACTGCCGCCGCAGTTTGGTGATAACCAACGCGAAGCACGTGAGGAGCGCTTAGTTCTTCCGACGCTGGGAGGTGCGGGAGAGAAGATTTTTGCAGACCCGGATAGCAAGAACAACAGCTTCGCGGTTAACAAAGATGCCGAAGAGGACTATTTTGTTGACTATGGAGACGGAAGTTATGGCGAGGATTTCGATCTTGAGGATGACTTTGAAATAGATCGACCAAGCGACTTTGACAAGAAGAAGAAGGCTCGACCAAGCTCGGCAAATCGGACGCGACAGCGTGGAGGGGAAGGAGGAGGTTTCACTGGGTTATAGTGAATGCGATAATATTGCGACTAATGTGATAATTTTTGCGACCGATGGACGGATGGATTTTTTCCCCCTTTTTCTTTCGCCTTGAATTGAAAATAGCGTCGTTTGTAGCAAAATAGCTCAGCAATCATTTCCATATTAATCTTACACACACACTCGTCCACTTATACTTGTCGAGCTGCTCAAAAATCCTTGAGAAATAGGGCCCGAAAGGCGCTCTGCTGCTCGAGATTATAAAGCCTATCAACGTAAGCAGGCGTCACTTCTGGGAGAACTCCTCCGCCTCCCCCCGCAGTGCTGCCAACGCTGACAGTACTTCCAAAAAGTCCCCCTCCTCCTTTCTTTTTCTTTCGCGTTCCGCCCCGCAATCCTTTTTTGTCGTCGAAGTAGGAGGTAGTTGCGTTCAGGCTCCTCGTCTTAGCTTTGTTGTTCTGTTTTACCTTGGGCAGATAAAGGTCATTGGGGTTTTGGTATTTCTTTTTCTTTTTCTTCCTACCGCCGCCGCCGTCGCCGCCACGGACACCGCCGACGCCGCCTTCACTTTCTTTCGCTGATGATTCGACAGTATCGTTCAGCAACCACAGCCTCGCGTCTTTGTCACCACGCATTCTCATTAGCCCATCGGCGACTTGCGTTCCAGTCAGTAGCACCCCCTCATATTTCGACAAATTCTCTTCCCCCCCTTCCCCCCCCATATCTTTGTCCTTGCCCTTATTATCGAGAGGAACGGCGAAGATGTCCCCTAAATTTTTGCACCGCTCGCTGATGGGAATATCTTCGACTGTTTTTAATAATTTCAAGATCTCGTCCTTCTGCCACGTATACCGCCTGAAGTTTTTCATTGCGTTTTCTAGCTCGTCACTTGATACAAGGCCGTCCCCACTCGTATCTAGATAGTTCATCAAACTCCGCACGTCACTCTTGCTCAAAAACAAACCGGACTTTTTCAATGCACGTCTCAGCTCAGTGCCATCCACGGTCCCATCGCCGTCAGCGTCAATGTCTTCGAACAAATCTCTGCAGCGCATACAATTCTTTCTCATGAACTGCTCGAGGGATGCAAGCGCTGATATTGCGCCAGTTGCCTCTGCGTGGCGTATTTGCTGCTGTAATCGGTGGGCTTCGAGAGCCTTTTCCCTGTCTTCGGATTTTTTCTTGGCCTCCTTGAGCGCTTTTCTCTTTTTGGCGGCCAAAACCCTCGTGCTCGGCTGCATAAAGGTCTTTATCCCGGTAACCATCTCTTCTGTTGTGACTTCGCCATCTTTATTCTTGTCCAAGAACTCAATCAATGCTTTTGTTGTCAACCCCCTTTCCTTGGTCCAGCTCAGTATTTTGCGCAGCACCGGTCCCGCACCACTCAACTCCAATTCCACCAGCTCCTGGTGCTGTCTCTCGTGGTTTTCTGCGTCCCTTCTTAAGATTGCCGCATCCGCTTCCCCGCGATCGTCGAAAGCCGGCTCATGATATCCACCCCTGTTCCCGAAATCGGGTTTTTTCAACTCCAAAACCCCGCTAATAAACTCAGCCTTGTCGACTTCTCCGCTACCGTCCTTATCCATTTTGAAAAATACGCTCATGAGCATCATGCCATTCGCCTTGGCGACATCGTCAATCTTCCTCAATATCTCGAAAATTTCGCCCCTTTTCTTTTCTTCGTCGCTCTCAAAGTATATCCGCGCGACAGCCTCCTCGAGCTCGTCAAATGAAATGTCCCCGTCACCATTAGGATCTACGTAGCGCATCAAATTCACCAAGTCTGTTTCGGTAAATTTTGTAGACTTGTGCGCCATCGCCATCTTCTTAAACCCGCTTCTCAACTCGTACGTGCTCAAGCACCCAGTAGGCCGTGGTGGTGGAATTGGCCTCCCCTCTGCGTCCTTCTTGGGAGACGATTTCTTCTTCCCCATCCACTTTGGTCGCTTTGGCGGCGGGCTGTCGCTCTCGCCCTTACCACCACGGTTAGAACTGCGCACAATGTCGTCGTCACTATCCTCCAGAGACGTCGTTATTTTCTTGTTATTCAATGGGATGTTCCTCTCTCCCTCCTCACCCTCACTCTCGCTATCAGTATCTTCAAACGCATTCTCCCGCTGGAACGTTGTATCCATCGAATTAAAAAAATCCTCCAGCGTCAAGCAGTGCCTTTTTAGAATCCCATGAATTTGCTTCAACAGCATTTTCCCTTTCCTTTGCATCTTCGCCTCAATTTTACTCCTCTTTGCTTTACTGAATGCAGCGAGTGTCTCCTCAATGTTCACACTCCCGTCGTTAGTGTAGTCTAAAAAGTCAAACGCCCTGTCAAGATCTTCTTTACTGAATGCGTTCTTCTGCTCTATCTTCGTAGCTTGTGCATTTGCCATAATCTGCTCCTTCTTTTCCCGCAATTTCTGCCTCTTCTTCTCTGCCTTCTCCTTCTTGTTTATGTTCGACGCCGCCTTTTTAAACGCATCCTTTAGCACATCAATCGCGACAGCATCTGTGTCTCCGGCGTCAAGACACATCAAAGCAATCTCGTTGTCGCCGTCTCTTACGCCGCAGCTCTGGAACACTTTGAACATTATATTCTTTGTTACCTCACCAGTGTTAAGCGGATCAAACATATGTAAAAAGTCGTTGAGACGAATCCCCCTTGATCTAAGATAGGGCAGACACTTCAGAAAGATGTTGTGTGAGCCGTCAGCTCTCATTTGTTTCTCGCTGAACCGCCGGCAGACTCGAAACGCGTTCTGCAGCTCGTTGAGCTCGAGAGTCCCAGATTTGTCCAGGTCCACAAAGTCCACTATGGCCATTATCTGAGAAGTGGATATCACCTCTTCGACCAGTGGCTCGAAGATGCTCATGTCATTTTGCAATATCCAAGTCTCCTTGAGGAAGAACAAAAAGTCTCGGGTTTTTTGAAGCGCTGATTTCAGGATAGAGTTAGGTTTGGCACTGGAGTCTGCAATCCAGCCTGCTTCGAGCTGCTGAATGAGATAGATGAAATCTATCAGGTTCCCACTACTCCTCGATGTGGCGGCGTTCACTGTTCCGGAGGTAGTTATCGAGGTAAGGCCAAGATGATTGATTATTTCATTGATCATTTCATCGGTGATCTCTAGCGTCGGGTTGCTCATGATAAGCGTCTGGTTAATGTGGTAAGAAAGCAAGGTATGGGGAGTGTTTCGGCGGATTTTGGAGCTATTGTCAGAGTTGGTGCAAGAAGCGCCCTAATTTGGGTGGATTCAGGTTATTGTTCGGGTTAAATTAAAGCTCTAAAAATTTGGAAAAAAAGTTAGTGCGGTTGACTCCGACAAGCACCTCTAAAGGCTGTTCTTCTTTATATATGGGGAAATCTTCCTCCCCTGACAAACCCACGGGTCCTCGCCCTCCCTCGGGGCCGCCCGGTGACCTTTACTTAACCCAGCAGTACGAGAAGATATTCTGTCGAAAGTTCCAGGATGAGGCCCCTCAGCCTCTTGTGAAAACACTCCCAACAGGATTTGTTTTCAGCAGCGCTTATCCGGAGGGCAAGATTGATGCAGCAGGCGCAGAACGGTCGCTGACTGAACATTATCAAAAGATGTCCACCTTCAGGCAGACAAATCCATCAGCGCACATCACCAGAACACACACCATGCCCAATTCCCAAACTGTTAAAAAGGTGGGGAGCTACACGTACGGGCAGCGATCCCTTACAAACAGCTCGTTCGGGAACTTCGAGAAGCCGAAATTCACAAAGAGGGTCAGTCTTAAGGAGCAGCGGAAGTTTGGAGGAGCCTGCATGCAGGCGTTGGGTGAAGGTGATAATGCAGAAGAGAGGAAGCCCTCACCGGAGAAGCTGTGGGGTAAGATCGAACGAGAGCGCCTGTACACGATGAGTGAAAGTGATTTAAGGGCAGCCAGACGGCGACTGCTGCAGGAACAGAGTACACTTGAGAGCTCCATAGCAGAGAAAATGGATGAAAGCGTCGTCAAGAGGAACGCAACCCAAACAAGGTGAGAAATTGATTCGACTTGACTACCGGGGAGCGCTTCTTTTTTTCGCATCGTGCGTGCTTTGGAGTCGGTGCTGGTTTTCTTCTACATCACTTTTACCAGTACATTTTTCTCACTCGCATAAAACAAAACGAAACGAAACGAAACGAAACGAAACACTTCCCGCCCCATCCCATTCATTGCAGGGTCAAACAACTTGATAATTTCAAGATGAAGAGGAGACCACTCGCGCTGCGTGATGGTGAAATATTCGGTGATGAGAGCTTAGCTGAGATACATAGATGCAGGACAAAAGCTAAAACGATGGTCAAGGGAGCTTCAACCGATGCCATGCAAGCTATCATGCGGTCAGCTCCTCGGAGGCCAGAGACAGAAGAAAAGCGGCGAGACATCAAGCCCAATTCCAACACCATTCGGAGCGTAGAGGCCAACTTTGACAACTGGAAGAAGTTCCTCTAAAGGAAGGAATGCAGGCGGTGTATTTAATTTTGCGAATGATAATGTAAATGCTAAAGGTCTGCGCTATTGCTAAGATGTGTCGAAGATTTTTCGGTTTTTCCGAAGTTTTGGTTTTTTTGTTTCAAGTTTTCACGAACATTAATAATGACGTGACTAGATCATCACTCACATTTTTTATCCTCTCAAAGAACCCGCACACGTGTCCCTCCGTCCACGCCTGGCTCCTCCCTCCCCCGCCTTCCCCGCCCAAACTTTTCGTGAATGTCTTGGCCGCCGCTCTCTACGGGGCTCTACTCTCCCCCTGGAACTCCCCTGCACCTCCCAGAGGAGGTCTACTACGAGCACATCCTGCCCTTTGCTAGTTCTGTTTTTGTTATTCCAGTTTCTAAATTCGCCAGAACTATCCACCCCCGCCATCTCCGCTCAGATATTAACGCCATCCTGAGGTGGTTTGCGTTGGAGCGTTCTAAACGAAATGCCGACGCCAAACCCTCCCCTCTCCCCCTTTCCACGTCCCCCTCTCCCCATGATATTGAGGGTTGGATTCCACGAACGGCATCAAACAACAAGCGCCTCAAGTTATCGGAAGATTCTCGTGTGACTGAAATTGCTATTCGCTCGACCAACCTTTACCTTCAAGAAAATGTTTTGGAATTGCTCTCCCCCCTGGACAGACTGGAAGTCCTTTCTTTGTTCAATAATGCTATGAAATTCCAAATTCCTGCAAATTTCAACCTGACTTGTACGAATTTAACAAAGCTGTGGCTCAACGACAACCAAATATCCGGCGAGTATCCCACCTTTGAGACGACGCCTTTGCTTGTGGATTTGTCCCTGGGCCAGAATTTGATTCGCAGACCCATTCCCACAGATGCCTGGATTAAAAACTTGAAACATTTGGCCAAGCTCTCTGTTGATATGCTGTTCTTTAGGCTGTCCGACGGATCTTACCCTGATTGCATTGTCAGGATAGAAGTGATTGTCGGTCTTGGGGTCTCGACGAGCAGATGGAATAGCGTTCGCGACTTTTTGGAGGATGAGAAAAGGGAGAGAATGATGAGATTGGAGGCTTTTCAAGTGAGTCCCTACTATTACGATGAAAACTTTCTCGGTGAAGGGCCGAAACTTTGGTCAGAAGACGGTTCGTCAGTCAGTTATTACGACGTTAAGAACAAGCAAGCTTTCCCTGCGAGAGAAGGAGAAGAGCGGAGCTTTGGTCGTAGTTCTTTTGGGGACGACTTTGACGACGACTTTGATGATGAGTTAGATCATGAAGAAGAAGAGGACGACTCTGACGACGACTTTGATCATGAGTTCGATCATGAGTTAGATGATGAAGCTCTTTATCATGAACTGATATCAAATGTAGATCATGAAGCTTCTTATCATGAACTGATATCAGATGGAATGAACGGATTTGATGAAGAGTGGTTTTCTGGATCTGATTACTAAAGGCGGACATTTCTCGGGTGCTGTTTGCATTGCATAAGTAGTTTGAAATTGATAAAATATGCACATTTCTTTTGTGGGCAACACTTGGAAATTTCTGTCTAATTTCTATCTACATCAGCTCAAAGCCTTCAAGGCGGTAATCATCGATCGCATCGCGACGACTGACATGTCCGCTAATCCAGCCCCCTCTTACTGCAACTACTTCGCATGATGACGAGACTATCCATGGCCTCCACCTCATTATGTTCACAACTATGGCCCCGCACCTTGTTTCTACTCTCAATCTTTTGGTATTACGAACGTTGGTCACCCCCTCCGTGGCGAAAAGAACGTAGCCAAAAGGGGACGCAGTGAGGTCTGCAGCCTCGAGAAGAATGTTAATCATTTGATTCATTGTCAGCGAGTCAAAAGTCACCACATTAGTCAGAATTGTCTCTTCCCCACTGCCAAGGACATAGGTTGGCGTGATAATGGTATCCTCTTGAAGAGGTCGCGATATGCTTGCGATTCGCTCGCCTCGAAAAAGCAGGGCCCCCTCCCCGCCCCAAATTTCTATCCCGACCATATTTTCGTTTTGGACAGCAACTTGTGTCTTGAAGCTCAACGACTTCAGACAAGAAGGCTTCAATCCCACCACCTGAAATGATGGGAATGTCAGAATTGTGTTCAGGGCCGTGTGAGGGTACAAGTAGAATGCGGACAACACGAAGAGTAATGGTATGGTCAACATGAACATCACCACTGTAACATTAGCATGAAGCTTTGTGTGATGTTGGCGACAACAAAGCAGAAGGTTTGTCTTTGCAGCTTGTGGGTTGATATTGAAAGATTTTAGTATCCTCTATAACCACTGAAATAACGGAAGGCCGTGGGAGAGACTAAACGAAACAAAGTCCGCATGATTAGTTGGTCAAATTGTAACTTCAAAGTAAAATTATTCGGTCAATAAGGTACCCTCCCCCCACCCCCTTTTTGTTCCTAATCATAAGTAAGAACCCCTTCCCCCGCCTTCTCCTGAGTCATGAGCGACCATTCATCGACATCTCCGGCCTTGTTGGAATTCCTGAACTGCCTCCCATGCTTACCTTCCCCAATCGCTTCTCTCCAAGAGCTCTCATCCGGAGTAGCTCTGTTTACAATAATGTCAGATATTGCCCCCCTGCACCACGATCTGACGTCCATCACTTATGAGGTGGGCGATAGTTGGCCTCTGAAACTGTCAAACCTAAAAAAGCTGCACTCCAACATGGTGGAGTATTTCCATCTCTCCCTGAACAAACGAGTTATTCCAACCAGCGAGTTTGGGTCTATCGATCTGTCGGCCATTGCGAAAGACAGTTCCGCGCCGGATATTGTTCGGATTGTTATGATGGTCGTTGGCGCTGCAATCCAGTGTGAGGAGAGGGCACAATATATTGGCTACATAATGGAGCTCAATTCAGAGAGTCAGGTTGTGTTAAAAGATGTCATCGAACGGGTGATGCAATGCTTGGAACCCGTTGATGACGGAAGCAGTAGCCCGACTAATAATCGTGACGATGACTTCCGGCGGAGGTTAAGCTCGGGAGATCTAAATGAAGAGGTAGAAATCAACTTTGATGATGCCCCAAATGAAGCTCTGAAGGAGAAGGTGGAGAAGCTTGAAAGCCGTGAGGAAGAGTCGAGGAAAGAGATAGTCGAACTCCAAAATAAGCTCGTTGCGGCGCAGCAGGAAGTCGCGGATCTGTCTGCGAGCAGTAACCAGATGAGCATGGTGGAGAACCTTGTTGACGACCTGCACAAACGACTTGAGGAGAGTGAGTCGGAACTCACCACGATGAGGCACCAGCTCACGTCTGCAATGAGTGAGAATGCCGAATTTAAGAGCAAATACAGAAAGGCGGAGAGTGACTTGCGCCTCGCGAAAGATGAGAATGAAATTTTGGGGCAGAAAGCAGAGGAGCTCGGGAGAGCGGAGGTGACCATCGGGAAGTACAAGAAGAAACTCGAGGAGGCGGCGACGATAAAAGCCCACATAAGCACGGTTGAGGAGCAGTGCTCAAAATATTTAGACCAGATAATGGATTTAGAGGCAAAGCTCAAGTCAACTTCCACTCTGCAAAAGAAAGTGGAAGAAGCTAAGGTGCAATCTTCCGGGCTTGGGAAAAAAGTGTTTGAGCTTGAGAGCAAGCTACAAATACTCGATGCCGAAAACGTTAAGATTAAAGGCGAATTGACATCTGCCAACTCTGCCAAGAAAATGTTCAAAGACGAACTAGATAAGATTAAGAGCTCTGTGAATACCGATGCCAAGGATGACGAGATCGCGGATGTCGATTTGAGCTTTGACCAGGGTATTCCTCTGCTCAGAGAGCGGCTCGCACGCTTGGAGCGGGAGAATAAGACGCTTCGGGAAGCTCAAGCTCAACCTCGACCGAATGAGATGTCGATGAAACAGAAGTCGATTGCTCCTCCTGCCCCTCCACAAAACGACAAAGTTGACGAACTCCTCTCAAAAGCACGCACGGAACTCACCAAGAAGGAGCAGGAAGTTCACGCCTTAATTGAGAAGGTCGCTGTCTTGGATAGCCAAATCGAGCAGCTTACGAAAAAGTCGGCTGATCACGAATCTAATGTCGCGTCTTTGGAGAAGCAGATCACAGCTAAGACGACAGAGAACGCTGACCTTGAAAAGAAAAGTGCAGATCAAGAGCTGGAACTGGCGAATGCCCAATCGCTTGTGTTGTCATTGCAGCAGCAGATCAAAGAAAAAGAGACAAAAATTTCAGAACTCGTGAAGGAGGTGACGGTTAAAGAAAAAGAAATCACTTCCAAAACAGCAGATATCCAAAGTCTGACCGACAAAACGAACGACAAGATTCACTCTCTCGAGCACGAGCTCAAGGTTGTCAACGAGAGGTCTACTTTGAGCGAAGACATCAACAACGAGCAGAAGTCGACAATTCTGACCCTAACAACTAGTATCGAAGATCTTAATGCCGTGATCAAGGAGAAAACCGAAAAAATCGACGAGATTAGTAACAATCTCTTAATCAGCGAAAAAAATAAGCTGCGTCTCACAGGGGAGAAGGCGGCGGGGGAAGCGCAGATCACGAAATTGTCCAGCCAGAACGCAACGCAGAAATCACAAATCGAAAAGTTAACCAGCGAGAAGGCTAAGTTAGAGCTCTACGCAAAGCAGAGCTTGCACAAATTCCAGAATAAATTCCTCGTGGCGCTTCAGAACTTGAAACAGAAATTGAAGGAGAAGCAGGAGAAAATCGACAGGTTGGAAGGAGAAAAGGTTGTGCAGAAGAGAGAAGAACGCTTAATATGCGGGAGCATGTACGAGCTCGGGTTGGAAATTTTGAGAGGAAATGTGGAAAAAATGAACACGAAAAAAAATGAACAATGAACAATGAAATGATATGATATGAAATGAATGATTGTAGAATATATTGGAGCTTTTTGCTGGCTAATACTTTTTTCCTTACTTTTTTTTCCGTTTTTACTACGGCCGCGTCTCTTTCGAAGCCAACTATTTGGCTCCTTTATTTCGAAAAGAAACTTGTCAGGGAGCCCCAAAAACTGGAATTTTCCTCTCCGTCGTCGTCGTTATCGTCATCGTCATCGTCATCGTCATCGTCATCGTCATCGTCATCGTCAACATTCCCCATCATCGATATCTCCCTTTCGGCAAATTTCTGAACCCAAAAATTCCTATGATCGTCGCAAATTTCCCCGAATAACACTTTCACATCTTTCTCTCTAGCTGGGGGGACAAATTTCGCTATTGCTGGAGGAAGTGACATGGCCATAGGCGACGATGAAATTCCCCGTGGTGGTGGTGGGGTACTGTTGATTAATTTGATCGCTTTCGAGGTCTCCTCATTGGTCAAACCAGACATATATATCAAGGTTATTTCCTCTTCTTCGTCTTTGCCGCTAGTTATAAGCTCCTTGTCACTATTATCAGACCATTGCATCATAAGATCTTCAATCTTCCCTCCTCTCTTAGCAATCTCACCCCAGCTAATACCAACGCATTCTACTGTTTCGCTGAATTCAAAGTTGCCTACCCGACTTTTCCAGTACGCCCCGTCGCTCTGTGGCTTGTGGGATCCAGAAATTACGAGAACCCTCCGAGGACCAAAACTGCTATCTGTTGTCTCCAGCGGGACAAATTTATCGTCACTCTCGTGTGTTAATTGATGCAGCCAGCTTTTTGGGGGGCTGCAAAAAGTGTTTCGTGACGGAACCACATTAAGAAAACAAGATGTTGTATGAAAGATCGATAAGAGCACCAATAAAGCAGCCTCCGGAAGCATCACCCCGCTTATATCAATAAGTGAGGTGAAGGTGAAGGTGAAGGAGGTTAGGAAGGAGATAGAGAATTAATTCTAAATTCAGAGGAGGCTACAACACTTTTTTTTCGATCAAACCGTAATTTTCACCGCTACAGTCCCCTCTAATCTCTTCTATTCACCGCTACAGTCCCCTCTTATCTCTGTTTACCTCATCCCAATTATTTATTTGCCCCCATCGCTGAGATGAAGGGTTCTATTCTTTGCGCGATGCTTGTTGCAAACATCGCTCTCGCCGACAATAGTACGAATTATACGACAGCATCGCCAACACCCGCGACCTCGGATAATATAACTTTCACTCCCGGACCTTCACAGGCTCCTTCGGGCCATCCCTTCACCCCTCATCCCACTCCCCGTCCCACACCTGCTCATACACCCAATGTCCCCGATCGAACGTTTCCGCCTACGGAAAGTCCCGGCGAACGTGAAGAGCGAGATTTTGCGTTTGCTTTTGGCATTTTCTTTGGCATCAATATGACGCTCTTTCTCTCCATTCTCGCTTGCTACAAACAGGAATCGTTAATCGGATATTTTCAGTATATCTTCTCAGGGAATTGGATAAGACGCGATGTTCGAAGTGTTTCTGCTAGGAGTGGCCTTCTTTCCAGCTTTATGCGCCCAGACACCATCGATTTGTCCTCTAGCAGTGAATTTGATGAGCCTGATGGAAGTGTCAATCTCTCGGTGGATGTTTAATATTTTTTTGTTCAGTGTTTAGACAACATGGCAGGTTACCCCTCCTAATTATTAGTAGTAACTCAACTCGATCGAGTTTATTCGAATTTTGTGTAAATCATCAATTTCCTTCATTTTTACAGAACTAATTATGCACAAATTGTAAACAAAATGTATAGTGAAGATCGTTCGTCACGTCACACATTGGAAATAGCCTGATACTCTCTCTTGCACCAAGCCATGATGAGCACCTCCTCCACACTGCAAACGCCACCGGTCCCGATGCCGCCATTAGTCCCGCAGCTATCCTCCCATACTCTCCATCCTTCCCCTCCCACCTCTGTCCTCCAATCGCACTCCTCCCCCCGATTGGCTTCTGTCTCCTCATCCTCTTCTTCTTTGCCTGTACCTCGCAGCCGCAGCCCCCTCATCTCTCCTCTGTACCTGGCCCTAGTCACCCCGACGTCTCCCCCGAAAGATAAAATCATCGGCTCGGGGTCTCCGCCCAACATGACGCCGTCAGAGTCCGACATACGATTGGGGGATAAGGAGTTCCAGCCGATCAGGGTCGAAGCAGAGTGGTAGTGCGGCTCTTTGCTGAGTTCAGAGAGAGGAGGGAGGGGGACAGACTTTGTTTTTCCGCTGCTCCTCCATCTCATGGCTTCGACGTTCTCTCCCTCGATGCTGTCCACCTCGTTCGCCTTCTGGACCACCTGCCAGCCTCGGCCGACAACGTCGTACCTCCATATTCGGCCCTCGTACTTCCACTCAGCGTTTTCGTTCATGCCACCGAGCATAATTAGGCCCCAAGGACTGACGACTCCACTCCTCCCCTTCCACAAAAAGTCGTCAATCCCCTGTCCTCCGACCTCTAGCTGCACCCAACTTCCTCCACCATTTCCGTCGTAATCAAATCTCCACAAGTCGTCCAATTTCCTCTCATGTCTACCGTAGCCTCCGAAAATATAGAAGCTGTCTCCGATGACAACGCTTGTGTGCCTGTACCTATCCTCCGGAGCACTTCCGCCAGCGACGGTAACCTCCTTCCACAGATGCTTTTCCTCACAATCAGAGAGCGTGAGCTCCAACTCCCACCCGTTCAGACTCCCAGTGACCCCATCGATCCTCCTATCATAAACCTCGAGTGTCCACTCTCCGTTACCCTCCGCGCCCTCAAACCTCTCGCCGAGTCCTTCCACAGGGTTCCACCTTCCACCAAAGGGCGCGCGCCCCCCCCCTTCGTCCCCCACTATCCACCCCTCTCCTCCTCTGTCAGTGAAGGTCGTCCCGTTGCTGCCGAGGTCCTTCCCGCATCCACCCCCCTTCCCAGAGACGTAACGCTCCCTTACGTCCTCGAAGAGCTTGACCCTATCGCCCCGGAACTCGGCCTTGTGGTTGGCATTTCCGGTCCGAGGCCCCGGGCCGTAGAGGTTGACTTGAATATCCTGTATGCAGTCGTGGCTGATGTCTACCTTGACTTCCACATTCGATATGCAGAGCTTGTCGTCCGGCCTTCCGGTGGATACTGTCAAAGGAAAGTACGAATGCGATCCCTCCAAGATGGAAGTCGTTCCCCCGGAGTAGGCAACCGTGTGGGCGGATTTTCTCGAATGGTCCAGCTCCCACAAGTCTCCCAAGTAATTTTCTTCGCCGTCCTGTCCGCCGAACACGACGATTTTCCCGTTCTTCATGGCGCTGGCCGTGTGCCCTTCTCTGGGCGTCATTCCCGGCGTCGCCGTTCCGTCGACGAACTCCCAGACTCCGCTCGCAACGTCCATTCTCCAAACCTCGTCCGTGACACCGCTCCCCTTCCGACACGATCTGGAACTGATGCCACTAGGAGAGTCTCCCCGGTCGGAGGTGGATGACTGCCCTGCGACGCCGCAGGGATACCCTTCGGTCGTTCCACCTATGAGATAGACGTGCTCGGCTATGTTCTGGTGAGTATTGGGGTTGCCGTGTGGATCAGTAGTGGAGGGTCCGAGAAGAGAGTCGATGGGGAGGGTAGTAATCGTAGATCCCCTGCGAGGGCTCGGGGCCACGCCCAGTCGGGAGGTGGGACCATCAAATGTTCGGTTTGCGGACGGCCGTGCGCCGCCGCCTCTCGTCTCGACGACGGGACTCACGTGAGGGCGCTGGAGAACTGAGGAGGCGATGCCCCTCCCGCCGCTGACGCTCTTGGACCTCCTGCCGTCGACGACTTCCCATTCGTCGACGGGGTCGGGTTTGGTGGAGAGAGTCACCGGGCCGCTCCGAATCTCCCCCCCTCCCCCAAGGAGTCCCACGATCCTCGCGCAATAAACGCTGTCGGGGACGAGCCCTTCGACCTCCACGACGTTCACCTTCAGGTCACTTGACAGAGCCGAGTCCGATATCTCCGACGTGCCCGACGTGCCCGATTCGTCGCCCGACGTTCTGAACTCCCCCCTCCTACCGCTAGCGTACACATAGAAGTCGTCCTGGCAAGTGACGCCCCTGCCCTCCCCCCCCGCGCCGTCCCTCCCCTTGCTTATCTCCAGCTGGTACCCCCTGACGTCCAGTTCCCTCCTGGCCCCTTCGACCCCGGTCGACTCCCTCCAAACCTTGGAATCCGCCCACGCGGCCTTGAAGCTCCGGGACCTCACGTCGTGAACGACCGGCGGCAGCACGGGGCCCCGGCCGTCCGACGATAGGCCGGAGCCGTCGAAGAGATGCTCGGCACTTATCCAACCCGCGCCGCCGCCGCCCCCGGCGCCGTCGACTCCGCTCCCTCCCCCCCCCCCGCCCACG
>ERZ651776.3580-NODE-3580-length-15294-cov-4.636394_pt1 | contig 15294 bp, 20 predicted proteins | sample MGYA00514761_ERZ651776 | MGnify/ENA metagenome assembly ERZ651776 | reverse complement strand
TGGACCAATTGAAAAACTTTGGTTGGGTATATCAGCACTTAGTTTGTTGTCAATCCTGCACGGATACTTAATTTGATTAAGTCCACCAATCAACTGTTTCGCTTGATCTGCATTGATACCAAACTTGTGCCCATCTTTTCTAAGACTATCTCGATAGTGTGTACCATGCACTGGACACACAGGGCTAAAACTTGCATAAGCATCATCCAACAAACCTTTAACACTTAGTTTTGCCATTAAAACAGTTCTATAGATTCTACTGTTGCCGGTGATTCTGTTAAATGTGATAAACTTCTTTGTTAACCTTCTTTGGCTGGGGTTTGTTATACCTGCATTAAACTTGTATCCCCTGTACCAGTCACTAGCACACGCCCCATGGAAAAAATAGTTTACATCTACTAGATTAAACTTTTTACAAAGGTTATCTTTTTCTTTGCTCCGCTTCTCAGTACTAATCAGTATAATACTTTTTTTTCTGAATCCCCACTCGTCCATAAAATTGTCTAAGACATTTTCTAGTAGATAACTATTATAGTGTGCATCAATTGGCTCTTGATCGTATGCTAGGATCATAGGTTGGCTACCATCCCCGGGATCAATCAGTTCAATGTTTTCTGGTTGAGTTGCCCCAAAAGGATGTAGGTAAACGACCCTAGACCCTGCTATAATACTGTTAGCCAGATTAGCAATATTTTCATAGTGACTATTTAAATTATACATGTTTGACGTTTTTTATTATGGGCCAAAGCCCAATTTGTTTGAATTTGAGAAACCTGCTAGTAGTCTAAAGGATGCGGCAGAGCAAAGTCGTACACGCTACTACTGGTATATTTATGGGGGCAACGATTACTCAAATTTTAATTTTAATTTTGTACCTGTTCCTTGGGAAACAGATCACGTACACAGTTTCGGTACGCAGTGGCAACGCACAGGCGGTGCATACTTGGCCAATCCACTCACAGCACACAATCTAGAATACAACTTTCACGACAGTGAAATAAAACGTCAACCGGATAAAACAAACTGGACCACACCTAAAGATGTAGACGATTCTGATTTTGATTACAGTTGGCATCCCGACGAACTAGAACCAGATTACGAATACCATTTTCCCACACAGTGGCAACGACAAGGTGGTCCTGTGTATCGTGGAACTGCTGGCATAAAGTTTATGAGCAGTCAAAAAGTCAAAGCCAACAGCACACAAATATTCTACATGGACTTTATGAATGAACAAAGTAAAGACCAATTGGATAGTCTACGTGAAAAACATCCCACAATAAAAAGCACACGTTATGTGGATAATCATTTGAATGTGTTTAAACGCATCGTAAACTTGGCAACAACAGAGTATGTGTGGATCATCAGCAGTGTGTGTAACTATGCAGACTTTGATTTTAGTTGGCATCCTGATGAAGCACAACGTGATATGATACATGTGTTTCCTAGTGGTAACAATCGTCGTGGTGATACATTTTACATACGTGTGGAAAGCATGCGACAGCAGTTGTACGAATTAGAACTGCTGGATTGGTTTAATGTTATTAACTATTGTGATGACCAAACTGTAAGATGGTTTCCGATACCAACAGTTGTATATGATCATGACAATCTAGTAGAAGAAATTAAAAAACACGACTTTAAATTTCCTTATACACTGTTTACTAATCAAACCAATTTACATATGAATTATCATTTTTGTTTGTGGCATCCCAAGGATCGTGTGGCCAAACGTGTTACTCGAAGTGGTGCATCAACATTGGTACCCAAGGATGTTAAGGTAGACTTAAAAACACAAATATATGACTATCCATACATAATGGACAGCAAAGGCGAGTACCATGTGATGGAACAGAATCTTGACATTGTGTACATCAGCAATGGCGAGCCCGACGAACGCAAGTATTACGATCACTTGGTACACTGCACATCAGATGAACTGCGTTATGCATTTGATATTACCTCATCAGGTAACAGAATGACTGCAAGTCCTAGAGTAAAATGGGTACGTGGAGTCAACGGAAGAACAGCCGCATATCAAGAAGCAGCCAGACAAAGTAATACACCGTGGTTCTTTGCAGTGTTTGCTAAACTACAGGTTAATCCAGCATTTGATTTCAACTGGAGGCCAGACTACTGGCAAGAGCCCAAGCACTATATCTTCAACAGTGTTAATCCTGTCAACGGACTAGAGTATGGTCACCAAGGTATGATTGCTTATAATAAAAAATTGGTTTTGGAAAACAATGATCCTGGTATCGACTTTACACTTAGCCAACCACACGAGTCAGTACCGATGCAGTCAGGTGTAGCACACTTTAATCAGAGTCCTTGGATGACTTGGCGTACAGCATTTAGAGAAGTATTAAAACTTAGATTGTTTATGGATTCAGACCCCACGTTAGAAACTGAAAATAGACTTAAAGTTTGGACCACAGTAGCACATGGAGATTTTGGTGAATGGAGCTTACGTGGAGCTAATGATGCGATTGCTTATTACAGCAATGTAAAAGGGTCTTATGATAAACTTATGTTAAGTTTTGATTGGGAATGGTTGCAAAACCAGTACGAGAGCCTCTATAAAACTCGTATATAGTGTCAACTATACGTTCTACCTCTACATCTGTAAGTTCAGGGTATATAGGTAGACTTAAACAGTGTTTTGTGAGCCTTTCAGTGTTGTAAAATGTATTATTTGCCACCTGTAGACCCATTGGCAAATCATATAGTCCTTGTGTATAGTGAATCTTAGTATCTATTTCATGTTGCCATAAGTGATCTATTAGTTCGTGTCTATCCAGTGTTTGTATAACAAACTTGCTCCAGGCATGTTCTGTAAACTCTGTACTAGGTCGCGGGACAGAGATTTCATCTGGCATGTTTTCTATCCAAAAATTCGCAATGTCTGCTCTACGTTTTTGCCAGGAATCAAAGTGCTCTAGTTTAATCAACATCTGCGCACAATCAACTTCACTCATTTTGCTATTGGTTCCCCAATAGTTGTGATCACTGGCTTTACCATTATCACGTAGATTAAGTACATGGTATGCAATGTCCGGATCGTCTGTAAGCACCATGCCACCTGATCCGTAGTTGTTAAAGTTCTTTGTGGGGTCAAAACTCAGTACACTAACCGTACCCATTTTGCCACTTGGAATGTCCTTGTAACTAGCACCAAAACTCTGTGCGGCATCTTCAATTACCTGTATATCCTGATTGAAAAATTCTGTGTGCATCCTAAAACGATCATAGTCTACAGTGTTGCCAAAAAGATTAACCAGTACAACTACATCGGTTGTATGATCAACACGACTGTTGTAACTGTCTAGATCCATAATAGCATGATCGTCTACGTCGCAGAAATCTATAAAGTTGTTGTGCTGGTGTACAGCATTTAGTGTAGCAGGAAAACTTAGTGTGGGTAATAGTATATGACTGTTACGACTGTCTGTGACTGCTTTGGTAGCAAAGTACAAGCCTTGTGTTCCACTGCCTACTGCTACAGCATGTCTACGTTTGCATCTGTGTGCTATCTCACTTTCGAACTTTTCTGTATAGTTTCCATCCAGCACTTGACCTGTGCGATACACTTGATCAGTAACATCTAATAGTTCATCTCTGAGGTCTTGGTATTGTCTTTTAATACCAAAGAAAGGAATATGGTCAGCCATATATTCGTTTACGCCAAAACTTACTGTACTGTAACCAGGTAAGATAACGTGTGAATCCTTGTTCTACGTCTATCTTAGGATTGTATCCAAAGTCCTGTTGCGCACGTGCGATACCTAAACGTCCGCGACTGGGAAAGTTCATGTCTCTATCCTTTACATGTATATTGCCCTGTCCTGTGAGTTTGGTCATTAGTTGTGCGGCTTCTAGTAGTGTTAGTGTATGTTCGTTACTGCGTGTTATGTTGTAAATCTTATTAGCGGAATTAGTGCTGACTGCGGCTTGCGCAATACCCATTGCCGTATCGTCTACGTGCGTAAAGTCTAGTCGTTCGTCTGCTCCGCGGATCAGTAAATCACCCCCTTTAAGCGCGGTTATGGCAAACTTACTGGCTACACGATCATTGACATCACGTTCTCCGTAGACAGCACTTGGTCTTATTATAACATACTCTAGACCGTACTGTCTATGATAATCCTCCACTAATTTTTCGCCAGCGTATTTCATAATGGCGTACTGTCCTTGTGGGTCGCATACTGCATCTTCAGTAACACCATCTTGGAAGTTACCATATACCATACTGCTACTGATGTAAACAAAACGTTTTACTTGATACCTTACTGCTGACTCTAGCAGGTGTAACAACCCAGTCATCATGGTTTTACTGGCTTCAATGGGATTATCATTTACTACTTTTTGTCTTGGAAAACTTGCCAAGTGTATTATGCAGTCTTTCCCCTCAAACGCTACCAAATTGGCTGTGTAAGGACTAACTATATCACTGTGCCAACTGTAGTTTTCGGACTCGATCTCTCTTGCTTCTTTGAGATAATCCAATTCATCTTTAGGAATAAAACCGTAGTCGGTGTGCGAGTCTACACCTTTTACTTCGTGTCCTTGGTCAGCAAGAATACGGTATACATTATGTCCTATAAAGCCACAACTACCTGTTATTGAGATCTTCTTTTTCTGCATATTTTAATAAGAAATAAGTTTCTGCTTCGGGAGATGTAAACTCTCCATATACCATTATTTTGTAACCAAAATGATTTGGGTCTGGCTGACAATAGAACACACGGTCCAATACATTCTCTTCAACCCATTTGCCTTTTTCTGTGTGTGCGAATTCGCCTAAAGGAAAAGCCGCCATCAAGTAAGGATCCTCAACATCTCCCATGTGCAACGAGTGTATTAATTTGTGATTAGGATTGTCTCTCACTTACACTGCCATTTCGGCCTTGATGGGTGGATGACAGGTGTACTCTTCTAGTGCTATATCATCCATTGTAAAATCTTCTATTTGTTTTATGTCTGGATTCAATTTAAGTTTTGGTTCAAGGAAAGGATCACGCTTTAACTGTTCATGCACTTGTGGCACATGATCTAAATAAATGTGTGCGTCACCTAGTGTATGCACAAAGTCGCCTGGTTTTAGGCCACACACTTGTGCAATCATACAGGTTAGCAAACTGTAACTGGCAATGTTAAAAGGCACACCTAGAAACATATCACAACTGCGCTGATACATTTGGCAACTTAGTTCTCCGTTGGCAACATAAAACTGTGCAAATGCATGACACGGAGGAAGTGCCATTTGGTCCAACTCACCTGGATTCCATGCACTCAGTATATGCCTTCTACTGGTTGGATCCTGTTTGATACCTTGGATCAGATTCTCAAGTTGATCCACTGAGTTTTTTGCTTGAGTGTATTCAATACCTTTGAAGTTTTTCTTTACTAGACTAACTGGTGTGCGCCAGTCTCTCCATTGTACACCATATACTCGACCAAGGTCACCGTCAAACTTTGCTTTGGGTTGCCAGTAGTCTGCTTCTGCATTGGCAGTCCAGATGGTTTTCTTATCTGTGTCACGTGTACCATGCAGTATCTCTGCTAGTCTACGCTCGTCATTACTGCCTTCGATAAACCACAACAGTTCACTCACAACACTGCGCCATGCTAGTTTCTTTGTGGTTACTGCTGGGAAACGCTCACGCAAGTTGTAGCGTTGTTGCATGCCAAACACACTTATGGTTCCTGTGCCTGTGCGATCTTTTTTTCTGACGCCTTGCTCGAGTACTTGTTCTAGTGCGTTTAAGTATGTTTTCATCTAATTAGAATTAATGTTTTTGTATGTACAAAAGTTTAGCATACCTGACTTGCTAGGTCTACAACTTCTAAATGCCATTTTTTCCAAAAATCTGTTCATACTCAGATTAACTTCGGTATAGAAACCTGCACCTTTACGATGTGTAACATAAGCCCAATCGATTATATCCAAGCAGTCCATTATGATACTAGGTCCGCCTAATATAAAGATTTTTTTGTCCGGGTTTGATTCACTCATTGTAACCAAACGTTGTTTGTAGTTGATATGAAAACGTTTTACTGTGCTGTATTTGTTAGGAAGAGGCTTAGAACTGATAACACAATTCTCACGGTCGGGTAATGGCTTGGGCATTTTAGGATCGTCCCAGGTGTTACGACCCATTACTACTGTGTGCCCTAAGGTATGCTCACGGAACCAAGCCATGTCTTCGGGATCATGGTCCCATGGCAAACTGCCTTTATGACCAAATCCGCCCATCTGATCAACGCTGAAAATTGTGTATATCATAGGTCTTTGAGAATCTCATCTGTAACAGGTTGTATTGTTTTAGATAGTGCTGGCACACTAACATAAAAGTCTACATCTTGTATGATGTCGTCCATTTCGTCTAACCGTCTTTGTATTTCAACTTCTAAATTCTGAGGATCTTCGCCATCTTTGAGTAACTCTCTTACATAGATATTTACACTGGTTCCATCCTTAAGGTTAACGCTTATACTGTCAAGTACTTGAATAGGAACTTCATCTTTTGTTGTTCCTTTAAGGATGGCTTCCCATTGTGCTTTCTTACTAAGATTAAGCCGTTTGCTTTTTCTTCGCCTTGGTTGTTTTTGTTCCGCCACGTTTTGCCCCTTTACCTGCTTCTGCTTTTAATCTCTTTGCTTCTGCAAGCATACTCTTTGCATCTGCTTCCATTCTTTGTGCTTGAGATAACTTGTCTGCATTGATGTCATCATCAGTAAGTGCGCCTGCAATCAATGCTTCTGCACTGGTGTTACCTTGAGCTTCACGTGATCTAGTTTCACCTACTTCGATTGCTTGAGCTTTTCGCGGAGCACCGCTCATGCCTTTGCTACTTTCAATCTCTTGTAGTCGGTTAACTGCGTCCTGACCTTTGGCCATTTCATCAAGTAAATCATTTAGTTCATCTAAACGTACACTTGAGTTACTTGTAGGTGTAACAAGAATTTGGTTTGTTGGAACCTTCTTTAAGAATCCTTGTGTATGCAATGTGTGCAAACAGTTGGTACCATCACCCATTGTGGTTCTAAACAATACTTCGTTTAGTTCTGTGGTATTTTGTCCTGGTGCGCTTTCTAATGCTGCCATTACTTCATCATGCACTAATCTTGGCAACAGGTCACTGTAAACTACAAGTGCCATGTGACCTAAATCTGGTATTCTTCTAAAAACAATAACACATTTCTTGTCGTTATGTTTGCCGACATGTTTAATCATTTATTTTCTCCTTGGATATTAATCCGTTTCTCCGCCTTCTGATTCAACTGGTTGTGGTGTTGCAGATTCTGCTGGTGCAGTTGGTTGAATAGCGCCTGACTCTGTTAAGAACTGGACTAGTTTGTTATAAACTGCTCCAACTTCTGTCATTTCTTCTGCTCGTATAGCACCACGTTCTGTGGTTGCTCTAATCAAGTTCATCATCAAGACTAGATCCTGCAACGATAAACTAACACCTTGTGGTTGCTCTGGTGTCGCTTCTGCTTCTTTTTTTGCCATGTTTACCTCCAAATTAATTTGTTATTATATTTAACTGTGTAACAAAAACCAAAAATTTTTTATAGTCGATTAGGTGCGCTTATTTGATCTCTGCACATAGCAAACATGGTTGCTTCACCTGGCAATTCAAAAGCGCCACATGCGTACATGTGTATTCCTACTTTCCGATCGTTGATTATTGTATGATTATTATCGGTTACGTATATGTCACCAAACCAAAAACGACCTTCAAGGTTTTCCCAAATCCAGTCTGTAAATTCTTTGTGTGTTTGATGCACATAAAGATCAAATGTTACTTGAGTAAAGTGTGGCGGACAAGTACCTTCGATTTGTCTTAGATTGAATACACTTAAAGGATTAGGATCACCATCACGTAACATCTTTTGACTCTGCCTTGCCGCCTGTGATAATTTTAAACTTGTGCTCACCGGCACCAATACTGCTGTCTGGCCGTACCAGTTTATCCTCTAGTATATCTTGTGCCTGCGTTACAAAAGTACCCAGCATGTCTGTGTTGTCAGTAACTTGCGCTATTTCACATGCACGAGCCATGTCATCTAGCGCATCCTGCATTTTAAGTAAACGCTCTTCAAGCTCGTATATAATAATCTTGACTTTTTTGGTTGCTTTTAGTGTTTTGAAATCTGTTAGTTCCACGTTTACTCCTTAGAAATTAATTAATGCTACACTCTGTTCATGAGTATAAACTATTTTCCAGCCTTGGTCAACAAGATATGGTACAGCAGTACCGCCTTTGCCTGTCCAAGTATTGCCACGTTTAAATGTATCGTCTAGTTGTATTACACAACGATCCTGTGCGTTTAGGTTACACATTTGAGCTTGTAATAGGTGCGCCTGTTGACTGTTGGTATTGTTCATGTCAACACCTAGTTCTCGATAACGTTTTATTTGTCCTTCTACCCACCAAGGCAAGTTGTCGGGATCATATATGTAATCAAAGTTGTCAAGATAAGCATAACAGATCTTTTCATTCAAGTGTTTGCGCAAAAACTCTTCACCTGTTAAACAGTATGCGTGGCAGTTGGGTATACGGTCACTGTACTGCTTCATTACCTTGTATGCTTCAGAGTCGAAGTCTACTGAATAGTGTGTGAACTGCTTACACCCGACCACAAGACCAGCAAAGAAGTCAGTTGACCCTTCTCCCCTGCCTGCTCCTATTTCTACTATTGCGCCTTCTAGTTGATCAATGTATTTGAGTATAAACTGGTGTGCCCTGGCCCCCATTAAGCCGCTTTCTTTTGCTGTTCTTTTTCGTAATGAGCCCAAATACCAAATGGTGGTTCACATGTTTCGTTGCCTTTGATAACCCAAACAGTTTCGCAGTAGTTTTCATCACCCCACGAACCAAATGGATAGCCATCTGTGAACATTATGAAACGTTTGGGTTCGATACCTTCTTCCTTCATGTAGTCCCAGTTGCATTCAAAGTCAGTACCGCCACCGCCTGCTAGATCATAGTCTAGTATGTCTTCGATGTTGTCTGACGTGTATGTTTTAGCATTGTACACAGCAGTATCAAAGCACCATATGGTAATACGGTATTCTTCAAACGATTCCATAATGCTTTTTACTTCACTTAGGAATGCTTTGGAATCTTCGTCTAGGATACTACCAGACTGGTCAAGTGCAATACACACATCAATCATTTCACCTGGCTTCATACCTGGCAGTATACCATCAAAGTGCCAACCACGTCTGTTAACACGTGCAAAACTGTAGTCGTCTTTGTATACTGATTGAATCTGTTGACTGATCAGTTCACGCCAATCGATAACAGGAGCAGTTAAGTCTTTGATAAGACGTTTTACACCCGATGGTAAGTTACCTGACCCTGCGGACTGTGCGGCTGACAGTACTGCTCCGCGGATTTCATCTTTGATCTGTTTGGCTTCTTCTGCACTGATCTTAGGACGACCTTTGCCATCCTTGTCCTCGTCACCTGCGCCACCACCTTCACCTTCTTCTTCAAGGTGCTCATCCAACAACTGTTCTGCAAGACTGTCTATGTCAATCTTGTCAGCATTGTCAAACAGGTAATCATAAACTTCTTCGTATGCCCAGCCTCTGAACTTTGAATCATACAAGATTGGAACAACGTTGATCTTTTCACCAATGCCTTGGTCAATAAGGTCTTGGTTGACACAATAGTCTGCGGCAATATTGCTGAGTCTACCGTCACGTTCCTGCTTGCGGCCTAAATGGTCATACACCACATGCAACACTTCGTGTCCTGCTAAAAACTCACACTGTCGTAGTGGTAACTTGTCAATAAACTCGGAGTTGTAGTAGAATCTTTTACCATCTGTTGCGGCAGTAGGACACCATGCATCAGCATTTACCAACTCAAGCCTTGAAGTCAATTGTCCAAAGAAAGGTGCCTTGAGCAACAGTCCAATACGTGCAGTAACTATCTTTTCTCTTGCTCTTGCATCAATTGCAGGATCAGTAACAGTTACTACACTGTCCTGCTTATCAATTACTGTTGAATCACTCATATTCGCTCCTTTTAAATTACTTATTGGAACTTGCCGCGGCAATCACATACTTGCCATACTTTTTGTGAAACTCATCAAAGCTGGGCATCTTGCCTGGTACCATTGGAAGATTGTATGTAGTAAGAGCAACACGGGCACCCATAACACATACTTCCGTGGTAAAGTTCTCCATCATAAATTTCAAAAAGTTATCAGCCTGCCTGTGGAAGTCTTTGAGCTTTTCGTTACCTGGATTCTTCTCCAAGAAATCCTGTAGCTCGTAACACATACTAGTAGTTAATGCATACATAGCACTGATCTCTTTGGTATCCATTGACTTGACTTTACCAGCCAAGATATCTTCTGGCTTGGGTAACGATCCAGCAATCTTGCGGTGTGCCATAAACTTAGTAGCAACACCTTCGCCAATTGAACCACATACCAAGTCTATAAGTTCTGTTTCGCTAGTGTCTGTATCGTGACAGAAGTCTGAAACAAATACCCATGAACGAGGTGTAGCAAATGAACGACTAGATGAACGTGCATCAAAGTCAAACAGATCTTGTTTAGCAAAACTCAAATAACCAACAACATCCTGGTGTACCTTGTGTTTAACTGCCCAAGTTTGCCAAGTTTGGAAATCAGTTTTAACTTCTAGGTGAACGAAGCGGTTGGCCAGCGGACTTGGCATTCTATAAGTAACGCCCTTGTCGCTGTCACGGTTACCAGCAGCCACCATAACCACATTCTCGGGGAGAGAATATTTACCAACACGCCTGTTCAGGATAAGCTGATAGGCTGCCGCTTGAACTGCTGGGGTAGACGAATTCATCTCGTCTAAGAACAACACAATAACTGGGTATTGTGTCGCAAGTTCCTCATCTGGTAACTCAATTGGTGGAGCCCAATCCATCTTACCAGCTTCTTTATTAAAGAAAGGAATACCCCTGATATCAGTTGGATCCAATTGACCAAGTCTAAGATCGATCATGTATCCACCTAATTCGTTTGTGATCTGCTGAACTACATCACTTTTGCCTACTCCTGGAGGCCCCCACAAGAACACAGGTCGCTTTAGTGTAAAGCATCGTTTGATTCTAGTTCGGGCTTCTTCTACATTTACTGTTCTTGTTTCTGATACTGCCATTTGTGCTCTCCTTTATCAACTTATCAAATACTATTATAGGCTCTTTCTGACCAAATGTCAATCAGTTTATTTGGCGTTGTAAGTTGTTGATTTATATAACCAAATGTTCAAAGTAGCGGAAGTGATCAGCCAGTGTCCAAGTTGTAGGGTCAATTTTGGTGCCATCGTATGTCTCAAATTCTGCTGTAAAAACACTATGATAGCGCATAAACGGTAGCCACATGTTGGGTGTTTTGGACTTCCAGCCAGCTTCTGCTAACTGTTCGTGTTTGGCTTTGCTGAGTTTTACAGTGGGTGCATTGAGAGCTTGCGAAACAGTTATGACTTGATGTAACAGTAGGTCACGTACTCTTGCCGCTGGAATCAAATGCTCAAAGTCATACTTTTCATCTACACCAACTTCAGTGTAATGACCTTTCATACCGTCACGTTGTTGAATACAATATTTGTGATATCTACGTAAGTAATAATCAATGTCGTTGCGTATTTCACGCAACAGTTGTTGATCGTTTTCAACTGAATGATACAGTTCTACTCGGTTTGTTAGGTTTTCGGTACAGTACTGGGAAACCGTTTTATAGGTCTCCTCAGTACGTGGTGTTGTGCCGTAGTTGGGCTGGATAAACTTGTTTAATGATTCTTGTAAGTTCATGACTCAAATAATCCAGTTGAGTGTGAACTGGCGATACTCTCCATTTTCTTCATAGTCTTGTCAGATACTCGAAACTGATATTGGCCGTCTGCTTGTTGCTCAAAGTATCCCCATTGACCTGAAATTGGAGTGCAATTAGGTCCTTCACCAGGCGAAAATTCCGAAAGATACTCTCTACCAAACTCGTATGCTTGTTTAAGTTTGTCCTGTATTTCTGGGAACGTGAAGTCGTATACTTGTTCGCTGGTTATGATACTTTCGTCGTGATGTTTTAACGATTCTTTATATTTTACACGATATTGTTTTTGAACTTTATTTCTAATAGGACTTTGATGCCACGGGGTATCAACGATACTTCGGTGTGACATACCGCCAATTGTTTGCGGACTTGTTGCACTTTCATTGCGAGTTTTAACTTCTAACCCGTCCTCTGGCAAATCAACTCCGCAATTCCTGGAAACGTTGTTTCCAAAAGCTTCTAATATGTCTTCAATACATCTTCCAACGTTTCCATTCTTTTGTGTCATTGGTATTCGAGTACCAACTCGTATTCCTTTTTTTATGTTCATTTCAAACTCCTTCGTTAATTAGTCCGTTTGCTAGGTTACCATCAGTGATACCTAACTTACTACCTTCTCCGTGATAAGGCAAGTTTAGTTCGCCACCGTTGAGTATATAAACTTCACGTAGGAAGTTACTCATAACTCTTGGAGCATCCCAAGCCGCACCAGGGAACATGTGTTGTTGCTGTAGTTTTGCTTTGTCATGCACAATCTTACTTGACTTGAAGGTTTTCTTAACCAGTGTAAGAACATCCTCCATCCACCCTTCTGGTAAAGGATCTCTCACGTTGGTGTTTGCGAGTCTCTGCAGTTCGTGCAGGCCAATGTAAACACCTTGATCAATTTCTTCCTGCATTTGGAATACCTGCTGTATAGCACCAAGTATATTGTTAAGCACCTTACCAGACTCGTCTGCTTCTATACCCTTTTGTGCGTATTTGAAGTGACTAAAGAAGTACTCGTTTGGTCCACGTAAATTTACATTACTGCGAGTTTTCTTATCCTCTAAGTCGATACCCAATGTATCAAATTGATCCTGCATTGTTCTTGCACGTACATTCTTAATTTCCCTGCTACCGTTTTTATAACGCACTAAAGCATTACGATGTAGGTCCGCAGGTCCTAACCGTTTAACACCTGTATCGTTTAACTGTTCAAATGCAAACGACGCAAAGTTTTTATCCTCAGTATCTACTACTACGCAAGGAATTTCATCAAAACCCAGTATAGCGGCAGCCACAGTTCTGTGTTGACCATCATACGCATCTACTGTAACTTCAACTTCAACTTCGGTGGTTATTAATCGACATGCACTAACAGGACTGCAAATGCGTGGATCCCATTTTTTCATGATGTTTTTAATATGATCATGTATAACATCACGCTGGACTTCATAGTCAATCCAGATGTCTGCTATAGGCACCATCTTGCTAACTGGGAATGTGTATCGGTGATTTTGTGCCGCTTGTCGCCATGATGCTAACTGATCATTAGTAACATTGTAATGGGCTTTGAGTTGTTGTTCTACTTCTGTTGCGACTTCCGTGAGTTTTCTTCGTAGGCGTTGCGCCATCCTAATTCTCCTTGTTTGTAAAATTGCGCACAATGCGCTGTACAGTAAGCCATTGTTGAGTACCATACACAACTAACTTACAAGTGCTATATTAGAGGAGTTTTAGTCTTTTGTCAAGTCTTGATTATCCAAGTACTGCTGTAGATTGTCAGCATGCAGTTTCAGCATCACAGTTTCATCTTTGCCTGTGAGCCAAACAGTACTTAAATTTTCTATGTAATAACAACAGGTTAGCAGACGACTCATTTGTATGAGTGTGCGATTTTTTAGTTTTTCTGGAAGTTTAACTTTGTGTAACGGGTATTCCACGCCTCTCAAATATTTGAAGCCTTGTTTGCTTAGACGTAGTTTATTTTGGTCGGTATGGTTCCAAAACCATTTACGTAGCCATTGGTCTAGGTTGGAGTACTTACCTCCACCCTTTTCTAAGAAGAGTTTTGCGTAATCTAATTGACTAAGGGAAGATTTGCTCACCTTGCTTCATGAATACCACTGTGAACTGATCTGTTTTAAACAGACTGTTGAGTTTTTTGCAAAGGTTAATCGCATGCCCGCTGTTACTAAAACTTACCTTTTTATACTTGGGTCCTGGGTAATGTAATAGTATGTTATGAGTCTTTAGATTGATTGGACGGTTATCATAAAAGACTGCCCAAATCCCGTCACTACTAAGGACTTGGTCGCTTTTATAATTTGTCTTGTTAACATGCTCTAACAAGACCGTCGGCTTTGGTCTGGACATCTCTATTTCCTTGAATATAGTATTTATGACTAAAAAGTGGGTATATTATCATTAAAAACCACCTCCGTCTACACTAATTGAATTTACAGGCTCAGACACACTTGTTTCCTGTGTCTCAGCAAGATTAGCTAACAGCACATAGATATCACTGTGTAAGTTACGTGCTTCTTCTGCTGTTAGTGCTAATTGTTTACTACCAGTCTGGTTCATTAGTTTTACTTTGTCGTTGAACTTTTTAATTGCTAGACTGATCTTTTCCATATTATTGTTGCTCCTCTTGTGGAGTTAAATTTTGATAATATTGATTAAACAACCAAAAATTACCACCATAACCTAAAATGCATGCGGCTTCCATATTCATTTCTAATGCCATCCACGAGTTTAATTCATTGTTGATTATGATTACGATTGTGTTATCTGGGTAATTGTCTTTGATGTTTGCGCCTTGCCAGAAAACTTCGTAGCCTTGATCTTCTGCCATTGTTAACACACTCTGACTGGCGTAGCACTCTACTGGCTTGCTTCTTGTTACAGATTCTTCTTCTTCAGGATCCATCAACTCTTGTGCGAATATTTCTGCACCGATTGTAATTGCACCTGTTGTGACTACACCTAAAATAAATCCTTGTATAAATCTTTTGATCATAATTGTTTCAACTTTTCTAACATTTGTTGTTCTGATTTAAATGGACCGTAATACTCGTATCTACTGAGTAGAATATTCTTTGGACAAAACTCTTTTGACCATTTATTACCAGCCCTGACCAAATAGTACCCTGCGCAGTATTGACTACGACTCTTTGGTGTTTTGTTGTAAATTGGTATTTGTCTTTGCACATCAAATACTTCGTTGTAGACCCTACTGGTTGCTGGGTACCCATAAACCAAATTTTCTTTGTCCCTGGCAGTTTTTTCTGCACCAGCAAACTGTATGTTGTACTTGGACTTTATGTTTTTTACACTAGCGTATGTTTCTCTTTGATCATTGTGTACATAAACAAAGCCACCATTTTCAACTGCTTGTATAGTAGCAACCTGATTACCAGATTGTTCTACTACCCAATATTTGTTCTTGATTATGGTTTTTGCTACTAGGTCATTCAT
>ERZ651776.3578-NODE-3578-length-15302-cov-8.301281_pt1 | contig 15302 bp, 5 predicted proteins | sample MGYA00514761_ERZ651776 | MGnify/ENA metagenome assembly ERZ651776 | reverse complement strand
TGTCGTTGTCGTTGTCATTGTCGTTGTCGTTGTCGTTGTCGTTGTCGTTGTCGTTGTCGTTGTCTGTATCCCCTTTGACAACGAAGTCATCCGTAGCTTCTGTATCCTCTTTTATCCCCCTCCCATCGACGCTATTGTTTTCATCAATCTTGTCATCGTGATGACCTTCATCAGTTTCTACCGTATTAACCTTACTCGGTTCATCGCCGCCACTTTTATTAGCCTCAATAGCACTCATCACCTCCCTCATCTCTACAGTTTTCTCAAATAGGCTGCCTCGGCGCATCCGGCGGTCCAAATATCCATCTACCGAAGATCGATGAAGACCAACTCGCCAGTCTCGAGCAGTGATCTCGTTTATAAAAGCAGGTTTGTAGTGCGACCGATTCCAAGCTTCGGTAGGTAGCTCTGCGTGGTGCGTTTTAATGACCCCGGTGTGCTTACTCTTATCGTCATGCCTTGTGTTTAACAATCTTGAATTGTTACCGTGTTCCACGACTTTCTCGAAAGATATGTCTTGTCCGACAACGGCCTCCTTATCTTTCAAGTGCGCGTCCCATGTCGCCGTTGAAACCTTGCTTATGTCATGCTTGAACTTACTACTCTTCAGGTGCTTCGACTTACTCTCAGTGTTGTACAAGTGACCCTCCCCTCGCTCCATAGAGTGGCCTATTGCCTCTATTTGTCTCCCAACTTCGCTCGAAAAATCAACTCCAAGAACATCAGCGACGTTAAGTCCAGTCCCCACCTGGTGGATGGCTCCTGTCTTTTTTTCCCGCTCGTAGATGGCGGCGTAGCTCCCGCTGCCTCCACCTTTCTCAGCGCTAGTTTTTGCCGGTCTGACTTTGGGGTGGTTGTAGATGTTGTTCAGCCGGTGATCATTCTCGAGACGCTCTGCGGTTGGGGCGTGTATATTCGTCGTCTTGAATGGTTGATGGGATATACTCGTGTCGAACGGCTTGAGGTGCTCTGGACTATCTCGCTTTGGCGTCGTCTGCTTTCTTTGCAATAGTCTAGTATTCAAGCCGTTGTTATTGTTCTTCTTGGAGCCGATTTTGTTGTTTTCAAAGCTACTATCGGTAGCAGCTGTGTCGCTGGTTCTCTCATCATATCTGACGTCTTCAAAAGCTGCAGACTTATTTTTCCCTCTGTCCCCATCTCCACCTAAATCAACGTTAGCTTCTTTTGTCACTCTATGTATTTTTCTCGGAGATGGTGTCCTGCAGCCTGCCCATTCACCACCGTTAAGCATCGTTGCATTCCTCTCTGAAGTCAGTACCCCATCAATGGCCCGAATAAGGTTGACTTTTCCGGGATATTTCGGAATGTTCCTACTCATGCCAATCTCCGCGTTGATCGCAATTAGATCACCATGGGAAGCGGTTATTGCGGACCATCGAGGGAGCGAACCGCCGCGTCGGTCACTTAGGAGATAAACGAGATCATTGCTGAATCCAAAAGATTCTGCTGAGTTTTCACAGGCTCGTATGAGCGGTTGCATAAGCTGTTCAAGCTGTAGACGCGCATTCTGGTTGGGTTTGAAGGGGGAGACGGGAGAACTATTGCTGATAGCAAAAGACACATTCTTCTGCTGTGCCAGCTTTGGTGTCTGTTTTGGAGACCGCTTAGGTGAATGGTGCCTTTTTAGGTGCTCAAGTTGAGCATGGGCCTTCTCTGCCTGCTCCTTGGCAAGACGATCCATCGAAAAATTATACCAGTTTTGAGTGAACTGAGTCTTTGTCGGTGACGGTATAAATTGGTTAGACATGTTGCTTGCCGCATGCAATTCGTAGGGGCTCGTCAGCGCAGAGTCCTCCAAGTGCGTTGAATGCTGAGTCGTAGCACCGGGAGGCGGGGGATCATTCATCTTCTTTGTGCTGCTGTCCTGAACACTGATGGTAAGTTGAGGTTTTTTCTTTGCCTGCGTCTGCGTCTGCGTCTGCGTCTGCGTCTGCGTCTGCGTCTGCGTCTGCGTCTTTTTCTCAGGTTGCACCGACTTCTTTTCGCTGCGCTCTTTTTCCTGATAGGCCAACATCGTTTCTCTAACTGAAGCAGGAAGCGGGCTCGTATTTGCAGGCTTTGAGGTTGCGGTGGGTGCCGCTTTGTGATTTCGACTGCGGTGGAACATGTCCCGGAAGCGGTGTGGACGGTTGCTTTTCTCCTCAAAATCACTGAGATCAGACAAAACATCGCCAGCACCATCGCCACCAATTTCATTGCCGTTGTCCTCTGAACTGCCAAAAAGATTTTCCATCAATCTTTGCTTTGCAACTGCAAAGTTAGACTGGACACGCTTGTTCTTGTCATGCAAGGCCTTCAACTTGTCAAGAATAGCCTTGGCACGAGAGCGCCTTTCTCTCTTCTCATCGGGCGTCTCCCCGGCTTCCTTCGACTCCTTTCGGAGCCGTTTTTCTTCCTCAATATCAGCCCTTAGCTTCTCGTTCTCTGCCTGAAATTGATCAAACTGAGCGAGCTGGTCGGCTTCGAGCTTCTTCAGTTGAGACATGAGCTGAGCAGTGTTTGTTTCCTGCACATTTTCGGCCTGGTCAAGTGATGCGGAAGACGAGGAGGCGGTAGAGGATGATACAACTGAATCAATGTCAATCTCTCTCAGTTTACGAGGCTCCGGCATCGGTGATGTTTCCAGTAGCACTTGCGGTGGCCCGGAACCGACCAGGGCCTTGTGGACATTGTGCAGTTTTTGTCGAACGTTGAATGGGGTGTGAATACGCCTCTTCTCTGTCTTCTCATCGACTTTCGCTACTGCTGCTGCTGCTGCTGCTGACGTTTCCGTTGCCAGCGTTGATTGAGAGGAAACGAGAGATTTCGATTTCTTTATATCACCCTCAAGGCGATCAATTTCAGCTCGCAGCTTCTTTGACTCCGCCTTCCAGCTTCGCAGTAAATTCTGCTGAGACTGTTCACCGACTCGCATGCTCTCTATTATGTCGAATTTGTCCGTTTCCAATTTGCTCTTTAAACCATCGATCGTGGAGTTCAAGTATGTGCTTTGCATATCTGCCCTCTCGCGCTCCATGGCCTCACTTGCGAGCGAATTTTCCAACTCTTCCTTCAGCAGCCGGTTTTCTTCTTGCCAGCCTTCCCAAGTCTTGCTTTGCTCAGCAGATAGATTTGGCACGCTTGAGTCTGATTGAGCAGCCCACTCTCTCCAATGGTTGAGCTGGGAGGTCTGCTTTTCGTCAATCTCTTGCTGAATGGCTTGCGATGTCCGCCTTATCTGCTTTCTCGGAGGAGAAGTTATGAATTTGCTAACGTAGCGACTCAGATGGAGGCGCGGAAACCGATGTTTGGAATGAGTGGAAACGTATATATTGTCAGGAACAAGCAACTCGTTGTGAAGCTCCAAGTTTTCGTCTCGGTCCATAGTGGCTGCCGCAACTTTTGATTCCAAAAGAGCGAGCTCATCGTCTTTCTTGGCCGAGAAGTTTTTCTGCTCTTGAATCACAGACTCGAGGCGAGCCTTCTCTTCTTGCCAAGATTTCCATAGACTCTGCTGGTGATTTTCCAGTGAGCGCATTTGCTCCGTCACAAATTCACTCTGGTGCTTATTTCCGGCAACGTTGGCATTTTCTAGAAGCCGCTGGAGTGCATGGTTCTCGACAGTTAGCTCATTCCAAGCTTCACTGTTTTGACTCAACTTCCTGTTGAGCGCATCTATTTCTGCCTCGAGCTTCTTCTCTTGTGATTTCATTTCTTCTCGACGCTTAGTAAGTTGCATGGTGAGTATGTTCACGTTACTGTCGTGACTAAGCTTGTTCAGTGCCTTCGACTTTGCGGCTGCCTCCTTTTCCTTGCTGATGCGGAGCTCTTCTTTCAACGCATTGACACGCTCTTCCCAGCTGCGCCAAGTCTCATTCTGCAGCTCTTGTAGTTCACCCATCTGTTTAATCACCATCTCCGAAATTGCGTCGTTGTCCGCTTCCTTCGCAAGCCTGAGCTTAGCCTCCATGGAGGCATTCTTACGGTCCCAGTCTCGCCAAACAGACAGTTGCTCATCTTCGGCTTCATTTAACTCATCGATGACTTGGTGCGAGGGTCTTGCCAAATGATGCGACAACACTCCACCCTGTTTCTGTTTCTGATTCTCCTCGGCAGCCAGTAGTTTCTGCCTCAGGTAAGCGTTCGTCTTTTCCCAAGCCGCAAACTTCTGCTGTTGGATGGACTCTAGACTTTTCATGTGCTCAATGACGAGTTCGTCGTTTGGATCCTTCGAAAGCTTTTCCTTCAATTCCTCGATCTGTGCCTTCAGAGATTCCCATTCGGTGCTTTGCGATAGACTAGCCAGGGTGATGTCGTCGAGCTCATGCTCGCCAGTCAAGAATGCTAGGTTCTTCTGTATGCCCTCTTCGGTAGATTCCAGGTCTTCCAGCGCCCTCGAGAGCTTTTCTTGCTTCTCTTTTCCGTCGAAGGCACTTGTATTGCTGATACCTTCCTCAATCTCGTCGCAAACAGCTTTTTTTCGATTCCGAGTGAGATGGAGTTTTCGCTTTAGCTTGCTCAAGAGGTCGAAAACGCGGGGAGGACTATTGAACAAGGGGGGCGACAGAGCATCATCAATCGGCGTGGGACTTGGTGTGGTGACGGAATTGTTGACTGCGATAACATTATTGCCATGATTCGGGGGCATCGTCTCATCTGCATGACCAGGGGCAGTTATTGAATGTACATCAACAGAAGGTGTAGGTTTGAGGCTAGCCAAAGCATCTTCTATGCGCTTCACCTCTCCTTCTAACTTATTCTGGCCGTGAAGCTGCTCCTTGAGCTGGTTTTTCAATTCTGCTGTGGCGTGATCATGCTTGGCATCGGCAGCTAGCCGGTCTAGTTTATTCTTTTTTAGTGAGGCCCTTACATTGTTGACAAGTTCTGCATCACCGGAGGTCTCGGCATCGCTCAGTTGTTGTTGCAAAGACTTCTCCTCAAGCAGTAAATCGCTCACTTGCCTCTTGTACAAGGACAACTGCCGATTCAACTCATTTTGGATTGCCTTTGAGTTCTTCCGCTTGTGATCGAGTTTGTGTTTCGCATTCTTCAGCTTTGCAAACAGCGGATTAGCTACGGTCGTTGTTATCTCCGTACTTGTGCTTGTCGTCGTCGTCGAAGATGTCTCGGGCGGGGGCTTAACACTAATATTTGCAAGTTGCATTTCCCTCCAATGGCGAATGTTGTCGTTCTGAGCTTCGCGCATTATACTGATTACGTCTTCATCGACATTGGCGGCGGCGTTAGCGTTGTCCACATCCATCTTATTTTGAAGAAACTCCAAATCCTGGCGTAAGGAAGCCTCTTTTGTCTTCTCTTCCTCCAAAGAGGCAACGAGCGCCCGCTTTTCGTCTATCCAGGTACCAGTAGTCTTTTTGTCAACAATGTCATCTTCCTGTAACTTCCTGGTGATGGCCTTAATATTCTTCTCGCGATGCGAAATCTTGCCAAGTAGCCGGCGCAAAATCCCGCCTTTATGGGCTTTTACAACCGTCAGATGGTGGTCATCGTGGTCATCGTGGTCATCGTTGTCATCGTTGCCATCGTGGTCATCGTGGTCATCTTGATCGCCATGGACGTGATCAAGCGGCCCAGGCTTCTCGTTGTTAGCAACTCTTTCCTCAAGCGAAGCGAGTTTCTGCTCTAATTTCCGGAGTTTAGCGTTTTCTTCCGCAAGTTGGGATCGGAGAATAGCATTATTCGGTTCGCGCTTAAGCTGATTGGCAATCGCAACACTTCTATGCTTACGATCATTGATTTTTTTTAACAGCCTTTGAACCGCGCCGACCTGAACGGAGGGAGGCGAAGTAAAGGATCGAGAGGGCTCGCGTTGAAAATTAAGAGCGTCTAAATGCGATTCTATAGACTTTTGCTCATTCACCGCGAATTCAATTTGCTCCAAAAGAGCTTTGTTTTGTTCTTGCCAAAACTTGGACTGTGAAAGTTGCTTTTGAGAAAGGAGAGCCGATTCTTTCAAGAGTGATCGAACAAGATCATCATTGCTAGAATATCTGGCAAGTTCAACTCGTCTTTGTAACGCATCTAAATCAGCATGAATTAATGCATGATCGGCATGGTGAGAATTAGCAAGACTTCTTTGATGACGTCTCAAGAATTGAACTTTCTTTCTCGCCTTTTTTAATTCGGTAACTAAGCTTCTGAATACACCACGTTTTCCAGGCTGCTGCTGCAAAGGGCTGCTAGTATCACCAAATACTAATTGAGATTGGTAATCGTCCAAAGCTTTCAATCGATCTTCAATGAGCTTTCGTTCGTCTTCTTCCTCCTTGAGCTGGTTACCAAGCTGCTGTTTCTGCGCCTCAAGTTGCTCGTACTTTGCCTTCCCTTGCTGCTGAAGATGCGGTGAATCGCGATTGGCTGCCATCTGACGCCACTCCTGCATCTGATTCTCTTCTGCCTCCTTCATTTCCTTCCGAATGATAGCAGACTTGTTTTTGCGGTGCTTCAGCCGGTCAAGCAGACGAGCGATCATCGATGGACCTCCTCCAGAGGGAGCGGAAGGCGTAGATGATGCTTCCGCGAGCTTCAGCTCATCAACAAGAGTGTAATACTTTGTATCATTGTCGTTTAGTGCATCTTTGAGCGCCTCCTTCTTCTCTTGGAAAGCAGCATACTCTTGCTTCGCTCTCTCTTGCCCTGCAGGAGATGTGTCGACGGACGTCTCAGCCCACCGTTTTTGCTGCGTTTGTTCCACCTGTGCAATCTCGTCTTCAATCTCCTTTGATCTAGTCATCAAAGCGCGCATCTTTGCTAGAAGCTGACTGACGAGGGAAAGACTATCATTTGGATTTGCTATGTTCTTTGTGTCAGTTTCCTCATTTTTTTTAATGTTTTGGATTTCTTCTTGCATTTGTTTCATGTCTTCTTTTTCTTTCGTTAGTAATTCTTGAAGCCTTTCGATCTCTTCTTTTAGTTCTCTATTGTTTTGATATTTCTCAATTGACGAATGCTCATCATTTTCGCTTTTGTCGGTTGAACCGATACTTTCTATTAATTTTTGGTGGGATAACTGAGCTTTTTGCAGGTCTCTCTGTAACGAGTTTGTTCTAATTCTCGTTTCACTTAAATTCTCAAAAAGTTTTGTGAGATAGGCTTGTCCCCTTTGTCGAAATGAGGGCATTTTGTCGTATGGTTCCTCATAATTGATGCGCTCTCGCTTGATCTGCTGAAGTTCTGCTTGAAGCAGATTCACGTGTTCTTCTTCCTGCTCTACTTTCTTTTGCATCTCCTCCTTTTGCTTATCAAAAATATTCTGCTGTTCGATGAATTTTTCTTTGACTTCTTTCTTCTGGGTCTCAAAATAGGCGCACATATCTTTATTCTTGTTGTTCTTTGCCTCGTTGAGTTTGCGCTGGATGTCTTCGTTGTCGCGCCTCAATTTAAGCAACTGCAAATTGTTTTTCTTTTCGGCTAATTGGACAATTTCCTTCTTTTCCACGTAATTTGTTTTCCGAATACCTTTGAGCTTGGCTAATATTTTGCTCATTAGAGAAGGGGACGAATGTAAATGTGCAGCAGCTAGTTCTACTAACTCTTCTTCTAAGAGTTGTTGATCTTTGTCTGCAGCGTCAATCACTTGCTGGACATTAAGTTTTTCGATTTCCAATTTTTGGTGTGCACTAGTTTGGCGAAAGATGGCACGATGGTTGTGGCGTTCGACATGGTTGGTCGCAAACTCACGCCACTGTTCTTGCTGATTGAGCTGCCAAGTAGGAAAAAAAAATAGAGTGTGCAGCAATTTGGTTGGTAAGATTTGAGTTGAATAGCCAGTTAGAAAATAGTATCATTAGCACTCACCTCTGCTCTCCGCATCTCTGCCCGAAGGCTCCTGCTCCTTTCATTCTGGTCGATCAGGCGACTAAGTAGCTTCTGAAACAGTGGAGAAGAAGGCAGGATGGACGACAACTCATTCAGGATCAGCTTTTGCTGCTCCTCTTCTGTTCCAAAACTGCCATCAAGATCGGCAATCTCACGATTGTGCGCATTGTTCTGGGCAGCACGGAGTTCCCTTACATCTTCGAGCTCCTTCGAGAGATGATGAAAAAGAACTTCGTTATTGCTTTTCTTCGCATTGTCCATTTTCTCAGAGAGAGACAATTCTGTAGCTTCAAATGATTTTATTTTGGAAGTATGATGCTTATTAGCCCAACGGATACTCTCTTTCATGTCCTTGATACGTTGCTTAATACTTTTGAGTTTTCCGATAAGCTCCGCTAAACGTGAAGTCACCTTCCCCGCACTTTCAACCTGAACATTTTGTTGCAGCATCATCTCATGAGGCCGTTGTGGATTCAGATGATGCTGTTCTTGTTGCGCTGCAGAAAGGTCACCGCGAAGGCTCTCTTCAATTGTTTCTTCGTCATAAAGATTCCTTTCAAGTTCATCTCTCTCCTTTTCCCATTTCTTGTAATGCTCCTCCTGCTGCTGAGTAATATCTGCCACCCGCTCGCTTATGAGCTGAACTTGAATTTTGTCGTTATTCCTATTGGCCTCGGCAAGTCGGTTTAGTAGTTCTTCGTTGGCATTTCTCATCCGCTCCATCTCCTTTTTGTGTGACTCCTCGACACGTTGGAGCTGTTTCTTGACGACCTTGGAGTTATGCCGTCTTTTTTTGATTGCTGCAAGCAGACGCGCCATCAACGATGTCCCTCTACGCGATGATTTACTTGCAGGGTCAATTTTGTAGCCATTGTCATAGTCGAGGTCATTGTCATAGTCGTAGTCATTGTCATAGTCGATATCCATCGCATCATCATTGTCGTCAGAGACGGTCTCATCGACATTACCTCCTTCTCCTTGATGGCCGTGTGATTGCAAAGCATGGAGCTCATCAACCATGTAACAGTACTGAGCTTCTTCTTCTTCTAGCTGCTTTGCAAGCTCCCCTTTCTTGTCCTCAAACTGATGGTGAGTCTCTTGCTGCAAGGACACGTTCCTCATCGTCTCCACTGTCAGCTCATTGGCCCTAGCAACATCACCAGAGTGATTTGCATCAACAACTTGCCGTTGGAGTACCCGGTTTTTCTCAACGGCGGCCCTCCAAGCGTCCATTTGTTCCTTCTCAACTCGTCGCATCTCCTTTTTGATCGCATTTGACTTGCGCTTCTTCAGAGACATTTTTGAGAGTAGACGTTGAATTAAGGATGGAGGAGGCGAATTAGGAGGATGAGCACTAAAGGCTCGCTGTTTGTCTCGTATTTCCCTGCCAGTACTATCGTCCGCCGGGTTATTTTGCATTTGCATATCAACGAGCTCACTCTGGAGCAGCTCCTCAGCGTCATATTCCTCTTCTAGATTCATCTCCAACCCTTTGCAGCTATTGTCATAATCTTGTTGTCTTCGAAGCATATTTCGCTTTGCTTCAGCAACTTCTTCTCGCAGTCGGGCGGCGAGGGTTGCGTCGTTGCTATTTTTTGCCTCTGCTAGCCGAAAAACGAGATCATCAACCACTGCTGTCAGGTTATTCATCTCACCAGCGTGACTTTCAGCATTCCTCTGAAGTTGCTTCTGAATGATCTTGGAGCGATGACGTCTTGACTTGATCTTCGCGATGATCTTGTCAATCAAGGATGTACCATGGCTAGCCCCTTTCTTTTCAAAGGCACTTACTTCACCGTAGCTGCTGCTGTCCAGGGCATCCAGTAAAGTATCTCGTTGGCCCAACTTCCTCTCTTCCTCGTCAAGCTGATCCTCAATTGTTTGCTCTTTTGCTTGTTCTTGTTTCAGTAGTAACCGCAAGTCTTCACGCTCCCGCTCCAACTTTTCGATGGACGTCGAGCCAACCTCGCCACCACCAATTTTATAAGTTCTGATCATCTCTTCAGCCTGCCTAATCTTTTCTCTCATCAACTTCATGTGATTTCGGTGGTCCTTTCTTTTTTGAAGAGTTTCATTGTATCTGCTCATTACTCGCTGTTTTCTCCACCCTGGACTCGCCTCCGGTGGAGGATATGGTGCTGGATATGGTGGTAGCATGCTCTTCTCTACTTCTTTTTTTGTATTCCCGCTCTCCATGACATAATCAAAAAACCGCTTTCCGTCCAAATAATAGCTCCCTCCAGCTGCTATGTTTGGCGGCAGTACTCGTTCGTCTTCAGATATGAACCCCCCTCCCGCATTATTTGCTGCAATTTTCTTTCTCAGAGCTGTATTGTCACTGCCAATGGCTCCGAGCCACACGCTTCTGTCATTATTTCCCTCCATTGGCCCAAGTCCACCCCGTCCAAAACCGTCGTTCTGTATCTCCTCTGTGCCAATTTCGCCGGTCCAAACACCATCTTCGTCGGAAGTTGGCGACGGAGGGGCAAGTTGAGCACCATATCCTTTGCTCCGAATCCTTGGCGGAGGAAAATGTTCCGGCGGTGGGAGCGCCGGGGCAGTATTTGTCTCTAATCGATTATCACTTTCCAAGATGGGAGAGAAAGCGGCCTGTTTTATTGTAGTTGATGTGTGATCGGGAGGAGCGAGAAAAGCCTGGCTACCGCGATGGCGACTTGGAGGAAAGTTGGTAGGAGGAGGAGGGAGAAGTGATGATTCGATTTTAGGAGAGAGAGCTTGTTGAAGGCCTTTAGGGGGAGGGGGAAGTGGTTGTTGTCGCTTTTGGTTCGGTTGTAATTGTTTAATTTGATTTGGGGAAAGGAGTGCCGTTGCGCTTCCTCTGTGTCGAGACGGAGGGAGGCTGGTGGGTAGAGGCTGAACGATCTTATTATTTTGAACATGGTCACCGCTGTTGTCATCGCTATTTCCTTGGTCGCTTTTGCTGGCAATATCTTCAGGTTTTGGCTTTGGAGGTGGTGGAGGATGCGAGCGTTTTCTAGGGGTCGGCGACGTTGCTGTTGTCGGCATGTTCGTACTTGCGGCAGCAGGCGGATTTGTAGTCGGGAGTGACGGAGGCGTTGGTGAGTTGGCCTTTCGTTTCTTCGGAGTCAAGGGAGGCGGTGGTTTTTTCTTCGGACTCTTGGGAGGCGGTGGTTTTTTGCCAACAAATGACTTGGTATGATGCACAGGAGCAGGTACAGGAGAAGATGGGGGTTGAAGTCCGCGACTTGTCGGTGGACTACCAACTGGCGCAGGTCCGACTGGTCGAGCTCCACTCAATGGTGGGGGTCGGCCTACTCGCGGCGGTGTTCTCCCAGTTCGAGGAGGAGGTGGAGGAGGGGAGGGACCAGAACCGAGAACAACAATGCTATTGCGCTTCACCCTGATTTCATTAGCGGCGGGAGTATTTGGTGGAGGAGGTCCAGGTGGACTTCTCCTACCCGATGAGAGCTCTCGAGGTGGAGTAGGCGACCCCCGGGGGGGGGTTGCAAAACTAGGGTTAGTTGGTGGTGGCCCACGAGGCGCATGAGGTGCCTGTGGCGATATCAAGCCACGAGGTGGCAATCGAGGTGGGTTTGTCGAAGGCGGTCCACGAGGAGCCATAGGCAAAGATGGGCCGCGATGCGGCGTTGATACCTGAGGAGGGGGAGGGGGCGGGGGACCTTTCCCAATGACCACAACACTATTTCGTTTTTTGCCAGGAGTTGTTGGACCGCGAGGGGGCGGCCGACCCATCGACGGGGGTCCGCTGATTGGACTTTTACTGTTATTGGTACGATTAGGTGGGGGCAAAGGGGGCGGCGGCCCGGTTCCGACGACCACGACGCTCTTGCGCTTTACTTTCGGCGATATATTCGGAGACGTCGTTCCTGATTTTGATGGCGACTTAATAACTCTATTTTTTGGAGAAGGCGGCTTGCCGTCGTCAATTTCATTGGTGTCTCTAATCGTTCTATCACCCGTCTTTTCGTCTACCTTCCAATCAATGACATGCTCAGGGAAGTACACATCAACTTCCACAGGGCTTATGAGCTTCTGAGACAGATTGAAGATGATTTTCTTCTTCAGGACAGACGCCGGGACTCCCAACGAACGTAGTTTTTGCACGCGGATAACCTCTGAATTATCAGGAGGAGGAACTGGCATATTTCCGACGTGTCCTTTCGAGAATTACTCGTCTTATATCCCTTGTCAGCCTTGATGATTGAACTGGTCGGGGGCAGAGTGTTCAGAAGCACTTTTGGCGAGGCAAGGAAAGATATTTTCGATGCCTTCGCAACTTAGTCACGTAAGGTCATCGCCCATTTAACGTGATGAGTGAAATAAATGGTGTGTCTTGTCTATGTTCTCTGCATTCTTTTGTGTTTTCCCGGTCCGGGGAGGGGGGGGGCGCGTGGGAGGGGGAAGGGGGAAGGGGGGACTGGGGGTCCAGAGAGGGGGACTGAACGAAAGTAAGTTCACAATTAATTCTGCATCTTGGATCCCCAGGTCCAAGTAACCCCGGTAATTATTATAAAACCATTTAACAAGCAGACGCTGTTGGGCTGTCTATCGATCGCCCCTGCGTGAAGGTCGACCACAAGACTGCTGATATCAACACACTGATAACTGTTTCTCGTGTGCTCGTCTGAGCTAAGTGGAGAAAGGGAAAGATGACTGCCACTGCTCTTCAGGAAACGAAGCCCCCCCAAGTCTCCCCGCTGACACCGCTTCCTTCTCTTAGTTCTCGTAGCAATCCATCTTTCGGTGTGTTGTTGACAGCTTATTTATGGAAGCAGACTCAGCGGAAGAGAGTTCGGACTTGGACCCGCAGGTTCCTGGTTTTGACAAAGGTTGGTGTTCACTGGTTTCGCCGGAGTGATGGCTATGATTTGTTTGGTGAGGAGACCGGGCATGTCGATCTTGATCGTATCAAGACGGTTTCTCCCTCGGAGGAAATTATGCCGGCAGCTCGTGCTGCTGAGCTTTTCAACCCGAACAGTGAGGGTAGTAGTACTAATGGGAGTGGGAGTATTGACAGCAACGATAGCGAGAGTGCCGGCGCATTGAATGATATCGCATCATCCGCTGCAACAGCTACATGTTCGGCGTCAAATAAAGTGACCATGTACTCGTTTGTCATAACCACTGCTGATGGGTACATCCGAACATTTCGGTGTTCTTCACTTTCGGAGAGAGAGCGCTGGGTGGAGGCGCTCACCATGGCAATTTCTGCGTTTCACAACGAGGCTTCACTTGCCGCGCAAATGTCTCCGGTTCGATCTGTCGAGAGACAGCGAAGCCTTACTGGCGTTGATTTTGCTCCGGTTAAGAAGGAGGATCTCGGTGTTGAAGGAGAGACATTCCTTTATCATAGCGACATTGGAGGTAGCTGTTGGGGCGGGAGCGCAGCTCCAATTACAGTCGTTATTTGCTGCGGAAAGCGTATTTATAACCGCGTTCCGTCATCGCGCGCGCGTGACCGGCTATCGACGAACGTAGGCGCGGAACTTAGGCAGCCCTCTGTCTTCGATTCTTCAGTAGACAATGACTTTGGGGAGCACAATCAGACTTTTGTTGACGTCAGCTCGAAAGAGGACGTGAGCATTTATTTGAGCAACGCTGGGGTCTGTAATCTCTCGCACGAAGACCTTCTCCGTTTGTCAGTCGAGGGAGAAATGTCATGGGTGGATGTCTTTGGCACTCGCTACTCGGGTGCTCCCGATAACCTCTCTGCTAAGCTGGCTGTCAAGGTTTCTGAAGTCAAGGAGAAGCATGACATTGAGGGACTGTTGTCACTCGCAGAGAATGCAAGAAAAGAGGCGAACAGCGACAAGCCTTTGAAAGAAAAGTTACTCTACACAGTGAACTTCGTTAGGGATTCTCAGTGGACCAACTTTTTCGTCGTTGCTGTGGGCGTGCTGCCGACCATATTGGGATATTGGGAAAGCAGAGGAGGAACTCATCTAGAGGCAGACGAAAAATCTGCATCAGCAGAAGTCGGCGGTGGCGGACTCTTGGAATCATTTTTCGGGATAAGGGGTGCCGCCGAGACCGAAGTTGCCACGGCCAATGTCTGTGCTGCTGCTCCGACAAACCATTGGCTTCCATTTTTTTCTCTGCTTATGGCCTCACTATTGTTGGTCCTAGCTATTCGTCGGAGGCCTAAGAAGTACAAAATCACGCTTTTAAGCTATTCCGAGGCAGAGACACCCCTTGGGACAACTGTCCCCCCCCCCCAGCGCTTCATTAACGGCACAAGAACCGATCCCCCTGGTACTGCTCAGAAACGCTGGGCTGCCACCATGAAATGGAGAAAGGCAGAGAAGGTCGACACAATTCTTTTGCAGAAGCACCCGAACTTCTTGGCCATCAAGCGCTGCTACCCACATTTTTACTGTAGGCGCAGTGCCTCCGGGAAGGAAGTTTGCTACTATGAGCGCCCCGGCTTCCTCGATTTGGAGGAGCTGGAGGACATAGGGCTGCCAGTAGTAGTCCGTCACTACATGTATCAAAACGAGTTTTGCTGGACGTATATGAGTGGCGGTGAGGATACTCGCAGTCTTAGCGGCGTAGATGTCCAGAATGTCGGACTGTACGATATAAAGGGCGTCGTGAAAGAATTTCTCGGCGCAATCTCGAAAATCTCCCAGGAGCACTACCCGGAGCGTGCAGGTCGAATCTGCATTTTGAATACCCCCAGTTGGTTTTCAATGCTTTGGTCCGTCATCAAGCTGATGCTGCATCCGAATACGCAGAAAAAGGTTTTCATACTATCCAAAAGCGAATTTGCTAAGACGCTGCAAAAACTGATCAACAAAGAAGATCTCGTCATGGAGTACGGCGGAGAGCTCGACTTCACCAAGTTGAGGAACAGAGAAGGGGCCGAGGCATATCCGACAGCAGCCGAGGATTTTTACGGGCATCTCGGCAAGGAGCAGGAGGCTGCACGTTACTGCAGGTGAGTAAATAAATAAAGTTGTTGGTGGTCTTGGTTCTTCATTGGATCGAGATAGTAGGATGGTAGGCGCACGGAATGGAACGACTTTGACATTTTTGATGACGACTCTAACACCTGCCTACAGTGAATTTGAGGTTGCTATGGCTGATTATACACGCCGGCTAAATGCAAACGAGCCGCTGCCGCGACCACCGGAGGCGGCATGGACACGAGAAGACGTTGTGATATCCAAAGAAGATTACCTCTCATGCTACGAGGGAGGCTGGATGGACCAAGTATCTCAGCTACATATCCCCATCAACGAATGGGATTCAAATGGTTGGCCAGGAATGCTTTTCAAGAGAAAGCTTTAAACACAAAAACAACGTACGTATGGATAATGATTGTGTGTGTGACATGTAAAATTAATGAAGGTTTTCTTTTATTGTCTGAATCAGACTCGTCCTACTGACTTAATTCTCTCAATGCAGTTTAAGCCTCTGACAGATGTCAGTCCCGCTCAGATAAAGTCGTACTCACCAGG
>ERZ651776.3575-NODE-3575-length-15319-cov-4.736189_pt1 | contig 15319 bp, 16 predicted proteins | sample MGYA00514761_ERZ651776 | MGnify/ENA metagenome assembly ERZ651776 | reverse complement strand
TAATAAAGAATAAAATGACATAAGTGCCAGAATTATCTAAGTATATCGGAGGTTCCCTGTTCCTCCGCCACATAACCAAATTAAGTGGCTGGTTTAATTAATATTAATATTAAGATAAAATATCTACCCACAATGCTACCCACAATGAAACATCAGATCAAAACAGAGTTAATCAGGGGTTACTGTGCCTAATCGCTAAGTTTGATCTGTGGGACTATCGACCGCACCCCCCAATCATAAGGCCCCGCGTCTCGGACCACGGGCCTTTAATATTAGCGTTGTAGATTCATTGGGGGATTGTTTTGTTTGGTAACGCCATCTCTATTCACGCATCAAAATCAAGCTAAACCGTGCAGCTGCCCTCACGGAGTGGCGCCAACTATTGAGCGCATAGATTCAGGCTGCGCCAGCAATCCGATGCGAGTTCTCATTCGTCTGACAGCTGCACTTCTAAAGCTGCTATCATCGTCATCCGGGTCGGGCAAGATAACCGGATTGACAGGTTGCTCGACTGCAACCAAATCCCTGTTAATCTTTGTTGCAGAGTTTCAAAGCGCTAACTCATGATCATACATCGGCTCATAGGTTTCAGGTGTGTGGAAGCCCACCAGACGAGACTGCCGCACTGCAACGTCAAAGGTGACGGCTGAGAATTTTGTCACATAAACAGAGAGTTTAAAAAAGGATTCCCGTCTTGATTTTTGGTTAAGACAGGGACAACGGTTGATTCTCCAGAATGGTCTCCATCGCGAAGAGCCCTGTCACCGTCTCTAATTCCAGTTTAGAGGTCAGTTGCTTGTAAACTTTGTCGTATCCAGACATTGATGATGTAACCACCTTGATCAGGTAATCCCAATCACCACCTATCCGATGGACATCAACAATCTCTGGGATTGTCGCTACGTGAACTCGGAATTCGCGCTGCCAACATTCGCTATGCCTCCGTGTTTTGATCATCATGAAAACTGTCAGATCAAGCCCGACAAGCTTGGCATTCAAACGCGCTCCATAGCCTTCGATCACGCCCAATTCGTTCAGCCGCTTTATCCGCCTCCAGCACGCATTTTGAGACAGGCCCACCTTAGATGCGACGTCCCGTTGTGAGAGTGCCCCGTCACGCTGTAAGGTAGTGAGAATTTTGCGATCTATGCCATCAAGTTCTATCATTTGATCGAATTTATTCTACAATCAGGTATAATCAAGGGAAATATTTGCACATTGGTGTTTCTATACTGATAAAATGTAAATTTAGAGGCCAGCATGACCAAATCGCAGAACCTTTTTGAAAAATTTCGCGCGATGATTAAGACTGATAACATCATAGCTGACCTTGCTAACGGACTGATTGGACACCATGCAATCATCAGCGGGCCTCTTGGCAACAAGCCCTTGTTGTATGCTGACTATGTTGCCTCTGGGCGTGCGTTGCGGCAAGTTGAAGACTTTGTGTTAACCGAGCTGCTACCGTTTTACGCCAACAGCCACACAGAAGCCTCTTATGTCGGTGGATTTATGACACGTTTGCGTCGTGAAGCGCGGGATATCTTGCGGGCTGAAGTAAACGCATCAAAAGCTCACGCCGTGATATTTACTGGATCGGGCGCAACAGCGGGTATTAACCGAATTGTCCATTTGATCGGCCTTGAGGAAATGGTTTCCAAAAGACTGACACCCGTAGTTTTGATAGGTCCGTATGAGCATCACTCAAACATTCTGCCATGGCGTGAAAGCGGTGCGGAAGTGATCGAAGTTCTTGAGGCAGAAAGCGGTGGGCCCTGTATGACCTCGCTGTCGCAAACACTCAAACGCGTTAAAGGCCGACCAATTATTGGTGCGTTTTCTGCTGCGTCGAATGTATCAGGGATTGTAACAGATGTTGTCGCTGTAACGCGTGTGCTGAAAGCTGCAGGGGCAATAGTGGTTTGGGATTATGCAGGCGGCGCACCCTATTTACCGATAGATCTTTGCCCGGCAAATGACGCATTAATTGACGCAGTGGTTGTGTCCCCCCACAAATTTGTTGGAGGCCCACAGGCTAGCGGCGTTCTAATCTTGCGCCATGACATAGTTCAAACTAATACGCCCACATTATCGGGCGGCGGCACCGTGCGGTTCGTTTCACCCACAAGCCATGACTACTCTAATAACGTTGAGGCCCGTGAGGAAGCAGGGACACCTAACGTGATTGGCGATCTGCGTGCCGCACTGTGCTTCATCGTAAAATCGGTCATTACACAAGATTTCATTACCAAGCGTAACCGCGATAATCTTGCCAAAGGTTTGACCGCGTGGATGCCGCACCCCAACATTGAGATACTCGGCAATACCCAATGTGACAGGCTGCCAATCTTTTCGTTTCGATTGCGAGATGGCAAAGGCGGCTTTGTACATCAGCAATTGGTGACACGGCTCTTGTCCGATTGCTTTGGCATTCAGACACGGGGCGGTTGTGCATGTGCGGGCCCTTATGTTCACCGTATTCTGGATATTGGTAAAAACGCATCCGATGCGATACGTGATGAAATTCTGTCTGGGAATGAGATTGAAAAGCCTGGTTTTGTACGTTTGAACTTCAGCTATCTTGCGACAGACTCTGAGGTCAACAGTATTATTTCTGCAGTGCTGGAGCTGGCTGATAGCGCTGGAGATCACGTCGAACGCTATTCCTGCGATCCAACCACGGCTATTTTTATACCGACAAAAAGTTCTAATCAGTGGACCACTAACGGCTGACCCCGATAGCATCATTTGGAGGAATGGAATTCCGGATACTGCGTGGCGATATCGTCAGTGACATTTCCTTAGGTGGCTTAAAAATATTCTCTGGCCCAAATTGTCTACCTCAATAGCGCTTGCACAACTCAGGGAACTCTATTTGGATCCAACGCGACGAGCGCCCTTTGATATTTTGCATGACATTGGACAGGGACAATTTTGGCGGTGCCGACAAGAACATGTGGACGTGATTGAGGCCCAGAACGCCCTTCATGATATGTACTCACATCTGTGTGATAATTTCGTGTATCTGCTAACGCATCAGGCCCGGGAAAACCTTGTATCGATACTTTGTGGCCCACACGCCATTAAATCTATGGTAAATTTTACGTGACTCACTATCAAATGACGCGCGATACTGCAGGCGTGGCTAATTTTGACCCACCAAAGCCAACTAATTTTTAAAATGGAGTGTAGAATTCGCATTAATAGGCTGTATGATCGTGGCTATCCATACGATCAACAGGGGAATACCATGAACAAACTTTTTAGAAACGTCGTAATTGGACTAATTGGCGCTGGCGTCAGCCTTTCAATGGCAACGGCCGAGGTGTGGCGGTTCAATAACTTTCTGCCCGAAACTCGACCCGAAACCGCTCAACTTGAGCAATTCGTAACAGAGGTCAATGAGGCGCTTGGTGGTGAAACCGAACTCAAGCTCTACAGCGGAGGATCCTTGGGGTTGCCAAATACTGATACGCTACGTTTCCTACCCTCAGGTGCCGTGGAGATGAGCCTGATGTGGGCTAACTATTTGGGTCGAGATGCACCAGCGCTTAGCTCGGTTGTGGTACAAGGCACCATCGGTTCCATCGAGGAATTCGAAAAGGCGATCCCGACCGTACGTGAGATTTACGAAGAAGAATTTGCCGAATGGGATGTGGCCTCCGTTGGTTATGCAGCTATTCCGATGTTGTCAGTTTCTGTCTTCTGCCGTGATGAGCCTGTGCGCACCATCGAAGATCTCAAGTCCAAAAAGCTGCGTGTTTGGGCGCGTGATCAAGTCGAAACCTTTACGCGTCTTGGCGTTTCTGCACAGATCATTCCGCAAGACGAAATGTATGTTGCGATGAAAACTGGCGTGGTAGATTGTGCTTTATATCCTGCACTTTATGCCCACACGGTTTCCTTGCAGGAAGTCTCAAAGTATGCATCATTCCTTTATCCTATGGCATCCGGACCCTATGTGATCGGCGTGGCCCAGAACCGCTGGGATGCGACAGACGACACGATCAAGGCCGCGATCGAGACAGCCGCCACTGGTCTTTGGGAGCGCACAAATCAGTACGAAGCTGACTTTCAACGAGAACTTGACGCTCGTGAAGCGCTCGTTGATGGCGGTATCGTTTGGGGTGAGGATTTCTCAAACGAAGACCGCGATGCCTTTGTCAGCGTCGTCACCGAGATTTGGGAAAAACTGGCCGAGGAAGCAGGCGGCAACGCACCTGCATATCGCGAACGTGTTCTGACTGCGCTAGGTCGTTAAGTCGCGACGATGTTACTTGGACTTAAGAAAACTATTTCGCTGGGGCTGGAGTATCTGGCCCTAGCGTTTGCAGCACTTGCCGGTGTTGGACTCGTCGCCATAGTCGGCACTATCGTGACCAGCGTCATCATGCGCAAATTTGCCAATACGCCACTACATATTACCGAAGAAGTCGTTGGACTGCTGCTAAGCGTCGCCCTTTTTCTAGGACTGCCCATGGTCACACTGCTGTCCAAACACGTGCATGTTTCGCTATTGACTGCCTACACAACCGGTAGGCCAAAGTCCCTGCTGCAAATGGCGGCACTGTTTGTGGGCATTGTGTTTCTTGGCTGGCTGATCTGGCAGACGATCCCGTGGTTTGAGTTTGCCTTCAAACGCGGCATAAAAACCGAAACCACACGTATTTTACTTTACCCATGGATGGCACTGATGCCGCTTTCACTGACTCTGGCCTGCACGATCCTAATTGCGCGTCTGTTTGGTGTCATCGATAGGTCGTCGGCCAGCGAAGCCCAGACTTTATCACTAGATAAGGCGCACTAATGTCCTTCTGGATCACATTGATCAGTGGCGTCATCGTGACCGCAGGCACTGGGGTAGCATTGGGTGCAGCCCTTGGCCTTACTGGGCTATTCATTCTGCAATTCTATTCAAATGGGGCCACATCCGTTGCCATAGACGCGATCTGGAACGTATTCAATTCATTTACCTTGAGCGCCGTGCCGATGTTCATCCTTCTGGGTGAGATTTTGTTGCGTAGTGGGATCAGTGAGCGGGCCTATTCCGCCTTTGCGCCAGTGTTTCGTCGCGTGCCGGGCGGGCTGCTACATACCAACGTCGCTGTTTGCACTCTGTTTGGCGCGGTCAGTGGGTCCAGCCTGTCAACCGCTGCTGCTGTTGGATCGGTTGCCTATCCCGAGATGTCCAAACGCGGCTATGATAAAGATACGGTTGTCGGCAGCTTGGCCGGTGGTGGGACGCTTGGCTTATTGATTCCGCCTAGCCTTTCGTTCTTGATTTACGGCGCTCTTACAGAGACGTCGATCGGCAGGCTATTCGCAGCAGGTATCATTCCTGGCTTGCTAGTGGGCGCGATGTTCATGACCTACATTTTGGTGAAATGCATACGCAATCCTGCGATTGCGCCACGTGATCCTATCAGGTCATCATTGCCCAACATCTTGAAAGGGTTCCGTCACATTTGGCCCCTACTCGCGCTGATCTTTGCGGTTATTGGTTCCATCGTCGGGGGAATAGCCACGCCGACTGAATCTGCAGGCGTCGGCGTCGTACTGGCCATCGTGATTTGCTCTATTTGGGGCGAACTAACACTCGCCAAACTGATCGAGGCGATCTACCAGTCAGTCCTCTTGTTCTCTTCTATCGGCTTTTTGGTGCTCGGTGCCACGATACTTGCGCAATCAGTTAGCATTCTTGGGCTACCCCAACAAATCCTTGAAGGTATCGCCCAAAGCGGCTTCGGGACCTATAGCGTGCTACTTATCGTCATCCTGATCTACTTGGTTCTTGGTTGCTTCTTTGACGGTCTGTCGCTGATGATTATGACTCTGCCAGTCGTGTTTCCACTACTAACGGGCCTTGGGTTTGACCCCATTTGGATCGGTGTGATTATAACTATTGTGATTGAGATTGGGCAGATAACACCACCCGTGGGGCTGAATCTTTCCGTACTCACCGCACTCACCAACAACGAGGTTTCTCTGGGCCGAGTTGCCTATGCGACAGTGCCCTATTGGCTTATCCACCTTTGCGCGATTGCGGTCCTAACCCTGTTCCCGATATTGGCGCTTTTCTTGCCAAACCTATTGTTCTAAGGAGCGTCTACCGCCATGAAAATCAAACTAAAGCCCAAGACTTTTGGTCCTGTTTTTGCGTTTTTTGACCCTTCAAAAGAGGTACAATATGCCACAACTGAAATAAGCGAGCGCACGCCGCATGCACCGCCAGGATCTCCGGTGGATATGTTGTTGGCGTCACTCGCCTTTTGCATGGTGAAATCGGTAGAATGGGCGGCCAAAGATCAAGGCGAGAGGCTGCTTCCTTTCTCGGTCAAGGTCGCTGGTAAAAAAGCCCCCGATCTACCCTGGCGGGTCGAAGTGATGGAAGTCACACTCTTCGGCGGTCTAGTAGAGGACGCCACCGCGACACCACAGATCGCAAAACTTGCCAAGTCAATCTGTACGGTCAGTAATACTTTAAACTGCGAGATTTCCCTCACTTTAGAGCCTAAGGATGGCTGATCGGCTGCCAGGCGCTAAGGTACCGGTAGACACGCAAATCACGATAGAAATGCTTGAGAACACACCGGCGCAAGTCTACGCTCACCTACGAGACACGCAACCTATTGTGCGACTTCAAGCACTTGGCGGACGGATTGTCTTTACCAAAGCCGAGGATGTCACCCGTGTCAAAACTGACGCAGCTCATTTCTGGTCAAGCGATACGACAAGTCCAATGCAGCGCGCCTTTGGCGGGCACACGCTGATGCGTAAAGACGGCTGCCCCCACCTGCGCGAACGCCGCGCAATGATGCCGGCGCTGACACCCGAATACATCCAACACTGGCAACCTGCATTTGAAGAACTGACCAATAAGCTTCTTGACCAACTGGCAACGCAAGACACCGTTGATCTATCATCTGCCTTTGCCTCGCCCCTGTCCACTGGATATCTCAAAATTGTGCTTGGTCTGGATGAAGATGGCGCGGACCGATTGTTCGATTGGGCAAGCGCATTGGTCCACGGCGCAATGAACGCCAGCAATGATCCCAAGGTCTTTGCTGCAAGCGATCGCGCAAATGCCGAAATGAATGACTGCTTTGATCGTATGATCAAGCAACACCGTGCCTCACCTGATGGCTCTGTTTTGTCAACAATGACCAATGCGGAGGACCCCATTGAGTTGTCGCAGATCAGGACGAACATGAAAATCTGTATTGGTGGGGCTGTGATTGAAACACGCGATGCGTTGCTCTCGACACTTTATGGCTTACTGAGTAATCCAGACCAGTTGCGCGATTGCATTGCATCAAAGAAATGGGGTAAGGCCTGCGAAGAAGGCCTACGTTGGGTCGCCCCAATCCAAGCCAGCCCAAGGATCGTGAAAAAGGCGCTAGTGATGCGTGGGCTAAATATTCCACAGGGTGAGACAGTGATGGCTATTCAGGCCTCTGCCAATCACGATGTCAGTTACAGCACCGCGCCCGATCGCTTTGATATTTGCCGATCTGGACCACCGCACCAGTCCTTTGGTGAAGGCGCACATGCCTGCCTTGGTGGCCCCTTGTATCGCCTTTTGGCGGCACAGGTTGCGCTGCCAAAGCTCTTCGAGCGATTTCCGGCTCTCGCTCTGGACACATCCTCTCCCGTTACGTTTCATGGATTTGCCTTTCGGGGGCCGAAGGTCAATTGTGTCAAGTTATAAATTGGGTACTGTCAGATTAAATTTGCTTGAAACGAGTAATGGAGTCGAACTGCGGGTGACCAGTGAAATTCCGGCTGTCGTCTCCCGGATCAAAGGTCTTGGATTTTTTGGGCTGATGGCGAGCCAGGATAATCACCGCGAGCATCACTTTATGATGGCAAAAGGAATAGAGCGCCACTGCACCGGCGCATGCTTTGCAGCTTCTTCTACCAAATAACCGTTTTGCCATAAGTCGACATTTTCTTCCGTTGAATTGAGCGCATCTTCCGCTTTTCCCAAATGAATGGATTTGACGCCATCCCTGACGACGGACATATTTATTGTCATCCAAGTGCATAGCCGGTGCCGCGGACGGTGCGCAGTGGGTTATCGCCGCCATGTTGCATAAGCGACTTTCGCAAACGGCCCACATGCACATCGACTGTGCGGCTGTCGACATAGATATCTTGGCCCCAGACCTGGTCTAAAAGTTGGTTGCGAGACAGCACCCGGCCGTGCTTTTCTATAAAGGTTGCAAGTAATTTGAATTCTGTTGGCCCCAGTTTTATTTCCATGCCCGCCCGAAAAACTTTGTGGGCGGCTGCATCTAAGACAATATCTTGAAAGCGTAATTGCGCGCCTAGTAGGCTTGCTCTGTTTCGGCGCAATTGGGTTTTTACACGCGCCATTAATTCTATAACAGAGTAGGGTTTGGCAACATAATCATCGGCGCCAATATCCAAGCCTTGCACTTTATCGGCCTCTTCAGATCGTGCCGATAGCAAGATAATTGGAATGTGTTTCGTGTCTTGATGTGCGCGCAGTCGACGACAGACTTCCAATCCTGACAACTTTGGCAACATCCAGTCCAAGATCAGCATATCAGGCAGATTTTCTTGCGCCAAGAGGAGACCCTCTTCACCGTTATCGGCCCATAGCGCTTCAAACCCAGCCTTTTTCAAGTGGTAAAGCAAAATTTCGCGCTGTGCTGGTTCGTCTTCGACAATCAGTATTTTGGGACGCGCTTGCATGTCCTAGTCCTGAGATAATGTTACGTCGATTGAGGTACGATCACCCTTGGGGCGGCTCTCGCTGGGCATTTGACCGGTGACGACAAGCACCACCTGCTCCGCAATAGAAGTTACATGATCCCCCATGCGTTCGATATTTTTCGCAATAAAATGCAGATGCAGGCAGGCCGTAATATTACGCGGATCTTCCATCATATGTGTCACAAACTGCCTAAACAGGCCATTGTAAAGTTCATCGACGTCATTATCGCGGGAGATCACATCTTTGGCCAATTCAGGATCACGCTGAACATAGGCATCAAGACTGTCTTTGAGCATCAACTGAACTTCACGCGACAAGCGCCGAAGGGAGCTGGATGAGTTTTCGATATTCGGCAACTGCAGTAATAGGTGCGTGCGCTTTGCCATATTTTTCGCATAATCGCCGATACGCTCCAAGTTTCCGGCAACTTTTAAGATCGACAAAAGCAGCCGCAGATCCCGCGCCGCGGGCGCTTGTAGGGCAATAATGCTGGCAACATCCTCGTTTATCTGTGCTTCAATGTCATCAATAATGCGATCAGCCGCGCGCACTTCGTCAGCCAGTTGCACATCTTGAGTCTCAAATGATTTTGCAGCTTCCAGAATGGCGACTTCTACCAAGCCCCCCATGCGCAGCATTTGAGATAGCAATTGGTCAAGGTCACGATCGAATGCTGTGCGGATATGTTGATCTGAGCTCATTTTTCTCTCCTAGCCTATGCGTCCGGTAATGTAACTCTCTGTCTGCGGTTCTCTCGGGTTGGTAAAAACTGTCTTCGTATCTCCAAATTCCACCAAAGTGCCCATGTGAAAGAAAGCTGTCTTTTGGCTAATCCTGGCAGCTTGGTGCATGGAGTGTGTGACAATGACAACGGCATAATTTTGCCGCAATTCATCGATCAACTCTTCGATTTGTGCCGTGGCAATCGGATCCAGCGCAGAGCAGGGTTCATCCATCAGCAAAACCTCTGGCGCTGTGGCAATAGCGCGGGCAATACAAACCCGTTGCTGTTGCCCGCCAGACAGGCCAGTGCCCGGCGCGCTCAATCGGTCTTTGACTTCTCCCCAAATGGCTGCGCGGCGCAATGCTTGCTCCACAATTCCATCAAGGTCGGACTTATCGCGAGCAAGCCCATGGATGCGGGGGCCATAGGCTACATTGTCATAGATAGATTTTGGAAAAGGGTTTGGCTTTTGAAACACCATGCCGACTTTGGCACGCAGCTGAACTGGGTCTACTTTAGGATCGTAAATATCCTCCCCATCGAGCATAATATCACCGCTTACCTGACAGTTTTTAATCGTATCATTCATCCGATTTAAGCACCTGAGAAACGTCGATTTCCCGCAGCCAGAGGGACCAATAAACGCAGTCACGCTGTTGGATGGAATTTCTGCACAGACGCCTCTGATCGCATGTGTCTTATCATAATGAACATCCACATTGCGTGCACTTATTTTTATTGTTTGAGAGGTCATAGCCAATTCCTCATGACTGATAATATTTTCGTTCATAGGTCTACCATCTCCGTTCGAAGCGCCGCCGCAGTCTTACTGCAATTAGGTTCATTGTTACCAAAAAGATCAGCAATATAATTATCCCGCCCCATGCCCGCTCATAAAATGCTGGGTCCGCACGTTTGGCCCATTCATAGATTTGCGCCGGCATGGCAGAGTTTGGCGACAAAAGACCTTGAGACACTGTTTCGGGCATATTCGTCGCCACATACCCAATCATGCCAATCAACAAGAGCGGCGCAGTTTCGCCCAAAGCCTGCGCCAGGCCAAGGATTGTTCCAGTCAAGATCCCTGGCGCCGCCAATGGCAAGACATGATGAATAGTGGTTTGCATTTTCGATGCACCGACCCCGAGTGCTGCACTGCGGATACTTGGCGGAACCGCTTTCAAAGCTGCTCGAGTCGAGATAATTATTGTGGGCAAAGTCATAAGGGTGAGCACCAGCCCCCCAACCAGGGGTGCAGATTGTGGCAAATGCATCATATTGATAAAAAATGCTAAACCTAAAATCCCGAAAACGATCGAAGGAACAGCCGCCAGATTTGCTACATTGACTTCGATAAAATCAGTGAGGCGGTTTTCGGGGGCAAATTCTTCCAAATAAATGGAGGCGGCCACGCCAATCGGCAAAGCCAGCAGCAAAACAACGCACATCATGGCAAAAGAGCCGATTATCGCCACGCCGATGCCCGCATCCTCTGGTCGCTGATCAGAGGCATCTGCACCCAAAATAAATTGAATATTGAACGATTTTTCAATGATACCAAGCTCAATGAGTCGGTCGGCAAAGTCCAACTGCGCACTTGATATATTCTTATTTTTTGCAATCGTTTCCCGCGTCACGCGCCCTTTCAGATAGCCATCAATCCAGGAATTTGCCAGAAACTTGAATTCAGTTGTGGTTCCAATCAAGCGTGGATCGTTCAAGACGCGATCGCGCATCTGCGCAGCGGCGCTTTTAGAAACAATCGCGGCCATGTCCTTTGATGTGAGGTCTGTTTCAATGCCACGGGCTACAACAATCTGTTCCAAGGCCGCTTTGATCAAGGGCGCATACCCAAAGGTTGTAACTTTCTTTAGGTTGTCCGGATTTCGCGTCCCTTTTTTGTCGAGCTTTGCTTCCAACAGGGCAACGTCCAGTGTGATAAAACTCTGTTGAAAAGCGCCAGAGCCTTTTGCGACAATCGTCGTCATAAGAATGGCAAGCATGGATAGGGCAATAAAAATAGCGGTCAGTCCGAGCATGTGAAAACGCTTCTCTGCAGTCGCACGTCGTTTGGTTTGCGCGCTTGCGACAAAAAGTGATTTATGTGGATTTGGCTCAATCATTCGTATTGCTCGCGATATTTTCGGACGTAGTAGAGTGCAAAGATATTTAGCCCCAAGGTCAGTGCAAATAGGGTGAGGCCAAGGGCGAAAGCCACCAATGTTTCGGGGCTGTTAAAATCTCCATCTCCGGTCAATTGACTAACAATGCGTGTTGTCACGGTGGTTAAGGCTTCTAGCGGGTTGCCTGTGAAACGCGCAATTGCGCCAGCGCCTAGAACGACAATCATCGTTTCGCCAATGGCTCGCGATGCCGCTAAAAGGATTGCGCCAACGATCCCCGGCAGTGCTGCAGGCAGTAGCACATGTTTGATGGTTTCAGATTGCGTTGCGCCGAGCCCAAAAGAGCCGTCCCTGAGTGATTGTGGAACTGCATTAATAATGTCATCTGACAGAGATGAGATGAAGGGAATGAGCATAATTCCCATGACGATACCCGCCGTCGCCACCGAGCGCGTATCGCTCATCCAACCAACCGCAAAAAAGCCCTCCGGCCCGAACAGATCCCTCAAGAATGGCCCAAAGGTGAGCAAAGCGAAAAGGCCATATACGATCGTGGGTATCCCTGCCAAAACTTCGAGTAAAGGCTTTGCAATGGAACGGATACGACTCGAGGCATATTCCGATAAGTAAATAGCAGATAACAAACCGACAGGCACCGCAACCAAAAGCGCCACACAAGAGATATACAGAGTTCCCCAGAGTAACGGCAAAATCGATAGGGCGCTGTCACCGTGAAAGTTAGGTGACCAGTCCAGACCAAAAAAGAAATCTTTCCAGCTGTGTAGATTGAGAAAATGAGCTGTCTCAAACACCATTGATACTACAATGCCAACCGTGGTCAGGATAGCAAGGGCAGCACAAATCATCAGAGCGGCTAGAATAAATTTCTCAACAACATTGCGAGCGCGGAACTCGGGCGATACCTTTTGCATCGCAAAAAATAGAGACAAAACGGCGACAATGATCACCACGATCGATTTGAGCGCTGTGTCGGTTTGGGCCAGAGTGTTATTGGTGGTTGACAGTGTCAAAGATTGATCATGGAGCAGCCAGGCCTCAGCCAGGCTCCAGATGGCCAGGGTGAGTGACGCCGGCAATATCGTCATCAGCAGGACATAGGAAGCATAATGCACAGGCAATGAATGCAAAGATGTTGCAGCCAAAATGACCTTTCGTTTGCCTAGCCAAAACCCCAACAGTGCCAAGGCAAGAACCATCAGAATTAGAATGTGAGTCAGCATGTTGTCCTAAAGTTTTGGCCTTGCCCAAATGTCTCTAGGCAAGGCTCAGGGAATTGCACCACGCGCGCGGCTTCACTGCATGATTGTTTCGTTTTCAATCTGCTCTTGAGTTTGCTCTAGAAGCGGATCGGCAACCAAACCATATTCCGCCAGTGGACCATCTGGACCGGCGATCTCCTCCGCAGTGAAAAACGCAGCATAGTCTTTGAGTCCAGGGATTACGCTGATATGTGCTTTTTTCACATAAAAGTAGAGCGGACGTGAAACAGGGTAATCGCCTGAAGCAATGCTTTCAGTCGAGGGTATGACATCCGATATTGTCGCAACTTGCAGCTTGTCAGTGTTGTTTTCATAAAATGAGAGACCAAAAACGCCAATTCCATTTTTATTGGACGCAATGGACGCCAGTGTTTCCGTGTAATCTCCGTCAATATCCACAGAAATCCCATCGGTGCGCACCGTCATACAAGCAGCCTCAGCAGCTTTGCTGTCACCACCATTGAGCGACAGTATTTCAGCCAAAGCTCCAGAGGATTCACAACCTGCGAGAAGAACTTTTTCTTCAAACACTTCGCGCGTGCCATGCTTCGTACCGGGGATATAGGCCTTTATGGGCTGCGCAGTGAATTTTGCGTCGATCTCAGACCAATCGGTGTAATTGTTGGCTCGCATTTCACCTTCCATTGGCAATTGCGCCGCTAAAGCTCGATAGATGTCCACCGGATGGAAAGCAAATTTTTGTCCCTCAATATCAGAGGCAAACACAATTCCATCGTAACCAATTCGAACTTCGATAATTTCTGTTACGCCTTGCTCTGCGCATGCCGCTCTTTCGCTGTCTTTTATGCGGCGCGAAGAATTCGCGATATCTATCGTATTTTCACCCAATCCAGTGCAAAATCGTTTCATGCCGCCCGAGGATCCCCCGGATTCAACCACCGGCGTTGGATAGTCAAAGTTTTCTCCAAAGGCCTCTGCAACAATTGAAGCATAAGGTAGGACGGTCGATGATCCTGCAATTTGGATTTGGTCGCGGGCGAGAGACATGCCCGCCGATGCGGACAAAGCCGCGGTAACCAGGGTTGTTGTGAGCTTGTACATTGCAATCTCCTAAAGCAACTGAGTCTGACTTTCGTCTGACCCAGGCCTAACGGTCTTTTGCAAAGCTTATGCGACAGGCTTGTAACAGTTTTATGACATTTTAAAAAAACCCAAATCAATTTGCTGGAAGGTAAATGGCAAACTGGCTCCCGCGTCCCAAACTACTTTTAATTCGTATCCGACCCCGGTGCCGGCTGACAATATGTTTGACGATGGACAAGCCCAATCCAGTGCCACCAACGTCCCGTCCACGGTGGTCATCCACCCGATAAAATCGCTCAGTCAACCTCGGAATATGAATGGCGGCGATTCCGCAGCCATGATCCTCGACAGCGATTTTGACACCCTCGCAGCGCAATAACGGCTGATAATCTATACCGCTCAAGCCAATAAGAATATTCCCTGGTCCTGCGTATTTTATGGCATTCTCAATCAGGTTAATGACGACCTGCCGGAGTTGATCTCCATCTCCAACAACGATGGGTGCTGTTTTTGGCGGTGTGAACAGCAATTGTGAATGAGATTCATGGGATAGGCCTTGCAGGCTCGTAACCGTCTCCTCAAGCAAAGCCCGTAAATCTAACGGAGTGGAGGGGCGAATCCGCTCATTCGCTTGTACAGAATTGAGCGATAATAAATCGCTGACCAGGCGGTTCATCCTTTGTGTCTCTTTTTGCATCATGCCGAGAAAGCTCTGCTGTGCTTCTGGGTCTGATGGACCCATGAGTTGCAAAGTCTCCAAAATCCCAAGCATCGCTGTCAGAGGCGTTTTGAGCTCATGACTGACATTCGTTACAAATTCGCGGCGCGCCCTGAGCGACTGTTCAATATCTGTGACATCTTTAAAGGTGACTAAAATATCTTCAGCCTCAATCCAACTCGCCGTGACGTGATACACCGCATCGGTCGTGGCCTGCGTCGTGCTCCAATCACATTGCGTTCGAGTTTTTTGTACCAAGGCACGTTCAATTGCATCATGTACATTCGGGTTGCGAACGACTTCCATAGAAGTATGCCCAATAATCTCCTTGCCAAACAAATCCAGCGCCTGCTCATTGGCACCAACCACATAGCCATCTTGTCCAACGATGAAGCTGGCAAGCGGAAAAGCGTTAAGCAGATTTGTCATCGATAGCTCACAATCGGTGGATATAATACGCTCGTTCTCAGGAGTAAGGTCTAACACCATTTCCAAATCTAACGCCAGCGCAGGTGTTGTCAGACAAAATGAGCTTGAGACGGGGCAGGGTGGGTTCTTAGCGTCCGCCATATGAAAAAACACCCCCCATTCAGGTACTTCAAAACGAGCCCTGAGATCATCCGCTTGGCTGTGATGCTTTATGTGTGGTTTCCGCTCTCATTCCGTAATGTGGAAGATCTTTTGCACGAA
>ERZ651776.3574-NODE-3574-length-15321-cov-16.763120_pt1 | contig 15321 bp, 15 predicted proteins | sample MGYA00514761_ERZ651776 | MGnify/ENA metagenome assembly ERZ651776 | reverse complement strand
GAAAGAACAATGGCATCTCTCGAAGGTGTGGAAGATTTTGAATCTATGCACTCATTTGGAATGGCCTCAGGAATGGCCGCTGTAACATTAATTGGTGAGTTGGTAGAACCTGGTGAGAATGTTGTGATTACCAGAGATGTATACGGAGGTACTACTAGGTTTTTTTCACAGGTAATGACAAAAAGAGGCATTGAAGTAAACTTTTGTGATCTATATGATGAGGAAAAATTAACCTCTTTAATCAACGAAAAGACAAAGTTGGTATGGTTTGAGTCTCCTTCTAATCCAAGAATAAATATTTTTGATATTGCAAAGTATGCAGAGATAGTCCACAAAAGTAATGCCTATTTAGTTGCTGATGGTACATTTACCTCACCATTTATAACAAGACACCTAGAACATGGTGTAGATATCGTGTTTCATTCAACGACAAAATATATAGGTGGGCATAGTGACACTCTAGGTGGTGTTGTAACAACAAATAATGAAAAAGTCTGGGAAGTCTTATTTGAATACCAAAAAACAAGCGGTGCAATTATGTCACCATTCGATGCTTATCTCTGCCAAAGAGGTTTGTATACTTTAGGACCTAGACTTGCCATGCACTCTGCAAATGCCCATAAATTGGCTGAATATCTAGAAAACTCTGAACATATTAAAGAAGTATATTATCCAGGGCTACAAAGTAATCCACACTACTTAATAGCTGAAAAACAAATGGACATGTTTGGTGGAATGTTAAGTTTCAATGTTGAAAACCATATAAATCTCAAATTATTTTGGGAGAATTTAGAACTTTTTAAATTAGCAGTAAGTTTAGGTGGCGTCGAATCATTAATCGAATTGCCTAGGCTAATGACTCATGATTCCGCTGAAGGGACTGAGGCGTCAATTGATGATGATCTTGTTCGAATCTCTGTTGGATTAGAAAATACAGAAGACCTTATAAGTGATTTAGAGTCCGCATTAAATGCTGCAAAGAAATAAACTTAATCCTTTCTCACTTGCTTTAATAAGCGTTTTCACTACATTTTTACTCTTTGCATTCTTTGGTTATAACGGCTGGGGACCAGCAGCAGCAAATGAGCAAGCTATTGGTGAGATTTCTAGATGGTGTGAGCGTGTAAGTAGTGGATTTTTTAGGGAGCCAGCAAATACCCTAGGAAACTTAGGATTTGTAGTTGTAGGCTTATATATGTTTTTCAGACTTTCAAAAGATGCAACACGGGGAAATACACCTCTATTTGGATCATTTAAGATTGCTCTTCTTTACGCCTCAGCCTCAACCTTTTTAGGACCAGCTTCAATGGCAATGCATGGAACTCATACTAGATTTGGCGCGTGGTTAGACAATGTGTCAATGATTTCTTATGTTCTTATTTTGTGGATTTATAACTTAAAGAAGCTCACAAAATTCTCTTCACGCTCATTCTTTATAACATATTCGGGTCTTTTAGCATATTACGCTTATAGCTATTGGTATCTTGATAGCGGATTAGGGATTGGTGTTGACTTATTTGAACTTAGTATTGGTTTGTGGATTGCCACTGAGGTGCTAGTAAAGATGCCAAATATTTATGGGAGACTACTATCTGGTTTAACTGTCTTATTAACTCAACAACTATTTGGTAGTCCGGTTATTGATTCTATACAGAACCTACAAGAAAACTGGGAAATGCTTTTATATTTTATTCCAGCATTAATTCCTAATTTAGAGGAAGGTACTACAAGAAAGTACACTCCATGGTTCTTTATTGGTGTTGCTTCATTCTTTGGAGCGCTTATTATCTGGGAAACTGGTGTTCCAGAACATCCATGGTGTGAACCAGATTCATGGCTACAGGCACATATGGTTTGGCATTTACTTTGTGCAGTAGCAACCTTAAGTTTCTTTAATTTTTTTAGAACTGAAAAATTTATTAAGGCCTAAGGTACATTAAATCTTTTTGGTTTAATTCAACTACTTCTCTAGAAAAATAGTTTTGATACATATCATTTTCTATCCAGTTATCAACTTGGTCATCATAGTACTTAGACATGACGTGACCAGATTGTCCTGATGGAAGTACAGTTCTTGAATTATCTAAATTACTCAGATCAACAACCATTCTCATGGAAGGATAACTCCCTATTGTAAAATCATCTCCAAAACCCCAGTCTGTTGAGTTTATGGCAAAATTAGATCCGCTTGTTTCAACAGGGCCAATATTTACTAAACCTGTGAGTATAGGGATTCCTGCTTCTCCTAGTAAGTTTGTTGGATAAGTAATAGTATGTATTTTTCCCCACTCCCAATCTTTGCTATCTGAGGAATCAAAAATCTCAACTATTGCCTTATCAGAAATATTTAGTGTTCTTTCTAAGATATCAGTTAAGTTCTCCTTACCTGATGTGTTTACGTCATCCCACATAATATGATTTGGATCTTTAAGCAATGTTCTAAATATTTCAGATGTTGAATCAGAGTTACCTGGTTGAAGTGATATCTCGTTACCAGCATTGTCGAAGACCACTAATTCCTCAAAAGTTTGTTCAGCTAAAGTTTTGTAAAATACCGCCCAAGCTGCTGCTCCTGTAGACTCTTTGTTCATTTCAAACTTTTCTTCACTTATAGCCCACTCTTTAAGTTCGGTCAGTACTTGTGAGTCAATATACACATTATTAAAAACATAGGGTAAAACATAAGCGGCTGAGTAGTCAAAGTTATTAATTTGCATAGTCTGCATATCATCTATTGAGATCTTATCTGCCATATACTGATTAATAACTCTTTCTATAGCTTTAGCTCTATAACCTCTTGAGTAGTAATTTGGCCATGGTTGTTCTGGATGAACTGACTGGTTTGCAGTGATAATATATCCCGATGATGGATTTAATGTATACGGTAAATCTTCAAAAGCAACAAATCCCTGCCAATCATTTTCGCTTAACCAACCTTCTATTGGCAAATCTCCCAACAAACCTTCTCTTCTAATTGGTAATTTTCCAGGTGATTGATATGCGATATTGCCATCTCTATCTGCGTACAGTAAATTTTGAGCAGGAACGTGGAACTTCTTAGTTGCCTCTCTAAATTCTTCCCAGTTTGATGCATAGTTGAAATCTCTAATTCCTACGAAAGTTTTTCCTGGAGTTAAGGCTGACCATGAAAGTGAGACTGCAAAATCATCAGGCAAGCTAATCCTTGCTTCTTCTCTAAAAGTACTTTCTCCGTCTTCGGAAATTAGATTTATTGGGAAACTTCTATCTGAAACAATTGGCCCGTGGTGTGTTTCTCTTACTTCAATCACTATTGGTTCCGAACCTGCAACCTCGATTATTTCAGTTGTTCTCTCTATGTCCATCCAGACATCATCAACTTGGTATTGATTTTCATTTCCAGGATTAATTTTTTCAATAAATAAGTCTTGTACGTCTGGACCCATATTTGTAAACCCCCATGCAATATCACTGTTGTAACCAATGATCACATAAGGTGAACCAGCAAATGAAAATCCGACTGAATCTAATTCACAATCACGGTTTTTAGGAAAGCAGTGTAAACCATTTTCATACCAGATTGCAGGCAGCTGCACTGATAAATGTGGATCGTTAGCCAAGAGTGGCATTCCTGTATCTGTATGCGTACCGTCTACTACCCATGAATTAGACCCTAATGACTGGTTTGTCTGCATATCTTTTGTTACATATTTAATAAAAAAGGACTGAGTCATCTGTTGGAAATTTTTTGAATTTCCCATGGAGGCAAATGAGCCTTTCCCTTCCCACTCTTCAACTATATATGGGTGTTCATCTGGGAATGGTGGAACAAGTAAATCTGCTATCTCTGGAGTTAACGTATTGTATGTTTTTGAATTTGAAATCTCTGATCTGTAATTACCATTCAAATCATACGCCATCATTTTTGCCCAGGCTAATGGATAATGAGGTTCGTAGGTATCTACCACGTAGTCTGGGTTTAAAAACTGAAGTACAAAATGTTCAAGACTTAATCTGTTTTGAGGCCGTGATTCAATATAAGCATTAACTCCAGCGGTATAGTTTATTAAGTCATTCTTGAATTCAGGCTCTAGGTTTTCGTACTCTTCAAGAGCAACTTTATGAAAACCAAATGTCCTAAATAATAAGTCTGCACCAACACCAGGTTCTCCAATTAAAGATGCAAGACGACCTGTACTTAGATGGCTCCAAAATTCAAGTTGCCAAAATCTATCTTGAGCGTGCACATATCCTTGAGCGAAGAGTATGTCATCTACATTTGTTCCATATATATGAGGTACCCCTCTTTCATCTCTAATCACTTCGACAAAATCAGTTAAAGGTAGACCTGTGACATCAATCTCATGGTCAGGAAGAGGCATTCTAAAAATTACTATCCCCGCAATTATTACAATTGCCTGTAAGCCTACGAGTGTAACAATCACCCATTTAAGAAATTTTTTCATGTGTCCTCTTTTCTGTTAGATTAGGCCTCATAAGCTAAGGTTGTCTATCCAGTTTGATATTTCTTTTACAGTATTTATATAAACTTCCAACGCATGATCTTCAGAATTATATGAAGATCTACTGGGGTCAACAAAAGAATTATGTATTCTATTTTTAGCATTTGGAAAAACGGGACAGGTTTCTTGCGCTGAATTACAGACAGTAAGTACGTAATCAAACTCCTTGTGGATGAAGTCATTAACTAATTTTGGATACTGCTTACTGATATCATAACCAACTTCAGCCATTGCTTGAACTGCGTAAGGATTCACTTGTGTTTCTGGATGTGTTCCTGCTGAGTAAATTTCAGCTTCTGGGTACTTACTTTTAAGTAAACCCTCTGCAATTTGTGATCTACAAGTGTTTCCGGTACAAATTACTATTATTTTCATAAATATATTCTATTCAAATTAGTACCCTAATCATATGGATTCACAAGCAAGTAAAGAAAAGCGATTCGTCTCAACAATAGAAAAAGTTGTTATGTATGTCATGTATGCAGTTTTTGGTGTTATCAATGGGGCAATTATTTTTAGTGGCGATTATGAAGCACTTTTCGTGATGGTCCCCATCACCGTCTTCTCTTTAGGGGTAACCAAATGGGGAATGAAGTGGCAAAATGAAAGATATGTTCGCTCTGCAGAGAATCAAGACGATATAGGGGATTTAAAGACTACAATTAACGACTTAGAAAGACGAATATCCGAACTGGAGGAAAAATGATATCACTAGAGTTAATGGCAAACCATATGGCATGGGCTAACCAAGAAATTTACAAAGAAGTGCAAAAGTTAGATGATAAAGTTCTGGACTACTATGTTGTCGACCCTGATTGGACTGTTAAAACAATCATGATTCACATCGCAGGAGCTTCACATTTATATGGGCAGAGACTAAATGGTGAGCCTTTTTCCCGTTTTGAATTAAAAAACACTGAAGGTTCAGAAATGATAGATGAGCTTCTTACAGAACTTAACAGAATCGATAAAAGCTTAATAGAAAATGTTGATAGGGAAGATGGGGAGTTTACCTACACAACTTCAAAAGGTGAACAAACTGCAAAAGTCTCCGAGGTTCTCTCTCAGATGATTTTTCACGCAGGCGAGCACAGAGCACAGATTGTTGCTGCATTAGATAAACATAATGAAAGATCAATTAATTTAGATAACTATTCAGTTTGGGGTTATACCAAAAGTTTGAGTTAATGAAGAAAAGTTAGTATTGATTTATAAATCTAGGCCTAACTCTTCTGCCGTATAACTCCATAATTTTTCCCTCAAGTCATCTTTATAAACAAGTTTGTTAAGTTTTTTTGTTGTGGGTTTTCCATAGATTCCAAATATTTGGGGGGCAAATGTTTTTTGAGCTGAAACAACTTTCCTATTTATAGCTTCAAGAATGGGGTCAGTACCCGTTTTGATGTCAGTAGATATATATGAAAAGGCTGACTTTCGAGTATCGCTAACTTCATGTGGTCTTGACTGCCTGGATTTAGTTATACCTGGATGTGCAACAGTAATTGATACTTTATTACTAGTTCTTTTTTCAAGTTCACAAGCAAACATTGACCTATACAAATTGGTTAAGTTGTATCGAGTACTTGAAGAAAAATTTTCCTCTCTGTGAAGATTTTCTAGTTGCATTTTTCTTGCGAGGTACATTGAAAGGCTTGAAACCTGTACCATCCTTCCCTTGTTCTCAAGAAGATTATCTAGAAGTTTTAAGGTGAGTCTGTATGTCCCAAAATAATTCACTGCAATCATTGACTCAAATCCCTCTTCTGTAAGATTGAAATCTTGATAAATTAATCCAGCATTATTGTACAACACATCTACTCCGCTATAAGATTGAGAAATTTCGTTAGAAAAATTATCTATACTTGTAGGATTTGAGAGATCTAACTCTATAAATGTTGTTTCTTCTCCTAAAAACTTTTCAGCCTGTTGTCCTTTTGTTTTATCCCTACAAGCAAGAATAACCTTGTAGTTATTGTGAACTAATTTCTGAGCAACAGAGAGCCCTAAACCTTTGTTTGCACCTGTAACAATTGCTAGTTTTTTCATAATTTTTTAACTCCTTCAATTCTATACTTAAAGGAATGTATTATTTGTTAGCCTCTGGATTAGTTTTAATTATTTTCAGATATTTTAATCTCATACCAAGTCTGTCGAATAAATTTTGGAGATATGTTGATTATTTATTACTAATTTCTGCTTTTGTGACTCTTCTATCAAGGATTCCACCATTCTTTTCTGGAATACTTCTGAGTGCAGTTGTTTTTTTTGCTTGGAGAAAAGGCTGGCTTGATAAATTCCGTTAGGGAATTATCTCCAGTAAAACTTCAACAGGCTGACTAACCCAAACATCAAACTCAGCAATCATCTCATCAGCTGATTTTCCAAAATTAGATTTGAAAGCTTCTTCAAATCCAAGATCTTCAATTTGTGTCCAAAAGTCAACTCTGAACGTCTCTTCACTTGTGGTGTGAACCAAATAAGCGACAAACCAAGTTAAAACATCGTAGCTTTGGAATGATTCGTTATACCCTAACTCTCTTAAGCTTCTTCCATCATTGAGGTATGTACTAATTGTCTGAGCTTTATACTCCATTTCTTGTTTGAGGTATCCTGGATCGATTCCTGGTTCTTTTGAATACCAGTATTGTGCCATGTATTCTGCTCCACCCTCCATTAAAAATGGAACCTGTACTTCGTCTCCGTTAAAGTAGATATTGCGATTACTAGTTCTCCAGTCACCATCTTTATCAGTAGCTGGTACGGATAAATTTGCATGCTGATATACATGAAAATATTCATGAAGAATTACTTTTTTATAATCTTCCTCTTCAGGACCTGGATATTTCGATGACATGATAAGTGCGTTGAAATAGTATCCAATATAATCTCTGATGTAGGAACTTACCGCAGCTCCTCCCTCGTTAACGTATCTATAAAATGGAGACCATCCATCACCACTATCATAAGGATCTCCGTTTGCACAATCCCACTTTTTATTCCATGAAGGATCTTTTTGTGTTCTAACCTCACACCATTTTTTATCTAGCGCTATGACTTCGTCTTTACCTTCCCCGACAATCCATATTTCGAGAGGTCCGTAGTTGCCCCAAAGTTCAATAGCTTTATCAACCCATTCAGCTGTAATTTCAATTGTTTCTTGAGATACATCCGATGCAGCATAGACTTCTGGCTGTGCATCAGTTGCTCCCCAGAAAATTGAATTAACTGAATCTTCAGAACTTTCAACTAATTTTGATTCCTCTTCAAGTATCTGCTTTTCGTCATTTGGTAGCTCTTCTTCAACTATTAGTTGTTTCTCCTCAACTGAAGTAGATAGGGGTTCGGCTGTACCTCCACAAAAAGATACTAAAAGTAATAAAATTAATGTTTTTTTCATCCGTAATACTTATTATTTTTTAACAACCAATTAATTGCTAGAAACAAGCCAATAATAGCAACCACTACTGTAAAATTTGGAAAGTTCCAAAGGAAAATTAGGGAAAATACAACTGTGAGAAAAATTACTAACATTTTTATTAATCAGCTAATTTACTTGTTAACCCCGTCATTACAATAACTCCAAGGTTCAGTTGGGAAGTATCTCGCATATAGTTCATACATTGCTGGATTATATTTTCTAATATTCTCTCTGGTTCCATATTTGGCACTTGAATCATTACTAATTATAAAATTCTCTGTATTCATAGCAAAGAACTCACCAATCATGTCACTAAGAGGCACTCCCTCTGCAACTGCCTGTGCTCCTTCTTCCCAATCACCATTTTCTAATGCTTCTTCAGCTAATTTATAAATATTTTCATAAAAATAAATTTCATTTATTGACTCAAATACTATGTGGTTTAATGTGTGAGCCATTTCATGAATTACAGGGTCACCATCTTCATCTCGATTACCTTCATAACAAACCCAACCTGCATTAGCAGTCATAGAAGTATCTGTACTCATCATCGCAAACCCTCCGTATTCGGCGTGATCGGTGTATTCAGGTAGCTCTGAACTATCTCCATCTGGTCCAAAAAGGGAAACTCGGACGTGACTATCTTCTAAAATTTTATGAAAGTCTGGCCGTGCAGAAAGTTGATACTCTAATGAGCGCCTACTAGCTAAAACTGCCTCATCTGAGACATCCGAGCCTGCAACAATAATGACCCCTGAAGTAGTTGTATATTTGGTATAAAACTCTAATCCTTCTGGACTTGGCGATTCTATGACTTCAGCTCCTGTGTCAATGTACGGAAAATTTTCCCAGTTTCCAGCAAATGCTAACAACTCATTACTTCTTCCCATTAGTTCCGCATGTAAGATTGTTACGTCTCTTAAACCAGTATCGTTTTCATAGGCATAACAAAGTGCATCTGCAAACTCTTCAAATTTTTCCCAGGTGATTCCTATATCATTTTCAAAAGGATTAATTTTATCAAATTCTTCGGGAATGATTTCCGATGAAATTCTTACAGCATCTTGAAATGTCCAGGTTTGGAAGGGACCATTTCGAGCTCCAGATGGATGGTTGTATATGGATTCTTCATGACGTTGATATATATCGTCTCCTAGAATGAAAAAATATTCATCAGATTCAATAATTGAAGCATCTGTAAATATCTCGCACTTTGCCCTGAGGTTTGAAATTTTAACCGACTCTTTGGAAGAATTATTTTCCTGATTATTAGGCTTCTCGTCTTTTTCTACAGCAGATGCTGGTTTGTCTATTTTTTCTTGTATTGACTGACTTGACTCTTCTTCACTTCCTCCACAAAAGGAGACTAGAAGTAATAAAGTAATTATTGATAAATATTTTTTCATACTCTATGTTAACTTTTTTAATGACTTTGGTGTAAATTTGCTACTTGGTGTTTGTTAAATAATCGGTGTTAGCTAACTATTTTTTGTTATTTCTATAACCTGCTTAGAAAGAGTTTTTAGATTTTTATTATTGAAATTTACAATCCATAGAAGTACATATAAAACACCTATTATGAAAAATAATAAAGCATATCCTCTTCCAGGTCCTATTCCTACAAGTGGAGCTAGGATATCTTCATTTGCAGGATAAAAAGTAAACTCTAAATAATCTCCAAGTGGTCCTGCAATAACAACCCCAAGTGGGCGTAACATCTGAGCAATAGTACCTCTAAGGGCCAAAGCTCTACCTCTAATATCTTCAGTTGTAATGGCTAGCCATGCCCCAGAAGAGACTGTATATTGAACCGTTCCACTGACTCCAGCAATAATGCCGTGTACACATAAAAGAAATATACTTGGCCTGATTGAGCCTAGAATGAGACTTAATCCGCCCAAAAGTCCCATATATATAGCAACTTTCAAATTTCCTTGCAGCTTGTCAGCCAATCGTAGTGAAATCATTGAACCGAAGAGAAAGGCTAAGCCAACACTCGACTCAACAATTCCAAGCCCTCTTGCATCCGTGAAGCTTAATATCATTGGAGGTAGTAGCACCGAAGTAAAGCCCCACAAAAAGTTACCTAATGACAGAATGGACACTAAAGCAAGTAATCCTTTTTGTTTTTTTAGCCAGTTGTATGCTTCAACTAAGTCAAGATAAATATTTTTAAAGGTCAAGTTACTTTTGGTTTCAGTTTTTTTGCTTTTGAACAGAGTAATTGTTGCTATTCCAAAGAGACAAGTTAATACATCAACGAGTATTACTCCTGTTAATCCAAAGAATGAGTATATGAATGCTCCCCCTATTGGACCAATTAGAACGGAAATTGCTTCCGCGCTTTCAAATAAAGCTGAGACTTTTGTTACTTCATTCTTTTTGACGACATCTCCTAAAAAAGCGCTCCAAGTTGTCCAGTGAGCTATTTCAAAGATTCCAAAAGCTAAAGCAAATGGAATGAGCAGAGTTAATGTCAAAGCATTATTAAATGCAAAATACCCGATGATGCACATCAATACAGCAATTGTTAAGTCAAAAATAATTATTAACTTTTTTCGATCAAATCTGTCTGCAAGGACTCCTCCGAAGGGTCCTGTAACTACACCTACTAGTGCAACAATGAATAAAATTGTAGAAAGTGCGCTAGCTTTTCCGGTTGTTTCATATATCCAAACACCAATACCAAAGAAAGACATGGATGATCCTGTCCAAGAAATTGTTTGTCCAAACCAGAGTAAATATATTTTTCTTTCCATATTCACTCAATATTAACTGAATCTAAAATAAGAGAAGTATTAACAAAGGAACGAAATGAGTATTGCACTTATTACAGGTGGTTCGGGACATGTTGGAGCTAACTTAGTAAGAGAACTAATTGCCCAAGATTATAAAGTACGATGCATAGATTTTGATGGAGATCATAGAGCCTTTGAAGGATTTGATGTTGAGCTTATTAAAGGTAGTGTCACCGACGTTGATTCTTTAGATAAAGCATTTGAGGGTGCTGATGTAGTTTTCCACACTGCTGCAATTATAAGTTTGGAGAGGAAGAATAAAGATCTTATTCGCTCTGTGAATGTTGAGGGAACCAAGAATGTCTGCCATATGTCTCTAAAGCACAATATCCAAAAGTTGATTCATTTTTCTTCTGTTGATGCATTTATACGTGAACCATTAGAAAATCCTTTATTGGAGGATAGGTCTCTTGTTGTGGACCAAAAGACTGTTCCTTATGATTTATCAAAAGCAGATGCACAGAGAACTGTTTTGGAGTATTGCGATAAGGGTCTTGATGCCTCCATAATCCACCCTTCGGGAATTTTTGGTCCTAACGACTTTAAGCCAAGTTTGTTTGGTCAAGAATTTGTAAAAATTGCTAATGGCAAAAGGCCCTTCAGTGTCAATGTTGGATATGACTATGTTGATGTTCGTGATTTAAGCAAAACAGCAGTGAATTGTGTTGCAAAAGGAATATCTGCACAAAATTATATTGTTGGAGGTAACTATATGGATTTTGTCTACATGGCTGATGTTATGTCTCAAGAATTGGGAAAAAAACTTATTAGAGGAACTCTTCCATTTGTAAGTATCTACCTTTCTCTTCCGATGTATTACTTACTTTCACTTATTACAAAAACACCAAGAGCAATAACTCTTGATTCAATTCATACAATAAAAGTGCAAAATAAAAATATTCCAAGCCAATTATCCAAAGATCAACTTGATCACACTCCCCGCCCTATTGAGGAAACAATAACTGATACTCTTAAATTTTTTAAAGATGTTGGGGTCATCTCTTGAATCGAAACTCGGAACGAATAACATCCTAACGATTAAAAAATTAAGAATCAAAAAAAATATGACTTATTAATGCTTCTAGGTTGAAATTTGCTGTAATTCTCCATAGGTTAAAAGTAAGAACAAATAAGGGGGAAATCTTATGTTGAGTAAAGAAGCCATAAAAGCAAAAAAGAAATATTCAAGGCTTGGCTCGGTTATTTCGTGGTTTGTAGTTGATCCTAAAAAAATAAAAATGTGGAAAGTTAAATTACAGAGATTGAACTTTAACTTTATTGGAAAAATAAACCCAAAATCGGAAGGGGCCACTAAAGAAGAATTAACCCTTGGTGGTATAAGAACTTGGAAAATAACCACTCCGAATTCAGATCCTGAGAAAATATTACTTTATTACCACGGTGGTGCCTACCAAGTTGGTAGTCCTGAGGGTTACTATCCTATGTTGACTCATTTAGCCAGAGAAACCGGATTTACAATCTATATTCCAGACTATAGGCTAGCTCCAGAACATTACTATCCTGCACAAGTTGAAGACGGAGTTAAGACATTTGAAGCCTTGATCGATGAATTAGGATACTCTCCGGGACAAATAGCTTTTGGGGGAGATTCTGCTGGTGGAAACATGTCTCTTGTTACACTTTTAAAATTAAAAGATGAAGGGAAAAGCCTTCCAGGTGCTGTCTTTTGTATATCCCCGTGGGCTGATCCTGCTGCGACTGGAGAATCTTACAACGATGAGATGTGTTCAAAAGATTTGCTATTAGGTCCAATTTTTACAAAGATGTGGAATGAATATAAACTTGATGGATTTGGAGGATATTTCGTTCGAGACGAAGACTTAGATGCTGATAATCCATATATATGTCCCATAAAAGGTGACTATACAAACTCTCCTCCAATTATGGTGCAGGTTGGTGGTCATGAATTATTACTTTCGGACTCGCAAACCTTAAAAAGTGTCTTTGAAAGAGATGGTGTAACTTACGAATATAAAGAATGGGATGAATTGTGGCATGTGTTTCAAATTGAAGCTGAAATGCCTGAAACTGTTGAATCCTTTAAAATGTTTGGTAATTTCTTAAATAAGCATGTTGGTGTATCTGTTTAAAAGACTTCTTAATTACTCTTTAATTTGGTTAGATATAATTTTGTAGAAACCATACTCCCCATGATTGGTGCAATTATATAAAATAAGATATCTTTTGTATCTCCACTTATTAAGGCAGGACCTAAGCTTCTCGCAGGATTAAGAGAAGCTCCCGTATAGTCTCCAATTAAGAGTGCAGAAATAAAGACTGTTCCACCAATTGCGATGCCGTATATATTATTTTCTTTTCTTGTTACTAGTAAAATAACAAACATCAAAAGACCGGTACAAAAAGCCTCCAGAAAAAAGCCTTGGCCGACATCAACCGAAAGAGTCGTTACGCCAAAGCTATGCATTCTTCCAAATAGTGCTACATGCGTCTGGGATGCAAGCATTCCACCTAAGATTTGTATTCCAATATAAAAAACTGAATCTTTAATTGATATTTCTTTATTCAATAAAAATCCAATTGTTACAGCGGGATTAAAGTGTGCACCAGAGAATCTACCCAACAAGTAAACAAAAATTGTTATGGTTAGTCCAAAAATTATAGGTATCACAGCTGAAGATAGGTTTTCTAACTCTGAAAGTATGATGGCGCCACATCCAAAAAAAACTAAGGCATAAGTTCCTGTGAATTCAGCTAGGAGTGCAGGAACAGTTGTTTTAAATCTCATAAGAGCACAATAATTGAGTTATGATTTTGGTGTGTTAAACGGAAAGCCTTTCAAAGAAACAGTGATTGACTTAGTAAGAGTCATTGTATTTATTGTTCTTGTATATTTTTTGATAGAGACTTTTGTTGGTACTTAGGTAGATTAATAAAACTCTTCTTTTCACGCTTATGCACGGTTTTGCACGGTTTTTTCTAATCATCTACATCAAAATCAAGAGAGTCTAAAATATTTTGAGTCTCAGAACTTACATCGTCGCCGAAGATAGTATTTTGATTCTTGAACATTTCCATACCCATCTCATGGGTTGGAAATGGGCCATTTTTACTTATTCTTTTTTTCGATAAAGACTGATACAACCAAAACACATCTTTTGGTGATGCCTCATCAATTTTAGAGTAAACACTCAATGTTAATTTTTCCATTACTAATGCATCTCTGTGTATTGTGTCTTCATATTTTTGCTGGGAGATTGCTCCCATTGCTAATTGGATATCCTCTCTTTTTCGCCACCTACGTAATGTTGATACATCCTTTCCTAGTTGTTTTGCTATATCTGTATAGCTATGTCCTTGGCTCCAAAGACTCAGAAACTCCATTTGGTCTGGGGTTAATTTATTATTTTCTTTCATAAAAGATATTGTCCCGGAAATAAATTCGATTTAAGGTATTTCCAGATATTTTTTTAAATTTATCTAGTTATTCCTAATTGCATATTTATCAGCTCTAACCAATCAGAATCCTTAACTGAACATGCCTCGCTAACGTTTTCTTGATAATATTTAACACGGTCTTGGTCTAAATTGTTTCCAGAAATTATATTCGTCTTCCCAGAATACAAAATTTGTAATTGCATTAAATCAACATGGCTGAAAAAAGGAAGGTGGTCTGAATAATCTGCATATGACATAACTGAATCTCTACATAAATTATGTCCCAAACCTAGAGCATGGCCTAACTCGTGAACAATCACATGCTTTCTATACTCCTTTGAATTATTTCCATCAATAAAAATCCAATCTGAACCAAAGTATGCCCCTGAGTACTCATCTTTACAACCTAGTTGATAGTCAATTTCTTCGGTACATGGATAAATATGAATTGGTAAGTTAACTTGAGAATGATCATTGGAATACCTTATCCGTAAATCTGGGATGACTACAGTAAGTGCATCAATCACATTCGACAGTAATACAAGGTCAGAGTTTCTTACCTCGCCATAGAAACCAATGACAGTATCTTCATTTCGTTTATGTAAAATTCCAGATCTTACATCACTCCACTCCCAATTATCACTCTCAGTATTTTTAGTAATATCTTTTTTAGCAAAGCAACAGCAGCTTCATGTGGAGCAGGAAGAGTTTTGTAGGACAGTCTTTTTTGTTGGTACTGCATATATTCACGAATATAAGTGTCTTCTGTTTTTGCTGTAATGGTAGGTTCGTTCATGTATATATTCTTTACTATTTCTTTTGAGAAATATGGATAAATCTCAGAAAAGTTTTTTACTATATTTGTGTTTATTTTTGTAACTTTTGAGGTTAACAGTCCCTTTGATAGTTTGTTTTGCCAGAACCATTAAGGGATAGAGAAATATCAAATATTTTCTCTGTTTGATAAATGTCAATAGGAAGGGAGACTTCATGTTGGTCAGTAGGTAGATCTAGTGTATATATGTTATGTAGCGTGTCACTATTCTTAAAATATTGAAAGTCAGGCTGTAACCGAATATTTAATTTATGAATACCGTAGTCTTCGGGTGTATTTTCACCGAAATATAAATAAAGCTGATTATTTTCATAATCATCAATTATTCTTTCATAAAAAGGGATTGAGTTC
>ERZ651776.3573-NODE-3573-length-15322-cov-5.017645_pt1 | contig 15322 bp, 17 predicted proteins | sample MGYA00514761_ERZ651776 | MGnify/ENA metagenome assembly ERZ651776 | reverse complement strand
CAGTTTCTGGTATTTCTCTCTTCATCGGCGTGACTGCGATCTTTTTAATCATTGTTCCGTTAATTTCCTCGGTTTCAAATCGATAGCCACCAACCATAAAGCTGACGTTGCCATCAGGAATGCTCTCTAACTGTTCAAGGGCTAAACCATTCAGCGTCTTGGGTCCATCCGTTGACAGGCTCCAACCGGTCGCCTTATTAATCTCACGGATAGTGGCGGCGCCATCGATTAGATAGCTACCGTCTCCGCGACAAGACACTTCGTCGGCCTCATCAGCCGTATTGGTGGTGAAGTCGCCAACGATTTCCTCAAGAATATCCTCAACTGTGATGATTCCAGAGGTTCCCCCGTATTCATCCAAGACAAGCGCTATGCTCTTTTGCTGTTTGTTGAGGAGTGTGAGAACATCCTTAGCCATCATGGATTCTGGGACTAATGGTACGGGAATCAGAATGCTTTTGATTTTTTTCGGACGCTTTAGAAGTTCGTTAGAATGGACATAACCTATGATGGCGTCCATATCCTCTCGGTAGACCAAAACTTTTGACAAGCCTGTCTCCACAAACAACTCAATCAGCTTTTCAACCGCCTCATTTTCTTCAATTGCAACTACATCTGTCCTAGGAACCATACACTCTCTGGCTTTCGTCTTACCAAAATCGAGTGCATTATGGAAAATCTGAACTTCATTCTCCAACTCCTCCATGCGCTCAACACCTTCAGCCCCTCGTTTTACGTAATCATCCAAATCAATTCGGCCAAAGGATAAGATTGAAGGCTTAATCTCTATACGGAATATCCCCTTTAGGAGGCTTTTAGCCAACCTACTAACGAGGAAAACAATTGGGTAAAAAATGAAGTACAGAACCAAGGTTGGAACGGCAAAAAACGCCAAGATTCCATTTGGGTTCATCCGAAAGAGTGTCTTCGGTAAAAATTCTGCAGTCACCAATATAACCGCCGTGGATAAGATGGTTTGAGAGAGCAACATCAAAATCTCATTCTGACCAATAACTTGAATGATCAATGGCTCAAATAGGAAAGCAAACGAGATTCCATATATCACCAATGCTGCATTGTTTCCAATCAACATCGCTGTGATGAACATAGAGGGCTGCTCATTGAATCTGGAAATGATTCGAGCGGAGATGAGTCCTGCTTTTTTGTCTAGCTCAATCTTGAGTTTGTTTGCTGAGACGAAGGCAATTTCCATCCCAGAAAAAAAAGCAGAAAAAAGCAGAGAGAAGAGGATGAATAGAACCGGGTGCGCTTCCATAGGATGACCTACCTATCAAATGTAGGTAAAAGAAATATGTGTACTACTCTTCTGGTTTTGACTCTTGACCTTCTTGACGTCTACGAACAAATCGACGCATTGCCCATAGGCCTGCAGCTACGAAGGGCATTACAAACAAGAAGGTGTTCTCACTTAAAACAGCTGGATCTTGCGACCATTTGTAAGCAGCAAATAGAGCTGTTGCTGCTGCTACAAATAACCAAAACAGCTCCATGAACTTATTGTACTTGCTCATCCTTTTCTTCTTTTATTACAATTGTTCCTTTGATCTTTTTAATGCGGTAACTCGAAAAGTCTTCCTTGGCTTCCAATCCCTCACCGTAGATGATTTCTTCTCCCGTTCTAATCTTTACGTATTCATCCGATTCAATGGTGTGATTCACCTCATCCCAAATTAGGTGTTCGGTGTACAAGGTATCACCTTCTCCGTTTACCACCACAACGTTGTTCTTAACATCCAACTTCTTCTGAGTCTCATAATGCTCCCCATATTCTGCGGTAAGGGTAGTGACTATCTTCTCCTCCTTGTCATATACCCTCAATTCGATCCCTTTTGGAAAAATGCTTTTTATCTCATCCCCTTGAAACCTATTCAATTCTGGTGCAATAATCCGTATTTGAACTCGCGCAGAGTCACTGTACATTAAATCTGCTTCAAATGTAGTTTCGCCAGGCAATTCTTCACTAGCACTTACTTGCTGGATCGTCTGCTTGTCGTTCTGGCAAGAAAAAAGCATCACCGCTAAAATGATGATGCTTTTAATTAAAATTATTGAGTGTTTCAAGAGAGCTTATTCATTTACTCGAACCGTTGTACTTTCTCCAATCCAACAACCAACTTGGTAAGCTGCGCCATCTTGAATTCCGTAGAAAAAGCAATCCGCCTGTTTAGGGAATTGTGCTTTTACAGCTCCAAGCTTGGTTCCTACTTTTTCCGCCAAGCTAGGATCAACAGACTTTGCTTTCAAATATTGATCGTATGCTGCCCAGTAGCCAGCACGTTTTTCGCATTCGTTTTCACCACATGTTTTTGAAGCTCCCGAATAGGCGTCTCCAATTAGAATGTAAGCTTCTCCATTGTTTGGATTCACTTGCAATAGTTTTCGGCAAAGCTCACGAACTTTAGGATAATCACGAGCGCCCAAAGCTGAGGCAGCAGCACGATAATACGCGTCTTCTTTAAGCTTAACATCGTCACCACCAAGTTCCGCTGCTTGAACAAAATACTGGATTGCATTGGTGTATTCCGCCTTTTTCAAATACCATTTTCCAATACTAAAAGCAGAATTTGCGGTAGGTTCCTGTTCATTTAATTTCACAGCAACCTTTATGTATAGGTCAGAATCCTCACAATTCTTAGCATCCATCAATTTGATGATGTTCTTATTCAGCTTAAGATTTTCAGAATCGTCGTTGAATTTTGGCTCGAACAATTGAATTAAGTCGGGGCAATCAGCCACTGGAGCAAACATCTTAGCAAGGTTTTCTTCTGCGTTAAGATAGAGCTCAGCTGTTTTGGGCTTTTTAGAAGACCGGTTGGCATCAACAACATCCATAAGCTTAGGATACAGCTCCAAAAGATCTTCTTTCTTCACCTTATCGTCTTTGTACATCTTGTATTGAGCCATGTAAAGAGTGACCAATACGCCAGGCTCTGTTCTACTTCCTTGAAGTTCGAAAGATTTCAAAAGAGTTTCGTATGCAGGCTCAACATCATCATCACCACCGAGGTTTAGCATGTCGCTACCCTTTCGTCCCAACACATAACCCTCTTGACCAAAATGTTCAATACGCCGATCATAAATCCACATCAATGTATCAAACAATTGTTCGACTCGTTCTGGGTTGGCTTTATTCTCATTCATAAATGTCCTGTACATTCCTGCCCCGCGCAAATAGAGGTTCTTACTTGATTTTGGACATATTTCACAAGCTTTCTTCCAGGAAGCAACCGCATCCTTATATGACTTGTGTTTGTAGAATCCTGAATAGACTGAAAGATTCTTAATGCATTCTAGGCTATCTTCTGGAGTAGCACCATATTTCTGTGCGTTTACGGTTCCAAAAAACATTAGTCCAAGGCTCAAACTTAAGGTTAGTTTAAGTGTCTTCATCGCTAGATTTTTCATTCTATCTTTCTTTTGTAAAACCATCTGTCAAACTGATTGGGCATTAAAGTCACCCCAATATTTACACTTGTAAAAGACTCACTAAAGCTATTTCTCTTCTCTGAACCTCTCTGCCCGTATTCAAGGGCAACGTTGAGAGAGGAAAATGAGCGTGACTTCAACAATGGCAATGCAAAGCCAAAACTTATGCCAAATTCATTGAGATTCAAATCATCCAAAATCACCCGTGATTGGCCATACCGAAATCCGGTGCGGTATCGACCAGATTTCAATAGGTCGCTGCTTGCTCTGTAATCAGGCCAAAACTCAATGCCCACACCTAAAGAAAAAGAGTTGGCCAAAGCAGGGTTATTGCCCAGTATTTCTAATTTGCTCCACTCCCAAAAGTCATACTCTATTCCAACAGTCCATTTCCGATTTAAGTTCAAGCTTGCACCAAGACTATAGTGCATTGGCTGAACGACATCACCAGTGTCGGGAGTAGCAATTAAGGTGTCCACCACATCAGAAGCGCTTCCGGTGAATTCAGGCGCAACGAAAATAAAGGTTGATGAAACTTTCTTGGAAGCAAGTTTTCGCTGAGGCTCAAAGCTTGCCCCCAATGAAAGAAAGTTGTTAGACTTTAAGCCTCTTCGATAAGCCAATCCATACTCCCCATTGATGCCCCTAGTAGATATGTTGTCGCTTGTGATCGAATTCAAAAAACCCGGTTGGTCAATAAATCGCAACTCAGTTGTTCGATCGAAGAAACCAAAATAGTAGCTAAAATTCGCACCTAGGCTGAGTTGATTGAGGGTGTCTTGAATGATTTGGGCTGAAAACCCAAGTGAGGCTCTATTCAACCCACCAATGCCTTTATAAACTGTTTCAACAGTTCCGGCCTTTGGTAATTCGAGCTCTTGTGTAAGCTCATATCCCAGCGTTGTGTGCGGAGAAAGTAGGGCTGTAAGGGCAAAGCGTTTCGCAAATGGAAAGGCGAGCGCAAAGTGATTGATGTTGTTGTAAGCACTTGAAGCACTTCCTGAAGGGCCAGCCAAACGAACACTTTGAGCGCGAACGCCTAAATCAAAAAGAGGCTTCGTTAAAAATGCATTACCTGCTGGGTTCTTTGGATTGAAGTAGTCGAATTGATAAAGTGCTGTTTGAACACCTCCCATTCCTCTGGAGGCTACAAGATTTCTAGTGTTCACATCTCCAATTCCATAAGTCGAATATGGCGATACGTTTAAAACCTGCGCGTTGAGAAGGCTAGAAACAAGCAGAAAAAAGAAGAATGCTAAAGAGCACTTAAAGCTCATTGTGTATCAGGATGTTGTGCATTCCAAGAAGCACCAAATTTGGGTCTGCAAAAATGGGATTTTTAAGGTCTCCTGCAAATTTCATTGCATCTCCTCCAGTAATCGCGACAGATAGGTTTTTATAAGAGGCTTTATAACGATCAATTGTTCCGTTTAGTTCATGAAGAATTCCGTAAAATGACCCACTTCGCATCGAACTTTCAGTGTCCGTTCCCAACTCATCTGAAGCCGTCCAATTCAATTTTGGAAGTCTTTTCGTAAAGGCGTGCATGGCTGCAAGTCGCATCTCCAAGCCAGGTGAAATTTTTCCCCCAACAAAATTTTGATTCACAATTAAATCAAAGGTGATGCAACTGCCCAAATCAATGCAGAGGGTATTCGTACCATTAAAATGTTCCCAGGCACCCACGGCGCTGCAAAATCTATCGTGCCCTAAGGATGCAGATTTATAATGATTCTCAACAGGTAACTTCAAATCGAACGAAAATGGAAGCAATCGGTCTTCGAATTGAACCTGTACTATTTCTTTTGGGTCTGTAGATACCGAGGCTATGATCCCTGTATCCCATCCAATTGAATCTATTTCAGAACGGATTAATTCAGGCTCAATTGACTCAATGGCCCAAGAATCGATCAACTCGCCGCCAGAAAATGACGCCAACTTCGTTCTACTGTTTCCTACATCGATGCAAAGTCTTTTCACAAGGTCCCAAAAGTATAGATTCCACAAGGCTTTGAATGAGTTGAGCACGAGTAGATTGTGGAATGAGAAAATTTTTAGATTTGCCACCCGATTTCGAAAGAGTTAAACCCAATCGAATCTTAGGAGGTGCCATAGCTCAGTTGGTAGAGCAACGGACTGAAAATCCGTGTGTCGCTGGTTCAAATCCAGCTGGCACCACAAGTAAAGCCCTGAAGACATAGCGTCTCAGGGCTTTTTTATGAGCTATTTCATCTACATATTGCACTCCAAAGAATACAATCGCCTCTACAAAGGTATGACTGAAGACCTTTTAGCAAGGCTCAAACAGCACAACGCCGGTAAGGTCAAATCCACAAAAGCATTCATTCCTTGGGAAATAATTCACTCCGAATCTTTCGATTCTTCTGAGAAAGCTAGGGCTCGTGAGAAATACTTCAAGACTGACAATGCCCTCCAAACAGTGCCCCTAGCCTTTCTTCATGGAGTCCAATATTTCTGACACTGCTGGGCAAATCAGAGAATTCTCCAAAGCGATGTCGAGAACATCCCGCATATTTTTGCGGTTGGTGTGAGGGTAGTCGCTGCACGCTTCTGGACGAACAGAATATACCTTGCATTTATTGTCAGAGGCCAAAAAGGGACAAGGCGTTTGGTTGAAAACGAAGTCTCCATCCTCATCCATCTCCACGAATTTTTGAATGAACTGACCTGTACTCAATTTTAAATGAGAGGCGAGTCGATCCAAGTCATCTTGGAGTAAAATTGGAGAGGTTGTTTTGCAACAATTAGCACAATCAAGACAATCAATTCTCGTGAAAGCATTGTCATGCTGTCGCTTAAATTCTTCATCCAAACGCTCAGAATTCTTGACTTTTTCAAGGAAAATTGCATTCTCAGCCTTCTTTTCGAGGGCCGTTTGAAGAGAAATTTGGTAGTCTTGGTTCAAGCTCGTTCTTTAGGTGGAATCGCACAAATGACTTTCCAACGAAAATAAACCAGAATAACTCTTGATTTTAATTAACCAAGAAACCATCAATAAAGGCAAACGGAGCGCTCCTAGTTATTTGAAATGCTAATTACCGTTTTCTTCTTGATGTGAACATTTTTTCCCGTTGAAGCCTTCAAGGCAAGGACAAGCTGCTGAATGACGTAAGGCGAAAGGTCTGAGATTTCGACGGTATTCTCATCCAACCAATTCATGCAGGAAAGATCTCTGCCGCTTTTTTGGTTCAAACAACTTTCGAAAAACTTTTTTATGTCGTAACTAGCTTGTGACTGTTCTTCTACTTGCTCGTATCGCGAATCGCGCACCTGTGTTTCCACATTTTCCGAAATAAGTGTCATAAGGATGTTTTTTGTTTGATGCAAATCTGGGGCAAAAGATCAATAAGTGATAATTTATTCTTTTTATGATATACATTTGCTAATAGTTATGAATTACACTCTCCATCAGCTAAAAGTCTTCATCAAGATTGTAGAACTAAGAAGCGTCACGCGGGCTTCAGAAGAGCTTCACCTAAGTCAACCCGCAGTTTCAATTCAGCTGAAGAAACTTCAAGATCAATTTGAAATTCCTCTTACGGAAGTAGTTGGACGTCAACTATACATCACAAATTTTGGCCAACGGATCGCCGAACTCAGCAAGAATGTCCTGAATGAAGCCGAAGAAATAAGGTTCACAACAAATGCCTTTAAGGGCTTGCTCACAGGAGAGTTAAAGATTTCAGTCGTCTCTACAGCCAAGTATGTAATTCCATACTTTCTTGAGGGGTTTATGTCTCAACATCCCGAGGTAGATATCAAAATCGATGTTTCGAACAAACAGAAAGTAATTGAAGGCTTGAATTCAAACGAGAGTGATTTTTCACTGGTTTCTGTTCTTCCAAAGAATGTAGAGGTGAAGACACTTGAACTCTTGGAAAATGAGCTCGTTCTTGTCGGGCAATCCGAATTCAAAGATTTAGTGGTCAACAAGAAAACTCTTCCAGAGCTCACGCTCATCTTTCGAGAAGAAGGCTCAGCGACAAGAGCAGCGATGGAGGGCTTTTTAAACAAGCAAAAAATTGAAGGTTATAAACGTATGGAGCTCGTTTCCAATGAAGCGGTGAAACAAGCCGTTCTTGCAGGAATTGGATTTTCGGTGATGCCGATTATTGGGCTAAAAAATGAATTGGCCAATAAAAGTCTACACGTCTTTCCCATTCAAGGTTTGCCGATCAAAACAAATTGGAACCTAGTTTATCAAAAGAATAAACGCCTGAGCCCATCGGCTACTGCCTTACTTCAATACATTGAAGATCATCGTGGGAGCATTTTAGAGCGATACTTCTAATCCCTTCGCTTAGTATAAGGTTTCCGGATGAGCGAAATTCAATGGGTCAGTTGGTTTAGGTGATCTCAACCTTATCGATGCGCTCAATGCCATTTGGACCTATGCGCAAATCAAAATAATAGCCCGTGTTTGACCTTACGCTTAGGAGCAAGCATTTGATGTGAACTCGATCTTCTAGTGCATTGTAGCCTGCCACGTCAACCTTTGATATGAACGAAAAATTGAGTGCATCATCATTTGGAATGTGCGTCTTAAAGACATACTTGTCAAACTCTTCCTTCACAATGAGCTGATCTCCTTCCAACAGCTCAAAGCTCACTTTCCAATCGCGAAAATTCACCACACTTGTGTCGCCATTCTCTAGTGGAAATACCACTTCAAACCCTCGGTCCATAAGGCAGTAGCGACTCAGCGTCAAATTATACTTACGATTGGGTCCAATACTGGCGGCAAGTGATTCCTCGACATATCCCTCGGGTTTGTTCTGAAGAATGACCCTCCCTTTGGTCGGCTTTTTTGCAGCTGGACGTTGATCTTGCTTACAAGCAGGTATGATCAGGCAGAATGCTAGCAGAAAATAGAGCGTCGGTTTCATCTAAATTCAATGGTTCGACCCGATACCTTTTAGAGATAAAGGCGAACTTAAGGCCCAAGTTAGGTTGGAACATCGATAGAACGTATAACCGTTCCTCACATTTAACAATTTGAATCGAAGAAAAGGGAACCTACAAGCTGCTGTAAGGCCTCAAAGCATAAAAGTAAATGTGGGTCTTCTTCATATCACGTCCATCGTCATCTTGAATAGGCATGATGTCGCTCTTAAAGTCAACGAATATGGTGCAGGCACCTTTCAACTTTCCAAATTCACGAATGGCCTTTTGGGTAGAAACATCTAAGCGATCAAGTTTCCAAGCAACACCTTTCCGCGGAAAGTTACTCGCTCCGATGATGGCATAATTCGCAGGAATCGCTTCACCTGAAATGATATTTATTTCAGACTTTTTGCACTTCTCAGGTTTAACAACAATCGTTTGGGCATTTAGTCCTCCTAACGAAATGAAAAAAGCAAGAAATCCAAAAGAGAGGGCTTTCATTTGCCGAATATAGGATGCGACGTGATGCACTAGGAGCTGACGCTAAATTGAAAAATGGTTTCAGAACGATAGGGCTTTTGCGCCGACAATAGAGTACTCGGAAAACTTGGTTGATTTGGACTGTCGGGGAAATGTTGGGTTTCGAGGCAGAAGGCAGATCTTGGTCCGTAGGTCTTTCCTCCTTTTCCTTTGATCCCCGCATCTAAAGAGTTTCCCCCATAAAATTGAATTCCTGGTTCTGTGGCAAAAACCTTCATCGTTCTGCCCGACTTTGGGTCGTGCATTTCTGCTGCAAAGCGCAAACCCTCACCCTCTATTACGAAATTGTGATCATATCCATTTCCACGCAAAAACTGCGCGTTCTGAGAGGCATAAGAATCTTGAATGGCCCGTGCTGAAGTAAAATCAAATGGACTGTTCCTCACTGAAAGAATTTCACCAGTAGGTAATTGACTTTCATCAATCGCAGTAAACTCAGTTGAATTCAGCTTTAGAACGTGGTCCCCGATGAGACCACTCCCCTCCCCCGAGAGGTTGAAGTAGGAATGATTGGTGCAATTAAAATGCGTGTCTCGATCAGAGCTTGCTTCGAAGGATATGTGCAATTCATTCTGCTCTGATAAACGATATGAGAGATCTATCAATAAGTTTCCAGGAAAGCCTTCTTCTCCATCAGGGGAAGCGTGTCGCATTTTGACTTCATTCTGAGAATGTCCTACGACATCCCAAACCGCTTTATTAAATCCTTTGTTTCCACCGTGTATTTGATGTCCATTCCAGTTTGTTGTCAGCTGAAACTCCTCATCATGAATTTTTATTCTTCCTCCACTAATTCGATTTGCATAACGGCCAATCGTTGCTCCAAAATACTGCTCAGGATGCATGATGTACTCTTGAAGGGACTCATAGCCTAATACAAGGTCTACTACTTTTCCATGACGATCGGGGGCATTAAGGCTGATCAGTCGTGCGCCATAATTGCACACTTGACATGAAAGTCCAGTCCCATTGATGAGATGAAACAATTCAACTTTTTTGCCATTGAGTTGAGTCTGAAAATTTAAAGGGTCTACCATCAACAGGGCGCGCTAAATGCCTCCGTAGAAGTCTTGGATCATTTGATCCGTTTCTTCTTTTGATTTGAACACGTCAAAGCCAGGGCCTTGGGTGCGTTGAGCACCCAGTGCATTTGCATATTTAATGGCCTTTAAAGAATTCGAAGAATCCCCAAGCAATCCGTAGCCCAAACCCCCAGCAAAGGAGTCTCCACATCCAGTAGTATCCACCACATGTTCAACGTATATGGCCTTCATGTACTTCTGTTGAATTTCATTTTCTTCTTTATAGAAAACAACCCCACCGCTTGAATCGAGCGTCACGATTAAAGCCTGCACCCCATGCGCTAGTGCATGTTCCGCAAAATCAGGTAGATGCGTCATGTCGTTTTCGTCGAAAGCTTTCAATGCCTCCAGCTCATATTCCTTTTGGAACCAACAGCAATTGGACTCTTCCAAATTCATTTTAAGCACATCGATGTAGGGCAGCCATAAGTCTCGATCAATCCAGAACTTGAGCACTCGATCTCCCTTAGTCGTAATCCCATTGGTGGGTCCATGAGCATCAAAAATAATAATGGCATCGCTGTTCGCCTTGATGTACTTCAATGTTTCTAAAGGAACTTCATAGTCGGTAATCGGAACACAAACGAAGACATCGCAATCCAAAAGATCCTTTACATCCTCTGGGAGTATTGGATTCATAAAGGCCGTTTGTTTCTCCTGTCGATTGTTTTGATCGAGGAATTTGAGCCGAATCACATCGCCTTGATCGGCGTCAGAAGTAATGTAGTTCAAATCAATGTTGTCGAAATCCCTAAGGATGTCCTTGACTGCGGCCTCGTCTCTGCGCCGAAGGTGCGAAACTGGATATACTGTTCCTTCTTCCCCGAGTAACCTCGACAAGCCCACAGTGGTGTGCATGGCACAGCCATACTTCTCGATAACCTCTCCCTTGTGAGTGGTGATATGATCTCGAGGAACCGGCCCGAGAACCGCTACTTTATACTTTGACATACCTGCTGGAAGACGTTCGTCTAATCCGAGCAGTGCGCGAACCCCGCTAAATTAGTTTTTTATGCTTCAACTCAATTGCGAAGGTCATCAGAAAAGCTCTTGAGTTTGACTCTTCGCAGACAAGCTGCTACCTTCAATTTTCCTATCATCGCAGTTCACTCATTCCAATGGAAAGCCTCGATCAAATTGTCTTGCTGCAGAAGCACTCAAAAGTATCTTTCTCCGACAAAATTCAAGACTTTGGATTCAAGGATCTTCGTGCTGGAAAAGCTCGAATTCTTCAGGTTAACCTTGGATATATGTGCAATCAAACCTGTCATCATTGCCATGTTGACGCTGGCCCCACACGGACAGAGAAAATGTCGCGTGAGCATCTTGAGAAGTGTTTGGAGATTTTGAAAAGTGAGAATATTTCGAGTCTCGACATCACAGGTGGTGCCCCTGAGATGCATCCCCACTTCCGGTGGTTTGCTGAAAGCGCCGCAAAAATTTGCGACGAAGTAATCGTTCGGTCAAATCTGACCTTCATCGTGCAAAACAAAATCACTCGAAGCCTCGTCGAGTTTTTTAAGACTAACAAGCTGCGCATAATTTCTTCGTTGCCGTGTTACACGCAAGAAAATGTGGACAAACAGCGCGGGATTGGTGTTTACGAGCAGTCCATTGAAGCCCTCAAACTACTCAATGAATGTGGCTATGGCAAAGTAGAGGACCTTATTTTAGACTTGGTCTACAACCCGGGAGGTGCAAGTTTATCGGGAGACCAACGCGCCCTCGAGCAAGATTATAAACGCATTCTAGGGGAAGAACATGGACTTGTATTCAATCAGCTTTTCACCATCACAAATATGCCCATCAGCCGCTTCTTAGATTTTCTCGTTGCGACCGACCAACTCGATGCGTACATGAATAAGCTCATTGAATCCTTCAATCCATCTACACTAGGTGGTCTCATGTGCAGCGACACAATTTCCGTCGATTGGCAAGGGCGCCTGTTCGATTGTGATTTCAATCAGATGTTAGCAATGCCCATTCAGCAATCGGGGAGTTTAGACAGCTATGATTCCAATACTCTTATGGGCCGCCGCATCCTCACGGCTTCGCATTGTTTTGGGTGCACGGCAGGTGCAGGTTCCTCTTGTCAGGGAAGTTTGAATTAGAATTTATCCAAAAAGCGCTCAGGCTTAATCAAAGTATACTTCTCCCAAAGTGGGTTTTCTGGCTCATGCTTGAGTTGCCTTTTGAATGCAGGCTTCACCGTAACTAAAGCTTCTGGGGCAAGTTTTTCGGCGCGTTCAAAATCATGTTCAAGAAGGGAGAAAAAGATTTCGGCTTCAAACTGTGAAAGCTCGTTGTCGGAAAATAAATGACGCTTTTCCAAATTCGCATTTGCACTCACTAAAACATCGCTGAGCAACCATCGATCGGCCACCTTTTTCGACCGTATGGTTACATCCAAATAAGGACCTTCAAACTTAATCCCAAGAACCCACATCGCTGCTTCGGTCGTTGTTGGGATCAAATACTTTTTCCCGCGTTCACTGTAGGAATACTCCACTGAAACGACGGCCAGACTCTCCTCTTCTAGGTACATTTTCCCTTTGAAAAGAGCTTCTTTCACATTGGTCCGTTGATCAAAGGAAATCACAAGCAATTTATCATCGCCCGAATCAATAACGCCCTCGATTTTAAATTCATAATCCTTGATTTTTTCAGAATCGAAAAAAGATCTCCTTGTCCTGAGTACGTTGTAGTTGAAGAGAAAAATTGGGTTCCCCAAATTGATGGAGAAGCCCTCTTTGTCTTCATCAAATTCCTCACCTTTCTTTTTAGCCTTCTTACGGGCCTTGTCTTCACGCTTGTCGATTTGCTTGCGCATGAACTGTATGTCTTCTATGTCTTCGTAGACCTTCGAAGTGGCGATGCTCAATTGGTTGGAATCTATTGTATCTCCGTATCCCTTATTGTAGGCGCCTAAAATCGCTTCTATGAAGTGGCTGAACTCTCCATTTTCTTTTAAAAGTTCACGATAATAAACCTGACTGTTAAAGGCGGTTGTTCCGTAGTTTTCTGGAATGTTTTGCGCCGCTTTTAATACATAGTACTCCGCAGGTTTAGGTAAAATAACTACCTCATGGAGCTGGTAAGATTTGGACGTCATTGTAAGTTGCAGTGGGGACTTTATTCCCGACACCGGTAGCTTTAAGGTCTCGTATCCAATTAAACTCATTACAAGCGTGTCGTTCTTGTAAACCGAATCCGACGAAACAATGAAGTCCCCTTCCAAATTGCTCAAGCTGCCTTGGTAGCTCTTCTGGAAATACACATTCGCATATGCCAAAGCCTCTCCGGTTGCAGAATCTTTGAGGTTTCCTTCGATGCTTATCTGAGAAAAGCTCGTGAAACTTAAGAGAAGAAGGATGGCTGCTAAACTAACTTTGATCATAGAACAAATATGCACAATAGTGAATCTTCAAATTCAAGCGCTCTCAAAACTTAAATTGAATGAGACCGAGGTGATTGAACAAGTGTGCAAGCAGTTGGAAAAAGACCTCGGAATTGTAGTCCCCATTCTTCGTCCTTCGACCATTCTCCATATGCATGAAGAGCTGTTTGAGGTGGCCAAAAAGCACCTTTTAAACCTTGAGGCGGCCAAGCTGCAGCTCATTTCCTATCGAGTCGACTTAAAAGAAGAGGAGCGCCAAAAAAGTCTGCAAAAATTTGATTTACAAGAATTTACTGACCTAATCTTAAACCGCTGTTTTCAAAAAGTCTATCTCAGGAATGCTCTGAAAGACTAGTTCCTTTTCTTGAGGAAAAACTCCTTGAGAAGTGCCGAACACTCCGCTTCTAAAATCCCGTGTTGAACCTTCGTCTTAGGGTGGAAAACATTTTTCTCCAATAATGTGTAGCCCTTTTTCGGGTCAGATGCACCAAAAATAATTTCAGAAAAACGCGCCCAATGAATCGCGCCTGCACACATCACGCAAGGCTCCAAGGTCACATATAGGCGACACTTGTCCAAAAACTTCCCACCCATAAAATCTGCCGCTGACGTAATTGCCTGCATTTCTGCGTGCGCTGTAACATCGTTCAATCGCTCCGTAAGGTTGTGCGCGCGCGCAATGATTCTATTGTTTGCTACTACTAAAGCGCCAACGGGAACTTCGTCTTCAGCAAAAGCAGCCTGAGCTTCTTGCAATGCCTGCTTCATGAAGTGTTCATGAGAATAGGGTTCAATCATGCGACGAATTTATACAATGAGCGCTTCGATAATGAGGGTTCAAGGCTCATCATTCTTACTAAATTCGCGACTCAATTAAAGAGCATGCTTCGAACACACAATTGCGGTGAACTTCGGTCCGAAAATATAGGTGAACAAGTTCAACTGAGCGGCTGGCTTCAGCGGTCCAGAGACTTAGGTGGAATGACTTTCCTTGACTTAAGAGATCGCTATGGAATCACACAACTGGCGTTCAATATGGAAAGCAATGCGGCACTATGTGAACAAGCACGCAAGCTGGGCCGAGAGTTTGTTCTTCAAGTAGAAGGAAAAGTAATTGAACGAACGAGCAAAAATGCCCAGATGTCGACTGGAGATATTGAACTCGAAGTTTCTAAACTGACTGTATTAAATTCATCTAAAGTTCCTCCCTTTACGATCGAAACAGAATCTGATGGCGGAGAGGAATTGCGCATGCAATATCGTTTCCTGGATCTTCGGAGAGCTCCACTTCAAGAAAACTTAGCATTACGACATCGTCTTGCTCTAGCTGTAAGAACCTATTTAAGTTCGGCTTCATTCCTGGAAATTGAAACTCCGTACCTCATCAAATCAACGCCAGAGGGCGCCCGTGATTTTGTCGTTCCCTCTAGAATGAATGAAGGGCAATACTATGCCCTGCCTCAATCTCCACAAACATTTAAGCAGCTTCTGATGATCAGTGGCTACGATCGATACTTCCAGATTGTACGTTGCTTTCGAGATGAAGATTTAAGGGCCGACCGGCAGCCAGAGTTTACTCAAATCGATTGCGAGATGGCATTTGTTGAGAGGGACGATGTACTCGCTCTTTTTGAAGGGCTTATGAAGCATCTTTTTACGGAAGTAAAGGGCCTTGATTTACCTGATTTCCCTCGGATGGCGTACGATGAAGCTATGGAAAAATACGGGAACGATAAGCCAGACTTGCGTTTCGGAATGGAAATTCAAAATCTAAATTCGGCGACTCAAGGAAAGGGCTTTAAGGTCTTCGACGACGCTGAATCCGTTTTAGGAATTTGCGCCAAAGGTCAAGGAGAATACAGCCGCAAGCAATTGGATGCTCTTACTGATTGGGTGAAGCGCCCGCAGATTGGAATGCGTGGATTGGTGTACATTAAATACAATGCGGACG
>ERZ651776.3568-NODE-3568-length-15361-cov-10.162785_pt1 | contig 15361 bp, 7 predicted proteins | sample MGYA00514761_ERZ651776 | MGnify/ENA metagenome assembly ERZ651776 | reverse complement strand
CAGTTAAAAATAACTAAATCCATAACAAATCGTGAAAGTCAATCCTTAGACAAATATTTGCAAGATATAGGTAGAGAAGACTTAATCACTGCAGAACAAGAAGTAGAATTAGCCAGAAAAATTAAAGCTGGTGATCAATTGGCATTAGAAAAACTAACCAGAGCAAATTTAAGGTTTGTTGTTTCTGTTGCAAAACAATATCAAAACCAAGGTCTTACTTTACCCGATTTAATAAACGAGGGGAACCTTGGTCTGATTAAGGCAGCTCAGAAATTTGATGAAACACGAGGATTTAAGTTTATTTCTTATGCCGTTTGGTGGATTCGTCAATCTATACTTCAAGCATTAGCTGAACAAGCAAGAATTGTAAGACTCCCATTAAACCAAGTTGGTTCACTTAACAAAATCAACAAGGCTTTTTCGAAACTAGAACAAGAATATGAAAGACCTCCATCTGCTGAAGAGCTTGCTGAAGCATTAGAAGTTCCTGAAGATAAAATTAAAGAGAGTCTGAATGTATCTGGACGTCACGTATCTATGGATGCTCCACTAACGACCAACGAAGATGGTGGAACCCTTATGGATGTGATGGCAAACAATGATGCGCCAAAAACAGATCAGACCTTAATGGCTGAATCTCTTCAAAAAGAAATTGAAAGATCATTAAGTACCCTTACAGACAAGGAAAGAGAAATTATCCGTTTGTTTTTTGGTATCGGAATGAATCATGGTTTAACTTTAGAAGAAATCGGTTCAAAGTTCAATTTAACTAGAGAGCGTGTTCGACAAATAAAAGAAAAGGCAATAAGACGTCTTCGTCATACCTCGAGAAATAAACTTTTAAAGTCCTATCTCGGATAAATTAAAATCACAATAAGCTGCCTTCTTGGCGGCTTTTTTTTATTACAAATCAAAAAATCAAAAAAAATGGAAATGGAAATAGGCTATGAAAAAGGCTTAAAAGTTCAATTGAAAAAAGAAAGAGCTGCCGTTAAACTTCAAAATAAAGTTGGAGAGCTCCTTTACGATAAAGGTATAGAATTGGTTCTATTTAGAAATCATTTGACAGATACAACGATATCAGAAATATTGAACCTACACGAATATTCGAAAAAGGTAGTCAGTCAACCCATTGATATATTTACGACCTCAGAATTGGCGACATGTTTATTGGAAATGGATTTGATTCCAGCAAAAATGGACATTGGTAAGTTAGCTAATGAGTGGATTCTAGAACAAGGTGAATATTCCTCGCAAAAAGATTTCTTATCCAATAAGCTTTCATCACTTAAACCTGAGCATGGAAACATTGAGCCTAGAGACGTTATTTTATATGGATTTGGACGAATTGGACGTCTTGCGGCAAGAGAGCTAATCAAACAAGCTGGGAAGGGTCAGCAATTAAGATTAAGAGCCATTGTTACACGAGGGAATACTGAGGCTGACATCATTAAAAGAGCATCCTTACTCCGAAATGATTCTGTTCATGGTGCATTTAAAGGATCTGTTATAGAAGATGCTGCAAATAATGCCATTATCATTAATGGACAAAAAGTACACATGATCAGTGCGTCAAATCCAGAAGACATCGATTACAGTGAATACGATATTCAAAATGCGTTAGTCATTGATAATACGGGAGTATTTACCAATAGGGAGGCACTCTCAAGACACCTACAATCTAATGGAGTATCTAAGGTACTTTTAACGGCCCCAGGCAAAGAGATTCCAAATATTGTTTATGGAATCAATCAACATGAATTAGACATTGAGAATGAAAATATTTACTCAGCTGCTTCATGCACAACCAATGCCATTTCGCCTGTTCTTAAAGTAGTGAATGACAAGTATGGTATTCAAAAAGGTCATATCGAAACCGTACACGCCTACACCAACGATCAAAACCTATTGGACAATATGCATAAAAAGCCAAGAAGAGGAAGATCGGCTGCCATTAACATGGTTATTACCTCTACAGGTGCTGGTAAAGCAGTAACAAAAGTTATTCCGGACCTTAAAGACAAACTTACTGCTAATGCAGTAAGAGTTCCAACGCCAAATGGATCTTTGGCGATTTTAAATCTAGAATTAGGCAAATCCGTTACTATTGAGGATATAAATAATACGGTACAAAATGAAGCACTAAATGGTGAACTTGTAAATCAAATTTATTTCTCTATTGATTCTGAACTCGTATCAAATGATATTATCGGAAATACGTGTTGTGCTGTATATGACTCAAAGGCCACTTTGGCATCTAAAGATGGTAAAAGTGTTGTATTGTACACTTGGTATGATAATGAGTATGGATATACAAAACAAGTGATAAGACTTGCGAAATACATCACAAAAGTTAGAAGAGCTATTTATTATTAATTAATTACTCTGCACCTGGCACCTCTGTTGAAAGGTATAGGTTAACTAAAGATATTATTAAAGCCAATATTGCAATAAATAATGCAGTAGAGCTTCGTTTGCTATGTCTATCTCCCATAATACTATAATGTACGCATATTTTATTAGTTTGTTTCGGGATGTCAAGGATATCTTGTATTTATACTTAAAACCAAATACAACTCAAATATTGGATTTGATCTAAAAACAAAATATATTTTACTTTTTTGAACAAAAAGGCACTCAGATTTTTAAATTGATTTAACTTTGTATTGTACAATTTAATAGAGATTATATGTCAGCTGATATTTTTGCAAAAATCAAAGAGAACAGAGGCCCTTTAGGTATTCACGCCGAAAAGTCTCATGGCTATTTCACATTCCCTAAACTTGAAGGCGAGATAAGTCCTCATATGACATTTAGAGGGCGAAAAATGTTGAATTGGTCCTTGAACAACTATTTGGGATTGGCAAACGACCCAGAAGTACGTCAATTAGATGCTGAAGTAGCTCAAGAGTATGGATTTTCTCATCCGATGGGAGCGAGAATGATGAGTGGTAATACAGATTTCCATGAACAACTTGAAAATGAGCTTTCAGATTTTGTTGAAAAAGAAGACACCATCTTATGTAATTTTGGATACCAAGCCGTTCTTTCTTGTATTGACGCTTTGGTCGACAGAAAAGATGTTATAGTTTATGATGCTGAATCCCACGCCTGTATTTTAGATGGGGTACGACTTCATATGGGTAAACGATATGTATTTAAGCACAATGACCTTGAAGATTGTGAAAAACAACTCATTCGTGCAGAAAAACTTGCAGAAGAAACAGGTGGAGCTATCCTAGTTATTACTGAAGGGGTCTTCGGAATGCGAGGTGATCAAGGTAAACTGAAGGAAATTGTTGCTTTAAAAGAAAAATATAATTTTAGACTCTTTGTAGATGATGCTCATGGTATAGGAACACTAGGAGCCAAGGGTGGCGGTACAGGACAAGAGCAAGGTTGTCAAGATGGTATCGATATTTATTTCGGGACATTTGCCAAATCGTTTGCACTCATTGGGGGTTTTATATCAAGTGATTCACAAGTCGTTGAATTTTTAAGATATAACATGAGATCTCAAATTTTTGCTAAGTCTCTTCCAATGACCCTTGTTAAAGGGGCATTGAAAAGATTAGAAATAATGAAAAGAGACACCTCACATAAAGATAAATTATGGGAGATTACCAATGCCTTAAAATCTGGATTAATTGAGAACGGTTTTGAAATAGGTCCTTCTGACTCATGTGTAACACCAGTTTATCTCAACGGTTCTATTCCCGAAGCTACCAACTTGATTTTTGATTTAAGAGAAAACTTTAACGTCTTTTGTTCAATGGTTGTATACCCTGTTGTTCCAAAAGGCATGATTATTTTGAGATTGATACCTACTGCTTCTCACAGTTTAGAAGATGTGCGTTACACTCTTGAATGTTTTTCGAAAATAGTAGGAAAGTTAAAAGCTGGAGATTATATGTCTGATGAAATTGCCCCAATCGAAAAAGAGTAATCTTTAGACATTTTCACCATTTTTTGTATTCTTTCTTTGTCAAACGTAAGTCGTTCAGTCTCGAAAATTGAACTACTCCTATCGTATAGCTTTTTACATCCGGAAAAATGAATCCAATCAGGCCTAACATTCTTTAAAAAGAAATCCATGTTGTTTTCATTGAGTCCTCCCCCAGGTAAGATCTCAATTTTACCAGGTGCATATTCAATCATAGACTTCAGAGTCGTCATCCCTTTAATGACATTTGAGGCACATCCTGAGCTTAGAATTCTATTCACTCCCAATTCGGCTAAAACATTTACCGATGCTTTCCAATCTGGGGTATCATCAAAAGCTTTGTGAAAGGTTATGTCTAAATTAGGATAGTCCTTACGTACTGACTCAATGAACTTATAATTAATTCTGTGATCAGGTAAAAGGGCACCAATTACTATTCCATCTACTCCAATTGATGCAAAATATGAAATCTCTTTTTCAATCAACTCCAATTCTTCTTGAGAATAGATAAATCCTCCAATTCGAGGCCGGATTAAAACATGTGTTTTCAAACCAGAGTCAATAGCCAACTGAACGAGTGTGGCCGATGGTGTAACCCCTCCTGATTCTAAATTTTGGCATACCTCTACCCTGTCTATTTTGAGGTCTTTGGCAAGCGTAATAGCCTCCATAGTAGAAACACATAGTTCAATGCAAAGCATTTGAGAGAATAATAAGAGTTAACACAATCTATCATCTCAAAGATAAGACAAAATATGGGCAATCAAAATAGGGCCTAAAACATCCATTTTTAATTATATTTGTGACCCATCATATATATATGTCAGATAAGATAACGAAAACCAAAGAATCCATTGATTTCACCTCTTTTAAGAACCAAGTTCTCAAAGACTATAAATTGGCCTGCGAATCAAGAGAAGCCTCTCTTCTTGGAAGAAAAGAGGTTCTTACAGGTAAAGCCAAGTTTGGAATTTTCGGAGATGGAAAAGAATTGGCTCAAATTGCACTTTCAAAACAATTTAAAAATGGTGATTTTCGTTCTGGTTACTATAGAGATCAAACGATAATGCTCGCCATTGAGGAGCTCACTATTGAACAATATTTTTCTGGATTGTATGGTCACACTGATGTAGAAATAGAACCTCAATCTGCAGGGCGTCAAATGGGAGGACACTATGCTACGAGAAATTTAGATGACTCAGGAAACTGGAAAAACCTAATGACTCAAAAAAACAGTAGCTCGGATATATCTCCAACGGCAGGTCAAATGCCTCGACTTGTTGGTTTAGCTCAAGCCTCTAAAGTTTACAGAAGCAACAGCAATTTAAGTGGTCTTCAAAAATCGAAAAAATTCTCAGATAATGGAAATGAAGTGGCATTTGGAACTATAGGTGACGCTTCAACCTCGGAGGGACCATTTTGGGAATCGATTAACGCTGCCGGCGTAATGCAAATTCCTTTGGTAATGTCCGTTTGGGATGATGGCTACGGAATTTCAGTACCAAGAAAATATCAAACAACTAAAGGATCTATATCAGATGCTCTTGCAGGCATGCAACGAAGCGAAACTAAAGATGGATATGAAATATTTGTAACAAGGGGATGGGATTACCCTCACCTTTGCGAAACGTATGAGAAAGCCGTTAAGCTTGCTAGAGAAGAACATGTACCAGTTTTAATCCATGTAAAAGAAGTAAACCAGCCTCAAGGACATTCAACATCCGGATCTCACGAAAGGTATAAGAGCACTGAAAGACTTCAATGGGAAAAAGACTTTGATTGTATTGAAAAGTTTAAGGCATGGATCCTCGCATTTGATGCGAATGGAAATACTATTGCAAGCCTCAATGAATTAGAAAAAATTCAAACAGATGCCAAGCAAAAGGTAAGAGATGCGAAAAATAAATCTTGGAAACTGTACACAAAAGATATTCACATTGATTTAGTCGAAGCTTGTGCTCTATTAAAAAGCCTTTCTCAAATCAGTCCTCAAAAAATATTTATTGAAAAAGAAATTGAAGGGCTTGAAAAAGCCTACGAGCCAATAAGAAAGGACATTATTTCTACCGTAAGAAAAGTCCTTCGAATGGTAAGTACTGAAAATAATAATGAGAAGCAAGAACTTGCTAACTGGGTAAAATCAATATTGAATAACGCAAATAATCGTTACAGCTCACATTTATATTCAGAATCACAAGAAAGTGTTTTAAAAGCAGAGCACGTGCCTGCCACTTACAATGCTGACGCCAAAATGGAAGATGGCCGAATCATACTAAGAGAAAACTTTAAAAAACAACTTGAAAAGGTTCCTGAATTACTCATTTTTGGTGAAGATGCAGGTAAAATTGGCGGAGTCAATCAGTCTTTAGAGGGATTGCAAGAGCAATTTGGAGAAGAGAGGGTATTTGATACAGGGATTCGAGAATGTACCATCGTAGGCCAAGGTATTGGTATGGCTATGAGAGGACTAAGACCCATTGCTGAGATTCAATACCTGGACTACCTTCTCTACGCAATACAGGTACTTTCTGATGATCTTGCAACAGTTCAGTATCGTACCAAGGGTGGACAAAAAGCACCTTTAATTATTAGTACTAGAGGTCATCGCTTAGAGGGTATTTGGCACAGTGGTTCTCCTATGGGTGTTATTGTTAATGCACTTCGCGGAATAAACATCTGTGTACCAAGAAATATGACTAAAGCTGCAGGCTTTTACAATACTTTACTAATCTCTGATGAACCGGCTTTGGTTGTCGAACCTTTGAATGGTTACCGAACAAAAGAACCATTTCCAAATAACTTAGGGGATTTTAATGAGCCTTTAGGAGTTCCTGAACTTGTAAAAGAAGGAAAAGATATTACTCTGGTGTCATACGGGTCAACCTTTAACCTGTGTGAGATTGCAGAAAAGACGCTAAGTCAAATGGGCATCTCTATTGAATTAATCGATGTGCAAACACTCATCCCCTTTGACATCAATCATGCAATAAGTAAATCGATAGAGAAAACAAATAGACTTATAATTGTGGATGAAGATGTAAGTAGTGGAGCCACTGGTTACATGTTAGATAAGGTTTTGGTTGAGCAAAATGCCTTTTTTCATTTAGACTCTGCTCCTCAAACATTAAGTGCAAAAGACCATCGACCCGCGTACGGAACGGATGGAGATTATTTCTCAAAACCTAATGTGGATGATATCATTGAAGGGATTTATGAAATCATGCACGAAACGGACCCTTTAAGATACCCTAAGCTTTATTAAAATCAGTTGATTTTAACATCATAAGGCAGGCGCATTTGAATGCCTTTGAGGGCTTCTATCTTTTGAACGGTTATTCCAATTTCCTTTAGATATGGGTGATTCAGAATTGAATTGCTTTTTAAGCTGGCACCTTCTTCTTCTTCTATCATCTCAATAAAACTTTCTAGTTTATTCTCTTTTACCTTTGGGTAGTATATCAACTCCCCCCTCTTAGAACCAATCTTTTTCTTGGTGTAGGTTATGGCTTCATTCAATCCTCCTATCTCATCAACTAATCCATTTTCTAATGCGTCTTCTCCTGTCCATACGCGTCCTCTTGCTATTTTATGAACTTCTTCCACTTTCATTCCTCTACCATCAGCTACTCGTTTTAAAAACAACTGATAAATATTGTCCACTTCTTCCTGAGTTATTTGTAATTCTTCATCAGATAATTTCTTATTCAATGAGAAAACAGAATGTGAATTTGTACTTGCATAATCAAATTCGATTCCCAATTTATTTTCGAACATTTTACCTGTATATGGAATTACACCAAAAACACCTATTGATCCTGAAATGGTTGATGAGTTGGCAAAAATTCGAGATGCAGCTGTAGATACATAATAGCCTCCAGATGCGGCCAAATCCCCCATAGAAACAACTACGGGTTTAGACATATTCGTTAACGCAACCTCTCTCCATATTTCCTCACTTGCCAAAGCACTTCCTCCCGGACTATTCACCCGAAAAACAACGGCTTTAATATCATTGTTGTTTCTCACCTCTGAAAAATATTTACAAATCTCAGTACTAGACATCCCCGATCCATCAACTGAAATATCACCTTCTGCGATAATGACTGCAATATCAGGTTCTGCAACATTAGCAAGTTCTTGATTTTCGATGAAAATCTTTTTACAATACTTATTAAAGTCAAAAAAGACCAAATCTTTGACCTCTTTAACTCTCGTTTTCTTCATTAATATATCCTCGATTTCGTCTCTATACTTTATTCCATCAATTAATTTTAAAGACATGGCATCTTTTGCATTACGAACAAGTAGAGATTCAGCATACTCCGCTAAGCTATCTTTTCTTACTTTTCTTGACGTCGATACTTCTGACAAATAAACCGACCATATTGAGTTTAAATATCTTTCAACCTGAACCCTACTCGAATCACTCATACTTTTTCTAAAATAAGGCTCAACCGCACTTTTGAAATCATTGTCGGTGCCACGAATGACCTCTAATTCAACATCCAGTTTATCCAAAAGACCTTTCAGGAACACAACCTCTCCCCCTAGCCCTTTCCATTCAAAGACTGAATTCGGAAAAGCATAGGTTTCATTGGCTACTGAAGAAATATAATATGCTTTTTGACTCACATATTCTCCTGAATTATAAGCCAAAACAAACTTTCCACTTTTCTTGAATTTAGCTATGCCTTGCCTTAGCTCTTCGGCTGTAGCCATGCCACAATCAATATCTCCGATGTCAATAAACAGGCCTTTAACATTCTTGTCTTTCGATGCCTGATCAAGACCATAAAGGATATCAGATAAACCTATTTGAGCATTAAAACTAAAAGTCATGGGATCCAATTCAGTATTAGAAACTTCTCTTATAGGGCCATCCAATTTTAGATGTAAAATGGTATTTGGCTCAAGCTCTAAAGGTTCATCTGAAAACAAGGACAAAAAGCCAATCAATCCTAAAATGAAGATGATTGTAAAAATCAAACTACTAAGACCTATGGATAAAAAAATCGGCCAAAATAATTTTTTAAACCATGACTCTTTTTTTATTTCTTCAATTTCTGACATACAATTAGATTATTAAATATTTCTTTATAAGAAACGCGATAAATTCAGTCCTTTATTAAAGGGATTAAAATTCAAAGAAAACTTGATTTCTCTTCGATATGATTCGTATAGGTTACCCATGTTTTTACTTCTAATTAATGGGAAATACAACCCAAATACATCTCCAAATTCAATAGAAAGCCCTGCATTGTACATAAATTCTAATTTGAAATCATCCCACAAATAGTCATCATAAAATAATCCGTGATTTGAAAATAGCTTTATAAAATTTGGAAGGTATGGAAGCTCAGCTTTAACATTGCAAGAGCTTAGCCAATATTGAGTTGTCCCTACATTCGAAGTACTTGAAAATCCACCTTGATTATTATTTCTTTGTTGTGCCCAAAACGCGCCACCTGAGGCATTTCTTTCAAAATAATATTCTTCCAAAAACAAGTCTTGAATACCTCTTGTCCCACTCATAGATAATTGTAATTGATCATTATAATAATACGGTGATTCAAAAATAAAATTCTTTCCAGCATAGAACCTTACAAACACTTGTTTATCCATTCTCCGTATATATCTTAAAGATAAATCCAATTCTAATTCTCCTCTAAAAACACGTTCAAGTCCTTCTAAATCCTGATAATACGTTAATGCACCCTCCAAAGACCATTTAAAATCAGGACCACCTCCATTAATAAAGTGACGGGCCTTAATACCCAAATTGGTCTTGCTAAAGTCATCAAAAACATCATTACGCCATATTCCTTTAACCACCAATTGCTGATTGATACTGGATGTTCTATTTCTGTTGACAAAATCCATTCTGACATAAGGGGAAATTCCCAAATAATAAGAATCTTCATACCTTGAATTTGAAAACGACTTTATCGAAGTACCAAGCGTTATCTTTTTTGCGCTTGATGTTGGAAGCACCGTATAAGATAATTCCGAAATACCCGAGATCCGTTTTCCTCCAAAGCTGTAATGGGGTGCTACTAAATATTGAAGCCCACTTATAGGAGCACTATAATTATGAAATGCCACTCCAAGCATCAGCTTATCATAGGCATTACCCGCAATACTTGGGGTCCAAAAAACATTAGAATAATCGCTTTCATTATCTCCAGACAAAAACTCGAACTTAATTGGCTCCCATTTGTGAAACAAGTTTTTGGTATTCCATGTATTATTTTGTCTATTCAACTCTGGAATATCTTTACCCGCATCAATTCTAACGAGTGAAACATTATCTATATTAATATTATCCCAAATGATTTCCCGATTTCCCGGCTCAAGCCACATATCACCAATCACCTCATTTTCATGAGAAATAAGATTAACCTGAACAGGTCCGTCTACCTGACCTACATTTTTAACTTTTACATAAATCCCTTTTTCTTTACTTTCTGAATCAATGTGTGATTTAACTTTTTGAATCTTATAGTCAATATGATTGGTTGTTTGGATCAAATCATTAAAAAACCAATCAAGACTTTTACCTGTTTCACTGGTAAACAATTCCTTTAAATCTTCAGGTTGTGGATGCTTAAACTTCCATTTATTAAAGTACATATGCATAATTCGATCGAACTCCTCATCTCCGAGGTAATCTTTTAAATAGTAAAAAACCAAACCTGTTTTCTGATACATAATGATGCCATAGTTGGCAGAAGAAAAATCCTCAGAATGCGTCTCAATAGGCTGATCTAAACCTAAAGAAGAAACGGTTCTATATATGATATCCCCCATGTCATGGTAATCCAAATCATTTAAATGGAAACGACCATTAAGCGCCATGTCAGAAAGTCTCTTATTCCCTGGGTATTTCGTTTGAATGTAACGCACTTCATTTAAGGTGTTAAGCCCTTCATCCATCCATCCGTGTACCCTTTCATTGGAGCCCATGATTCCGTAAAACCAATTATGGCCAACCTCATGAACAATAACAATTTCTAATTCTTCTTTAGAGGAAGCGTTTCCAATTACGGTTATATTGGGGTATTCCATGCCTCCTCCTGCACTAATGGTTCCATCAACTGCAGTTACGTGACTGTATGGATAGTTCCCATTCCAAAGAGAATAGTAATACGTGCCGTCATTTAAATACTCTATGGCATGCTGCCAATATTTTGCGTTTTGAGGAACAAAAAGTGCCCAAGTATTTACAAGACTCCTTGTATTCGGCAATTCAATCTCGCCTTTCAATGCCACATAACGTTTATCAGCAAACCATGCAAAGTCATGAACCCTATCTTGAGTAAATCGAATCGTCTTCATTTTTAAATCAGATGTAGGAAACGGTGTTTTATTGTACTTCTCATTATCATTCACGATTGTACCTATACTCTTTTTGGTTTTTTCAGCCAATTGATTCATGAACTCTATTTCACTTTGTGTTTTTAAATCTCCCGTTGCACCTACAACATAGTTCGCAGGTAAAGTAATTGACACATCAAATGATCCATACTCTGAATAAAACTCACCTTGATTTAAGTACGATATTGGATTCCAACCATTTTTATCATAGACAGCGGGTTTCGGATACCACTGAGTAATTTGATATGATTGTCCAATATGCCCTAATCTTGAAATATCTCCAGAGGGGACTTTTACTCTAAAAGGGGTTTGAATATTTATTTGTGAACCAGGGTCTAGTGGCGTTGCTAATTCAATTAAACATATATCAGTTGATTCATATGGAAATTGAATTGACACTGGTTGATGGTCTATGGAGAAACTCACACTATCTATATACCCTCTATTCTTACTTTCTCCAAAATACAATTCATCGTCATTATTTCGATATAGCTGTTTCGCCAATTCAGACGTTTTATCTTTATAGGCATTCGGCCACAAATGGATGTATATCTTATTTAATGTATCAGGAGAATGGTTGATATAATCAAATGAAATATCTCCGTAAAGTACGTGGGATTTATCATCCAATGTTACATTGATATTATAATTTACTTCTTGTTGCCAATACTTTTGAGAAAAAGAGTAAAATGAGCAAGTGATAAAAAGGAATATAAAGGTTGAATATCGAATCATAGCATTTATTTAATAAAAAAAGGGCTGTATAAATACAGCCCTAAATGTAAAAAAATATATGACGTTTACTTAATAATTTTAGTAATCTTAGTGATTCCGTCAAGGTTTGTAACCTTTACCATGTATACTCCATAGCTCCAATCATCAGTTGATAAAGTCAATTTTTCATTTATTGAGGTATTGACTAGTTCTCGACCATGACAATCCATAACTGTCAATTCACAGTCTCCTTCCATATCTATGGAAACCGTCAGACTATTATTAAATGGATTAGGGTAAACCGATACACTAGCAATGAAATCATTTTCATCTAAACCTGTAGTACTTTCAGGAACAAAACTTCCTACACCACATGGGAACAACTGATAACCTTCATCGTAAGGACTCGAATTGTCATACTGACCACCCACGCCAGTTACACTAAACGATCCTTGAGGCGCTGCACTTTCTGGAATATCTGTATCAGAGTCTATTCTTATTGCAAAAACGTTTACACCATCTGTAACATCAATATTATTTGATCCTGATGGAAATGTTGCAATCGGATTCACAAAATTCACATTCTCAATAGTTATCCATTGTGACTCAGTACTTTCGTCAAGAGTAGTTACGATTGTTGGTGTTACCGTTGGTAAACCAGACTCTAAGGTTAAAATACTATCTGCAACGACTTGTGTTAATCCATTAAATTGACCAATCTTCCCAAGTACTTTGATTTTGTCTCCCTCATTAACAACATAATCACTTACGTCATCGAAGTTAAAGACATTAACCCCGTCATTATTATCATCAATAATGGTAAAGCTTATGCCTTCATTTCCATCAAAATCAATACAATGAACAATACCTACAATAGAAACTAATACGTCAGTAGAATCAGCAACGCCATTTGCTGCATTTGTTGTTACTTCTCCAATAGTATATGGAGAATAACCAAGTGTTTCTCCGAATAAGGCTATAACCACTGGATCTGGAGATGTATTCTCCAAAACAATAATCGTTCCCGACATTCCATTTGCAGCGTGTGAACCAACAGAACAGTCGTACTGATAAGTTCCAGCTGTATTAAACACATAAGAATATAACTCGATGTCTCCAGTTGGACTAGAAACAAAACTTTCGGGATTGTTGTATGGATCACCTGTTACCGTATTCGTTGCAAAATTCACATTGTGTGTTCCTCCATCGTTTACCCAATATACCGTATCACCAGCAGTAATTGTTAATGCCGATGGCGCATAATAAAAACTTCCCGCATTTACAACATGTGCACCAGCCTCACTCTCGGAAGAAACAGTTGCCACACCGGTTTGATTATTATTTATTGCAGAACCATTTAGACGAACGTAAATAGGTGTTGATTGCACTTCTCCGACAGGAAAGTCACCATCAATAACTACTGAGCCTAATGCGCCTGCTGTTGCAGGATCTGCATTCGGTCCTACCATAACAAAACCATATTGAACAATCAGACCCGCTGGTAACTCGGCTGCAGTAGCAGACACTGAAAACGTTCCTGACGCTGGTAAATCAAATGTTTTAGACCCATTGAAGACATCTGCAAAACCGTTATTTGGATCTAATGCTTTGATAAAGTACTTCGCTGAATATGCGGCATCTAAAGTATTCCCTACAACATTACCTCCGAAAGCCAAATCATTATCATTAGCGCCGGCTCCTGGTTCTATAAAAGTGATTGCCTCCATGTTTTTGTTACCCGCACCCGTAGTTTGATTTACCCAAAATCCATCGGTAGGATTTTCAGCGTAGGTATTGGTGTTTGGAAGTAGCTTAACATTGTTTATCGAAGGTGTAAAAATGGCACTTAATTCGGGTACACCCCAAGGTTGTCCAAAGACATAACCACCACCATTTTCAGGAAGCTCGAATACGTTCATATAACCATTCCAAGTTGCGTTCGCATCAAATACTGTTGTGTTAGCGTTCGCAGGAATTGTTAAAGAATTGGTAAATGCACCATTGGACTGCGTAGATATTTCAAACTCACCTGTAACATTGATAGTCATATCCTCTGTCAAGTAATTACCCGCAACATTAAATACCTCCTCAGCAGATGGTGTTCCTACAAAATGAGAAAATCCAGTTATTGTATCGGGCTGGCTAAATAAAACTGGGTCAGGATTCAAAATCTCACCTGTTAGAGCTACCGTATCATTATCTGCTCCAGCAGAGCTTAAAACGATTTCTCCATTATCAGGAGAAATAGCGACAGATCCATTTAGTCGTACATAGACCATAGTTGCAGCGAGTTCTCCAGTCGTTTGCGTTAAAACAACGCTTGGTCCAAAACCGACTGAAGTACTTAATGATATCTCATAATCACCTGATACCGTTGCAGTAACATCCGCGGTCAGATTTGATCCTGAAATCTCAGTTGTTTGTTCGTCCGACGGTGATCCTACAAATTGAACGAAACCTGTTAATTCAGCAGGTGAAGCAGAAACAGTAGGATCGGTTCCAGCAGAAGCCCCTATCCATGATCCTGGATCATAAATATTATCACCAACATTAATAGGTTGCTGAGTGTGACTCGTACATCCGGAAACCTGAGTATCAGCCCAAACATTCCATTCAGACTCATCCCATGTTGGATTCGAAGCCGTTACAGATGCAATTCGTTCCGCACGCCCATCTTCAAATTCGTGACAAGTGTTAGTTCCATCTTCACCAGGCACACCGAAAATATCAATTGTATTATCCGCTGGATCGAAAATGGCAATTTGATCATCACCATTACTATCTGCAGCACCTCCTGTCCCAGCCTCGATGTCTGGAGCGAATCCATAAACTGCTTCGAACTCAGTAGCATTGGCTGCAACAATAATAAATGAATTGGCAGCTAAGCTTGAAACAGGAGTTAAATCCACCCCTGTCCCTTGTGGGCCTGCATTACCATTCGTCCACCTTCGCAACTCCCAATCTGTAAGATCAACTGCGGAACCGCTAACATTATAAATCTCTACAAAACGAGCTCCGGCATTATCATTCGGATCAGCCAATTCAGATATAATTAATTGACTAAAAGAATAACTGCTAAAAAAGAAGATCATTAGCAGTAAAAAAGTGTAATTTTTTTTCATGGTTTTTTTTTATTTTTAGTGAGTTAAAAATACAAAGGAAAATTAAAAGAATAACATAAATTTATAAACAAAAAAAGGCGCAGAAGCGCCTTTTTCTTATCATTAAAATGTAATTCTATCGAAATTAAGCCTTAGGCTCTTCTTTTCGTTCTGGTTTTGGCAATAAAACCTTTCTAGACAATTTCCATTTTCTGGTTCTAGGATCTTT
>ERZ651776.3567-NODE-3567-length-15364-cov-5.359325_pt1 | contig 15364 bp, 30 predicted proteins | sample MGYA00514761_ERZ651776 | MGnify/ENA metagenome assembly ERZ651776 | reverse complement strand
ATCAAACTTGCCTTTTAGTTTCTTACATTTAGCAATTGCTTGTTCGAACTTTTGATTGCGATAGTCATCGTGCATTTTGTTGTGCAATATTTGCGCTTGTTGGTATTCTATAACTGATCTTGGTTCTGGTAACACAGTGTAGATACGTATGCCAACTGTCTTGCCTTTAACAGCAAGTTCGTCTACTTTCAAGTAAAAGAAATCATTCTTGGTTGCATCGTATGTGGTTTCGCCTACCAGCAACAAACATCCATACTCTTTACACTTTGACTCAATACGTGCGGCAGTACTGACAGCATCACCCAGTACATCATAACTGTGTCTACTTGTACTACCCATTTCACCCAAGTACCCTAGTCCACTGTTGATGCCAGCACCCATGCCAATTGGCGGACGTCCTTCTGCTACAATTTTATCATTAAACTTTTCCACTGCCCTAAGCATGTCCAGCCCTGTGTTAACTGCTGAGTGGTGATGTCTTGAGTCATCGTTGGGTGCATTGTGTACGTGCATTGACGCATCACCGATGTACTTTATGATCATTCCATCACGGTCCAGTACTGGTTGTGTAATAGCATCCATGTAACCATTCATCAAGTTGGTGAGTCCTCTAACATCGTCGCCAAAACTTTCTCCTAGTGGAGTAAAGCCACGCAGGTCACTAAAACAAATACTGATCTCACGTTTCATACCATCTTTAATTAAAGTTGGATTCTCCTGCAACATGCGCACCACTGTGGGCGAACAGTATCCTGCAAACTGTTTTTTGATTTCTTGCTTTTGTCTAAACTCATCCATGAAACGCAGGAATGCCGCTATACTCCATGTGAGGAACACTGCAAATATTGGGAAACTCCAGTCCAGCAAATAGCCATCGTTCAAGTATGCTGTTCTGGTACCGTAAAATATACCACCCAGTGACACCACAATACCACCAACACCAAAGTACCAGTTTAGTTTAAGTACCAGTATCATTACTGTTAAACTTATTGCTAGTGCTGTTGCTAGTTCACCTATGTCTGACCACCATGGGCGGCTTATGTTAATACCATTAACTATTGTGTAAACACTTGCGGCAATTAAATCGTGATCATAACTTCTGCCAACTGGAGTTGCAATGGTGTTGTCCAGTCCTGACGCTGTTAAACTCAGTATAACAATACCGCCGTTAAAGTCAGGCAAGTTGTCAAATGCAAACTCCTGTACTTTGTATTTGTAGTCTACATATATGCTACCATTTGCATCTGTTTTGATTGTGCTGAACTGTGGAATACGCACTGCTTCTACACCTGCGTCACCCAGTTTCATTTGATAACTGATATCACCTGCTAGTACACGCACAATCTCTGTAGGTATGCTGGGAAATATCTGTGCGCTGTCTGTTGGCTCTTTGCTGGGTACACGCACCACCAGTGGCAGTTTACGTACAACACCATCTGCTTCAGTACTGCTCAACATCATGCCCACACCCCAAGCATGCTCGCCAATTTCTTTTGTGGGGCCTATTGCTTGTCCATAACGGAATAGCCAATCTTCCCATGCTTTGCCTGTGGTGCTGTTGTCTTTGATAGCAATACCACGTGGCACTGGTACTCCTTTACCACGTATAGCAGGTACTTGTCCAACAATAACAGGTGCGTTTTGCAGTAGGTCTATAAATGCTGGGTCACCACCAAATCGATCTTCTTCAGCAAACAACATGGGCAACACCACAAGTCCTGCACCGTTCTCATATAGTCGTATAATTTCATTAGCCAGTATGTCACGAGGCCAAGGCCACTGTCCGTTGCGGTCAATATCATCATTGTCTATTCTAACCACAGCAATAGGAATATCGCTGTCCAACTGAATTGTTTCTTGCGGAACACTACGTTGATGTGTGTCCAGTGCTTTGAGGCGGATAACTTCTACTATCCAGGGATCTGTCCATCTAATACTCAATACCGCAACCAGGGCGATCAACGCCACTAACCATTTTTTCATGTTTTTTCCTTGACTAGGTATTTATTGACCTTGTGTTACTCCGACGGAACAGCCACCAACAGTTACACAACTTTGCGTTAAACTATATGTTTGTGTTGTACCACCTTGTTGTAGTAAATCTAAATCTGTACCATAACTACCACTTAAACTAATCGTAGCACTATGGGCGGCACTTCCTTTTTGTGTTAAATCAACATCGTTGTAACTGTTGTTAAGAGTTAAGTTCAGTGTTTTATCCTGATTGCCGATCTGTACAGCAAAGACATCATTGTTACTGCCATAAACGTTTGTTGTATTTGAATGTTCGTGACCTGAATTGTTTGAACGTTGACTTCCTAGAAATTTATTACTTGAACCATGTATATCTAACCTTACATAGTGTCCGCCATATTCATAGTCATCAGTTGTATCTAACGTGCCGTCACTAAAAGCTCTGTAACCTTGGTAAAAATCAATGTCATTGCTGTCGCCTTGTATATGAAACTCAAACCTGTCTCCTCCACAAGGAGATTGATTACAGAATTGTTTTATATTAAGATTATTAGAATCACCGTCTAAGTCGCCGCCCCAGGCTGCCCCACTGCCCCATGCAGTAGTATAGCCAACATAAGCATCATCGCCCTTTTGATCTATACTAACTGAGTTACTAGCACCACCAAAACTGTAGTCAACTTCATTGTCGCTACCTTCAACAGTGACAGTTGTGCTATTATTATTGCCGCTAGAAACTTGGTCAATAGATATTAAATTATCGGCACCTGCTGTGCCAACAACAAACAACAGTAATAGTAGCAGTTTATTCATACTTGTACGGACCTTTGTGGAAATGTCCTTCTGTACAGTGACGCATTTCGTGCCACCACACGCTCATATCTAAATCTGGTTGTACATACGGCACAAATATTTGACACCACTTTTCACCAGTTTCCTCATTTACAGCCCAACGAGCCCATCCTTTAACTTTTGTGGTTCTCCCTGTGTACTGTTCCCATGTTGTTTGTATGGTCTTTGGATCCATGATTACAATTCTCATGTCGCCATCGTATTTTGTGTGTTCCTGATTGTACACATGATGTGGTACACATGCGGTTAGTAGTAAAAGTAAACTAATTTTGATTGATAGTAATAACTGTGTCACTTGCGTTCTCCGTTGTATGTAATGTTATTGGGCTACCTGCTTGATTTAAGTTCATTTGTGTGTTGCTGTCTTGGTCTAGTCTGATGCTGAATACTCTCCCGTCTATCTCTCTGTATATTATCCATTCTCCGTCTAATGAAATTTGTGTCTTGCCTTCTTCGTATACCCCTGGGCGGATAGGATTGGTTGGAAATGTTTCAGTTTCATACAGCAGTTTTGCATTCATTAGATCCAAGATGTTAGCCAGTAACTCAACATCAAGTAAATTAAAATCCAGCCTTGTAAACACCAGGTCGTCTTCATCCAGCTCATTCTTATCTAGTAGGTTAATGTCAAGTTCATTAAAGTCCAGTATGTTTTTTTCAGTCTGCTTTGATCCTTCTTCTTCTTTTTCTCTTGGCTTTTGCACAATCAACAGATTATTGATTTCGTTTGCAGTTAGATCTAACAACACAGGTGGTGTTGGTGGATTTTCTCGTGTTCCTACCATTGTGGCTTGATATGCTTGTGTCAGCAACACTTGTCCCATGTCACTCTCTACTGAAATCTCTCCTACAGTTCCGTCAGCGTTGGGTAACAGTATAACAAGACTCCTGCCTATCTCGTCTACAGTCATGCTGAATGCTGTACCACGCACACCAATACGTGCTGTGGGTGTTTGTATGTCTACGTTTTGTCTGGCGTTTTTAGCAATCTTACCTGATGCGTATTTGACTGTGCCCAGTCCTACTTTCATTTTGAGTTTGCTCTTCTTGGGGTCAGCGGCATCGTATATAAAATCATCAATGATCAACTTGCTGTGTTTTTCAATTTGCACTTTGGTATCATCGTTAAATCCGATGCCAATAATACCGTCGGCCGTGTTGATAGTGTCAAGCAACTCAACAGGAAGATCTTTTTCTACTGTGATTTTATCGTCAGAACGGGTAAGTTGTGCAGGGCCGGTTTGTTTTTCAACTGTACCGATCCCTGCAAAACACGTACTAATCTGAAACGTTAATAGTAACGCTAGAACTTGAACCATTTGTGTTAACATCTACTGTACTTGCCTCGGCCCCTGACTGAGTAACACTTAATGTTGAACTGCTACCAGTATGATTGATAAATGTATCGTGCTGTGAAGCACCACTTTTTGTAGCTGTGACGGTGTTAGTACTTCCGTCAATGTCAATGTCTGTGGTTTTGTCTGTAATACTAGTTGCAGTTGAGTTTTCTGTCACTGTAACTGTGTTACTGCCACTACCACTGGTTAGGTCAATGTCAATGTTTACATCATCAACATTGCTTGCTGTTGTACCAACATTTGTGCTGATTGTATTTGAATTACCTGGATTAGTAATGCTGATTGTTACATCGTCACTACCACCATTGGTGCCTCCTGTGGTACCTACCTGTACGTCTATGTCTGAACTATTGCCGTTAGTTGTTGCTGTTACACTGGCGTTGTCACCGTACACGTCATAATCTAATTCGTTGCTTGAACCAACTTGGTCAATGTCTAGTGTAGTGCTTGCACCATCACTTTTGCTATCATCGCCACTGGCGCCAACTCTGTTGCCAGAGCCGTCTTGATCTATAGTGATAGTAGCTGAGCTTCCAACTTGATCAATATAGATTAAGTTGTCGGCTAATGCCTGACTTGCGAATAATAAAGACATGAATGCTATTGCTATTCTTGCCATGTTTTGCTCCTTTGGGCGGTTCCCGTTACTGTGCTAATATCTTACGTATTTTACGCACATTAGTATTTAAAGTTGGTAGTGCCAGAACATATAGTATACTATTACTAAAACACAAACAGTTACTTACATTCCGTAGTTCCATAGTTCTTTGCGCTTACCTTCTTTTGCTAATTCAATTACAGCCTGCTCTACTGCTTGTTTTACTGCGTAATTCACTGGTTCGTTGGTGCTAGTACCTGATTCTATCTCTAAAACTTGTGTGCCTTGATCGTAGAATTTAAACACGTTTATGCCTAGGTTAGTGCTTAAAATAGTCTTTTCAGTGCTTACATTCAGCAAAACTTCTCCGGTCAGTACACTTACCATCCTTAGTCCTACTGTTACTACATCTACACGCCATTCTTGCTGTGCGCCAATGCCCATTACCCTGGCTCCAGCACCACCTGTAAATTTGTTCGTATCATAACCAATAATACCACCTTCGATTATAATACCAGCAAACTTCATTGCACCCAATTTCTTTTTCTCGTCAAACTCACTTCGTGCATTACGTATTATTTGACGTTCTTTAATTAAGTTGTCTAGACCGTTGCGTTCTACAACGTCAAAAAAGTTACCGTCAGCAAGTGCCATTAATGCATCTATTAGATAAACTTCTGCACCTTGTGTAACTGCTGTACTGATATTAGCAATATTGTCTGCAGGTTTACGCTGTCCAGTTTTATCCTGGAAACTGTATATTGCAACCGTTATAGGACGTCCTCCATTGACTGCAGGAAAATCTGTCAGTATGGCTTTGACTGGTGTGGTAACAGGTTGTGCTGGTTTACCTAATTTAGGGTTTGTTGAAGCGCACCCAACCAACATCAAAACCAACAATGCTGTACATATTCTACCTAACATGCATCTCCTCTAAAACGCAAAACTTGCAACTGGTATTTCAACCTTTGTAAACGTACCATCTGCTTGTGTTACGTTTAGTGTAACTTTGTCGTCAGTCATTTCGTATGCTATTGTATTGCCTAATAGATCAACTGTGCCGCTGGTTTGTGGATTTTCACCAAACAACTTGTCTGATATCTGTTTACTAAGTTCAGCATAAATCCTGCTTTCCAAGTTAGCCAAGAACTTGTTTACATTGGAGTTTTCTTTTTCACGTTCTATTTCTCTTGCTGCCGCTTCTTGCTTGGACTTGATTTCTGCTTTTCTAGTGTGTGTTAAGTTTTCTATAGTAAGTAAATGACTGCTATAACCTATGCCATTAAAACTAGGGCTATTAAATTTGTATGTTAGTTCACCTGCTGTTGCCGCACTGATAAAGAACATGCCTACTAGGAATCCCATTATAAAACTCCAAAAGCCAAAACTTAACACTGTTGATATAGTATAAGTTACTGGGTTTGACTTTTTAAACTTTTGCCATGCCGCTTTTTCGTAACTACTTTGATGATTCATTTTTTGCCTTTGCTCCTTTTTGTATTTCTTTTAGTTCTAGTTCTTGTGCTCTTTGTAAATTGTCTCTTGCCTTTGCATCCATCTCAAGGATCATGTTTAGTTTTTGATTAAGTCTAATCAAATCATTGTCCAACATGCGTATCCTATCAATCAACGCAATTAGTGTTGTTTGTGCTTGGCTCAGTACAGGATCAATTTCTTTTGTTGCCCAGTTCCATATATAATACACAAAGTAGCCAAGACCACATGCGGCTATAATTGGAAAACCGTATTGATTGATTGCGGCTGCTACACTAAACTCTTCCATTACTTCTCCACGTATCCACGGTCAGCCCACTTTTCCACATGGTGGTGGTCCCAGTATTTTGTAAACTCTTCTTTGTTTAGAAATGTTGACTGAAACATGTTTGTAATTTTCAAACAAGGCGAAAGTGTTGCCCCTGTGATTTCACCTGTCATGTAAGCAGTGTCGCAATGCCAATATGCATCTTCAATTTGTTTAAAGTCTATGCCGTGGTTGATTGACATTGACGCTATTAGTGTAAGTTCTGCTAGTCCCATTAGTCTCTCCTTGCATCATTCTTGCCGTCTGCTCTTGCAATACGATTTAAGTCAGGAGTTACACCAAATGCATTACTCATGAGTGTGTCAATACGAATTACATCGTGGTTCATTGTTTTAACACGATTATCCAATGCGTGAATTATGCCTGTAAGTCCTTTAACACTGCCCATTACACCATCAAGGATAAAGCGCATGGTTAGGAACACAAAGTAGCCGCCGGCCAGTGCCGCGGCGATAGGAAAGCCAACTTCGGCAATTAATTGAAGTATTTCTGTCATGTTGAGTTGCTCCTTGTTTAGTGTATTTACCCAAATTTTTGTAGTTTACACACGGGCTATAAATAATTACGTGAGAAAACTGCTACTATTATTATTTTTACTTCCGTTAACTGCCAACGCAGAGTACAAAGACTGGGACAAATACGACAAAGAATTATTTTGGATGTCAACTACCGCAATAGCATTGGATCACTTGACCACAAGAGATCTGGCCAGTAGGTATGATGAAGGATATAGGGAACGTAATCCACTGTTGGGAGAGCATCCAGATAAGGACACAGTGGATTTGTTTTTTCTAGTAAACTATGTTACGCACTACTATCTAACAGATTATTTCCAAGGGGAACACAGACCTGTGTACATGATGGTTAGACTAGTGGTTAACGGAGCGGCCTCGGTTAATAACTTTAAGATTGGTCTTGGAGTACGATTTTAGCTTGGTTGTGCCGTTTACAAATTTCTTCGTAAAAAGTATCTAATTCTCCACCAAACTTACCAGTTAGGTGTTCTGCTAAATCGTTACATAACTTAACATTGCCATCTTTGTTTGCTTGTACAAAATCGTTATGTAATTTTTTCCAGTGATCCAACATTACAACTTCTGCTAGTGGTACTTTGGTTGCTTCTACTATGCACCAAGTATCTAGTAGCTCGTTATCGATCATGTTTGGTTCTAGTTCTAAGATTAGATATTTTTCAAACATCTCGTCTGTGGGTTTTTCCCATACTATATTCATCTTTTCTTTAGTCCTTGTTGTTTATAAATTTGTTGAACGGCTGTTGCTTGATAGTAACAATCAATCAAAGCATTATGGGCACCTTTTGCATTTTTATCTCTGGGATCTCCAAAGGTTTTAAACAAAGTACGACTATCTCTAATTTGCCAGAAATTCCATGGTGTAGGAAGTTCCATATCACGATACAGGTCTTCAAGAATTACAGCATCAAATGCAGGGCCTTGACACCATATATTGTCAGCTCCAACTAAAAATTTATTAAGTTTTTTAAGAAAAGAAGATACACTATCACGCTCATGATCACCAAGTGCTTCTTCTCTAACATCTTCTGCTTGTCTACCCCACCAATCAATTACATCTTGGTGTACGTGTCTGCCTAGTGCTATTTGTTCATCTACATCTATCCTAACATACAATCCGTCGTCTGTATTTACATCCGATGAGTATGGATCAAACTTTACTGCGCCCACAGTCAAGACAACACTTTGCGGACGAGTACCTAAGGTCTCGATGTCTAACATTATATCCATAGTATTTTTATGCTGGTTGTAGTTTAATTGCGAGAGGAAAACCGTTGTTACGTGCGAGCATTGTTACTTCTACACCTTTTTGTTCAGCAATTTCATACGGAAGAGTTTTTACTACGCTACTACCATCTTCATGAATTTTTAAAGTTAATTCTTTTGCGGTTTCTTCAGTGTGATAGAAAATTATTTTAAGACTTTCAACTACGAATTCCATAGTTGTTTGATCATCGTTAATATATATTACATTGTAAAGACTAGGTGGTTTAATTTTTGTTTTAGACTTTGTAGATTGCGTTTGCTGTACTTCAGTTTTTGTGCTCATAGTTTATACCCATCTAGTTGGTAAATGGGGGGAGAATACCAACTCCCCCCGGCTGTTACACTATATTATATTACTTAGTAAAAGTAATTGCAATCTTTTTAGGCTTTTGTTCGTCCGGAACAATATGCTCTAAGCTGACTGCCAGGATACCATTTACTACTGTTGCACCTTGTATCTTAACATTATCGTTAAGAGTAAACGTGCGAGTAAACGTGCGAGCACTGATACCTCTGTGTAGATATTCCTGCTCATCTTTTTCCTGTTTCTCCCCAGTAATGGTTAGTATGTTGTCTTTGAATTCAACGTCTAACTCATCTTCGCCAAAGCCAGCAACTGCTACCTGGATTGCCCAGTTGTGCTCATCGACTTTGATGATGTTATATGGAGGATAATTTTCCGCTTTTGAATTAGCAAATGTACGGCCTAATTCATCAAACAATCTATCAAAACCGATAGTGTGTCTGTTTACTGATGCGGATAAAGTTGGGAGGTCAAAGGTACTAAGTTTGTATGATGTCATAATATTCTCCTTTCATTAAGCAAGTTATGACTTGTGATGTTGTAGCCCGACTATCGGCACTACACGTATATTTATACAGGATAAGAGATCAAATGTCAATCTCTTATTAGTTCATATGATTTACTTCGGGCGTGTTCTGGATTAAATGATACTAAAAAATCCACATAGTCTTGTTCGGTAGACAAACACAGTTGAACACACCAGTTCTTAATACCAATGTGCTCAATATCTATATCGTGTTTTTCTGCCCAAACTCTAATGTCGTATTCTATTTCAGTACGAGCCCATCCCACTGCATGTATTCCGTTTGCACGTGGAAGGCCCCACTGTATATACATTTAGTACATCTTTTTAGGTAAACGCTCGTCTGATAGTTGCTTCTGCCATCTGCGAACTGCGGCGGCATGCTTGCGCTTGCGTTTTGTGGTGGGTTTTTCAAAAAATTCTTTTGAGCGTAATGTTTGCAATACACCGCTTTCGTTAACTTTTTTCTTAAGTTTACGCATAGCCTTTTCTACGTTGTCGTATTGTACTATTACTTTATTGCCAAAAGGTCTGCCTGGTTTCTTTTCAAAGTTGGTTGCCATAGTTTTTTATTTAGTTGGTTGTTTTTCGAGTTGTGCAAAATAGTCAAATGGTGTGTCGACCTTTGTTGCATCGGAGATATAGGTTTGTGTCCCGTAGTAGTAAACGTTGCTGTTTTTGCAAAGATCCTCGTTATTGTAAGGATCAGAAGTGTTAACAATTACTGCGTCACTTTTTTCAATTGCTTTGGCTAACCAATCAGTATCATCCATGCCCTGATGGTACAAATATACATTGTATGCATTGTTTGTACCTTTGGCTATCTGACCTAATAGTTCAACATCCTTAGGTGATGCATCAACTACTGTTACTGTATGAAAATCATCTTCTACAAAATCCGGTGGTGTTATAAAATTACTGTAATCCATCTTTCCCCACTATCTGTTTAATTTGTTCTAGTTCAGCTTCGCTTAAATCGTCAGCAGTATATTCACCTGTTTGAAGTTTGGTAATCAAATGCTGTATGTACGCCTCATTGTAAGTATAACTGTCTGTAGTGCTCTTGTCAAGCTCTATCCACTTCTTATTGTTCCATTTGAACAATTTATTAGGTAAAAAATCTGTCCTAATATACATGTCACCTTTGTTTGGTCTAATCGGAAACTGACTTCCGAATCCACACTCGGCTGTGTTCACTACAGTATCGTTATCAGCTCTTACTTTAACACTGTATATGGGCAAGCCAGGATGCAATGCTTTGAATGCTTCTATGTTGTAGTTCTTTTTTTGATACTTGACTACTTCATCTAGCCCACGCTTCACAGCAATGTTAGGATCTGTTGCTTCTTCTTCACCTATGACAAAATCGTCAATTGACACGTCTGCTGAATCAGACTTTGACTCCGCAACGACCTGTTGGGGTTGTTGCTTGTCTAATTGATCAAGTGCCCAATCAAGTCTTTGTAGTGCTGTTCTGTATTTGTCCCAGAGTTGGTTTACTGACTCCTGGTAGTCGTTAGGCATTAGTTCCTAGTCTTGCTTCTATTTTAGCCTCAAGGTCAGCAATGTCTGCTGGCATTGTAAAGTCGAGATCAAGCTCACTTTGTAGTGCTTCATTCTCGTCCAAAGCCTCGTCTAGTTGTGATAGGGCTGTCTTGTACTTTGCCCAGATTAGATCAATTTCTTCTTGTGGTTTAGCCATTCTTTTTCCTTAGTTTGTCGTCTACGTTACGCTCTAGCTCAGTAACATCTTCTGGAGCATCTGTCTTTAAAACTGGTTCTACATATACTTCTTTTACTATCACAGTATCAGCACCGTGTTTTTTGTTGTTGCGAGCCCATTCAAACTGTTTGGTACTAGCAAGTATAAGTGTAAGTGCTAGTGGGTCAAACACAACGACCAACAACACAATAACCCAACGTACTGCCTTTTCTAGTAGATTTTGGTCTGGACTTTGATCATATATAAATGCCGCTATGTACTTGATTGGTCCTACTTCTGCTTCTAGTTTTCTGTATTCTTTTTCAAACACAAAAATTTCTTCACGTATTTGGTCAATTTCTTTTTGTTCTTGATCTACAAACTGTTCAAGCTCTTCGATCCTACCATCAATGTCATCTGTTTTGGTATTTGCTTGATTGCGTAGTTGTTGTATCCTATCATTTACTGATGACAGTTCTGGTGCATACTTGGCATCAATATCTGCGAGACGTTTGTTTAGCGTTGCGTTTATATTTTTAATTTCACGTTGTGCGGCACTGGCAACACTAAGTTCATTTCGTTTAGCAGTCTCTGTTGCTTCTAGCTCGGTTTGTTGTGCTAGTGTTATTGCCTCGTCTAGTTTACCTTTGCCGAATGAATTTTTATAGCGTTCTTGTGCGGCCGCTATGTCCTGCTGTTTGCGTGTTTGTGCCGCGGCAATGTCTTGTGTTTTACGTTCTGCGGCCTGTGCTAGTCTATCGTTTTGTAATGCAATTGCCTTTTGTGCATCAGCACGAGCATTGGCTTTTTCTTTATTGATCTGTTCACGTATTTCTTTAAGCGCATCATTATCGCGGTCAACCAAGTTGTCAACACGCACATCTTCACCTTTGCTTAATCTATCTAACTCCCCTGTCCAACGAACTATCTTAGCCTCCGACCTAACCATCTTGCTGTCAAGCGATTTGATCTGTGCTACTTGTTCCTCACTCATTGATGTTTGTTCGATGTGTGCTTTACTCAAGAAGCCAAAAATACCCATTGAGGTGATAAACATCAACACTGCAATTGCTGGTATCAAATACCATTTGAACATTCTTGGCGCACGATGCCAATTCTGGTGTAGCCAAACTGTAGCAACAATCTTACCAGTTTCTAGTGCTCCGCCCATGATGATAACAGGCATTACTGCGGCACTGAATACTGCAATCAAGCCAGCAATACTGTACCAGGCCGCGATTCCAGAAATAGATATTGCTGTAACAAATATAAGGAGAGCTAAGAACATAGTATGTATTTATTGGGTAGTTGACTAATTATACAGTGGGCAGAGAAGTTAGTCAACTGAATTTTTTGCCAATTAACCTTGGTGTTTAGGTATTATTCTGCCCAGGGCCTACCCAATAACAATCCACCTGAGTTGGGATTGTCAACTACGTTGTTGCCAACATATCTTGTAGGTAGTTCGGTTCTGTCGTAGGTAAAAGGGGCACCTAAGAATTCTTTCTTAGCAGATGCAATTTCTAGTTTTTGTATTTGACGGGCTTCTAATGTTCCGCCTACAGCGGCCTTGCATATCAAAAACGTACCTGTGCCGAAGCCAAGAGTTGCCAGTGTGCTGGTACCATTGTTGGTGATGTTGATATTAGGGTTGGTGCTTAGAAAGATATCACCGTACATGGCATCAGTTAAACTTGCACTTTCTTCTTCTTGTGCTCTGATCAACGCAGGCACAGCATCCAACTGTGTACCGTCGTCTAGTGTGATGTCTATTTGTCTACCGGTTAGACCTTTTACTGTGATAGTGATATTGGCCATGTGTTATTTCCTTGCCATCGGATTGTCACCAGTAAAGCCGCCTACGGGATTCTGTTTCTTTTCTCTATTTAGGTCTGTACCTGAAGGAAAAGCGGCTTGTATAGGAGCAATCATCTCGTTGGGCTCGTTAGCATAACCTGACTCGTTGCACCCACATAGATTGCGTCCGCATATATCACATGTGCCATCACCATCACCATCCACGTTTAATATGCCTGCCAATGCTTGCATGTCCATAGTCTCTTGGTCTGGCTCACTGACAGCGATAGCAACCATAGGTTCTTGTGCTGGCTGTTCTGCTTGGTCGACTATGTCTAATACGGTGCGGATAATGTCTGTTATTCTCATGCTAATATTTAGTCAAAAATAAACCCGCCGGAGCGGGTTTATAGTGTTACTTAAAACCTCGAAACCAATTACTTGGCTTTCCATACATGATACAAGACCCAAATAGCTACCAAGCCTACTAAGCCCTGACCACCCAATGTGTTAACAACATCTGTCACGTTACCAATAACGCTAGGTGTTGGAAGGAAAGGAATAGCTGACCCCTTCATAAGAAGTTCGAGAACAATGCTTAATGCCAATACTGACACAACAACGTCTGCTAATTCACTTGCCCACTTTTTAATGGTGGCTAACATTTCCATATTTTTTTCTCCATAATTTATAAACCACATTTAATTGCGGCTACTGAATATTTAAAGGCATGGAAGGCAAGTAATATGATACTATAACTATATTTGGCATATTTAGTTAATGCACTATAAAAGTGCCCAATTCGAAGTAAAAATTGCCTCTTTTGATACTAGCCTGAATAGCATCAGTAAACTTTTCGTTATCTTCTGCTTCAATACGGTTATCTATCACATGACCAATCAGGTCCAGCATCTGCAATAACTGTTGACCAACTTCGTCATCCTCGGTACCAATCAGCTCTTCTGCACGTTCATGAAGGAAGTCCATCAGCTGATCTAACTCACTTTCTTGGAGTTGGGTAACGTCTTTTTCACCTTTTGCAATCTGTGCAATCAGTTGTTCCAAGTCTTCTTCGTGTAGTTCCATAATAATACTTAGTCCATGTACCGAAGAGCTTCTCGATCACCCCAATCTTCGTAGTCTTGAATCACCAGATTATACTTGTCGATTAGTCTAGCAATTTCTTCTTTAAGCATGCCCATTTCTTGGTCGGACATGCTGGGGTAGATGGAAAAATTGATCTTGTTAAGTTCAAATACAAATTGTTTAACTTCATTCATTTTTCAATTACCTCCGACTCAACTGTTAGGTTACGAGTGACTTCTAGTTCAGCGTTTAACTGTTCAATGATTACTTCGCATTGATACTGGTTATTAGGGTATGGTTGTGGTTCCTGTAGTTCTTTACCATCTTCCGCAACATACCATCGTTTTTTTGGTGCCATAGCATAATTTGCCATCTGGGTCTCCTATTATTTAGAACGTTGATTATAATCTTCTACAGTATACACACCTGCTTCTATCTCTCTAATAGCAGTACTGCCCGGCTTCTCATCTTCAAGTACAGGAATTTTAGGTTCAGCACCTTGTAAAATCTCCCTAGCTCTTTGTGCGGCCATCTGTATCATTAAATACTGATCTCCACCGCATGCATCAATTGCTTCTTGTGACCTTGAAATCATAACACCTCCTGGTTTATAAAATAATTTCGTTTAAACTGTCAAATCCAGTATTAGCAACAATGTACTGGTTGCCATATTTTTCACTTTCTATTACATCTCCAACTTCTAATTTAGGTACATGGTCAAGTAGGTAACCTGGCTTGCTGGCTTTGAATCGCACTTCGTTTAGATTACGTGCATGGATACTGGCTACCCTTTTATATCGTCTTTCGGCCATTGCCTGCCTGGCATGATCCTTGTTAAAAAACATGCTGGATCTTTCGTAAAAAGGTCTATTAGTAAACTGATCGTTATCACGATCAATTTGATAAATTATGAACTTGAACATGTTAGTAAGTCAGTTGATTGTTGAAGTGTGTTTCTAGTCTAGCAACCTCACGTCTAATTTGGTCAAGATTGCTATCCAGTTTGTTTACCAGTGCAACTTCATCTTTCATTGATGACATCTTGCCAACAACGTCATACTTGATAGATTCCAAAAGCAATATTAAGTCTGCATCTCTCATTACGCTACCTCCTGTGTTAAAAGCCTTGCGGGAACTCTCCAAGTTGTCCGATTATAACGTACCATGACATTTTTCTGATTAACCTTAGTGACCTTACCTTCAATGCGAGTGCCTTTTCCGTTACGAAAACTAACTGTGTTGCCTACCGAGAATGAGCGAACTGCCTTGCGACTAAGAAAAGTTCTGTGTGATTTAAAAACTTCAATTAGGTCATTTAACTCCTCGCCAGTTGTCATTGACCTTATTGCATCTGATGCTATTTGAAAGTTACTCATTACGCTACCGCCCTTTCTGCAAAAAGTTCATCAAAGCCACAAGGTGCAACGATAAAAATTCTGCCATATTGGTTAACTATGATGTCACCTACTGACAAACTGTAAGCACCTCTCGGCATACCACCTGTGTTACCTACTTCAAAAACATCATCTAAGTCTTTAGCGTTAATGTC
>ERZ651776.3566-NODE-3566-length-15369-cov-12.202720_pt1 | contig 15369 bp, 17 predicted proteins | sample MGYA00514761_ERZ651776 | MGnify/ENA metagenome assembly ERZ651776 | reverse complement strand
GCGGCATCACGAAGATTTTACCGTCACCGATTTTGCCGGTATTGGCGACCTGGGTAATCGCGTCGATTACCTGCTCGGCCATATCGTCGTCGACGGCCACTTCCAGCTTCACCTTGGGCAGGAAATCCACCACGTACTCCGCGCCACGGTAGAGCTCCGTGTGGCCCTTCTGGCGGCCAAAGCCTTTCACTTCCGTGACCGTAATGCCTTGCACGCCGATATCCGAGAGCGATTCGCGTACGTCATCAAGCTTGAAGGGCTTGATAATGGCTGAGATCAATTTCATTGCGACATCCTCTAGCTTGGTGGCCTGCTGTCATGCAGACAGCGTTATTAACCGATTGTCATAACCATCGAGGTTAGCGGGGGCGCTCGCATAGCCAAGCCCGTTACCCAGTCGATTAAGCATACACCGCCAAGGGCGGAGAATAAAAAAACCAGTACGTACCTAGCTAATAACAACCAGCATGCAACCTACCTGGGAAGGACAAAAAGGCCTCCCACGGTGGGGAGGCCAAAAGGAGCACGCCAGCTCACATGATTAGCGCAAGCTTATTTCTTAACGCTAAACTCGGGATAGGCTTCCAGACCGCACTCAGCGATATCGACGCCTTCATACTCTTCTTCTTCGCTAACGCGGATACCCATGACCGCTTTCAGCACCAGCCATACCACTAAGCTTGCGATGAAGACCCAGCCAAAGATGCCCACGATACCGATCAACTGTGCACCGAAAGAAGCATCGCCATTATTCAGCGGTACTGCCAACACACCCCAGATACCGACCACACCGTGGACAGAAATAGCACCCACAGGATCATCGATTTTCAGCTTGTCCATGGTCGTTACTGAAAAGACAACAATAACACCACCTACAGCACCAATCAGTGTGGCGCCAATAGCGCCCCACGCCAGTGGTTCAGCGGTAATAGCAACCAAACCAGCCAAAGCACCATTTAAAGCCATGGTGAGATCGGCTTTACCAAATACCACCTTTGCCGTTAAAAGCGCACCAATCAAACCTGCGGCCGCGGCAGTATTGGTGTTGACGAATATCAGCGCGACTGCGTTGGCTTCTTCAATATTGCTGACCACTAATTCTGAGCCGCCATTGAACCCAAACCAACCAAACCAGAGTATGAACATGCCAAGCGTTGCTAGGGGCATGTTTGCACCGGGTAGCGGGTTCACCTGTCCATTTGGGCCATATTTGCCATTTCTCGCACCGAGCAGCAAAACCCCGGCTAATGCTGCGGCAGCGCCACACATGTGCACCACGCCGGACCCCGCGAAATCTAGAAAACCGGCTTCGTCTAACGCACCCCCACCCCATTTCCAGAAACCCTGCACCGGGTAAATAAACCCAGTCATCACGACCGCGAAGGCTAAGAACGCGAACAGTTTCATCCGCTCTGCAACAGCGCCAGAGATAATCGACATCGCAGTCGCAACGAACACAACCTGAAAAAAGAAGTCTGAGGCCCCGGAGTAGTAAATATCGCCTTCAGACGCTAACACCTCACTCACAGAATTATCGCCACCACCAAGGTAGGTGCCGATGCCGGGGATCCATCCAGACCCGTCGCTGTACATGATGCTGTAGCCCACAATCAGGTACATAAGCGATGCGATTGCAAACAGCGCTACATTCTTGGTTAAAATTTCACTGGTATTTTTTGCTCGAACCATTCCGGCTTCGAGCATGGCGAATCCGGGCGCCATAAACATGACCAATGCCCCCATCACTAAAAAGTAGAGCGTATCTACCGAATAACTAAGTTGTATTAATGACTCTTCCACAATTTTCCTCCTCGGATAACGTCGTGACGCTTTTCGCTCCTGAATATGTGCTGACCTAACTCCTGCGAGCTTAGTCGGCTCATTCCCTGGACTGGTTTTGTCCTACCTCAGTAAAAGCAAAGATGGTGCCAAGATCAAAATCCCGACAAAAATAGGCATCAGGGTTCAATTCATAGGGTTAGGGGTTCCGTGCGGGTCGGATCAGCTTTTGATACTGCGGAATTCATGCACGAAGCTGGGGCGGTTGCCCTTAATTGGGGCGAGGCCGCGGCATGGCGCCGAGGGCCGCGCCTTATAGTTTGCTCGCGCCTTATGCCGCAAGACATTCGTCAGATGTCCGTGTGGACTTTGCCCCTGATTCTAAATCGGATCCGACCGGAACTGTTGAGGCGGTTAGCCGATGCCCGCTTTCCGCAGGGCGCAGTGGCGCGCTGCCCCCTCAATGCCTGGATGCATCCAGGCAAACGCAAAGGCGCCTCAACCGATCTATTGCAGACGACTGGGAAGGTACAGCACCAAATCGGAAAAACAATACATGAGCACCAACCCAAGAAGTTGTAGCGCAATAAACGGGACGACACCGCGATAAATCACGGGCACCGTCACCGCATCTGGCACCACCCCTTTGAGATAAAAAATCGCAAAACCAACGGGCGGTGTCAGGAATGCGGTTTGCAAGCAGACCGCAAACAAAACGGTAAACCAAATCAAATCAAACCCGAGCCCCGTCACCACCGGGGCAACCAGTGGCAGCACAATCAAGGTGATCTCAATCCAATCCAGGACAAATCCCAATAAAAAAACCACCAGCAAGATGGTGATCAATATCCCATCCGGCCCAAAGGGCAAACCCAAAAGGCCTTTCTCGATCAAATGATCACCCCCAAGCCCGCGCAGCACCAACGAAAATGCTGTGGCCCCCAAGAATATTGCAAAGATATAACTGGTTGTTTTGGTGGTTTCAAGCAAGGCCTGCCTCAAGACCTGGGGCGTCAAATTGGCATACCACGCCGTTAAGATCAGAGCGCCGGCGGCACCAACACCTGCCGCTTCGGTCGGCGTTGCGATCCCAGTAAAGATGGATCCCAACACCGCAAAAATAAGCATCAGGGGCGGCAACATGGCCTGAACAACCGCCATTAACACGCCAAGGGTTAAGGGCTCGGGATTTAGAACCCTCGGCGCAAGCTTTGGTTTCAAAATCGCAACCATCACGATGTAGACCGCGTACAAACCAGCCAACATCAACCCCGGGATCAGCGCGCCCAAAAACAACGGTCCGACAGGCAACGCCAAGCGATCCGCCATCATAACCAGCATGATTGAAGGCGGCACCAATATGCCTAAAGACCCGACCGCCGCTATGGTACCAGCCGCTAATTCAGGCTGATAACCGCGCGCCAGCATCGGCGGCATCGCCAAGAGCCCCAGCAGCACGACAGAAGCACCGATGATGCCCGTCGATGCCGATAACAAGACGCCAATTCCGACAACTGACAACGCCATGCCCCCAGGAACCGCGTTTAATAACGTTGATAGATTTCGTAACAATCGCTCCGCCAATCCAGACTTTTCAAGCATCACCCCCATAAAAATAAACATCGGTAACGCCACCAAGACCCAGTTGTTCATCACGTCCCAAATGCGATCCACCACAAGCCCTGAATAATCCCAGCTGATTGCGATATCCCAACCAAAATCAATGCCGGCGATCATCCCCACAGCGGTAAAGATCACGGCGAGTCCCCCAAGGACCCAGGCCACAGGAAAACCAGAAAAAATTAAGAGGATAAAACTGACGAACATCCACAGACTGAGCCAATCGCCATCGGTCATTGCGCAGCCCTCGGCTTTGGCCAGCCGAACAACAGGCACAACACCCGAGACAGACGGGACAGCGTTGCCAGCAACAGTAAAACAAACCCGATTGGAAGCATCGCTTTAATCACCCAACGAAAAGGCAAACCGCCCGGCGCCTGCGAGACTTCCGACGTTTCAAACGCGTACAGCACGAACGGGCCAGCCGCGATCAGGACCAACATCACAAAGGGTAAAAGCAGCAGCAATAGCCCGTAGCCTTCGACCCAAGCTCGGGTCTGCTCGGACCATCTGGACCGAAAGACATCCACTCGAACATGGGCATCTTGTACTAAGGCGTAGGATAGCCCTAGAAGAAAGCCGGTGGCATACAAGTGCCATTGCAATTCTTCCAGTTCAATAAAGCCTTCAGAGAAGAGGTAGCGAGAAATAACGTTCACAACAATGACACCGATCAGCAGTAGCCAAATCCATCCTAACGCTGAGCCGAGCTTGATCACCACGCCATCAATTAATTGAGATAGGCTCGTCACCGGCAACAACTGATCGCTCATTCCTCGGCCATCTCATCAAAATCCCGAGGCAAGTACGCTAAGGCTTTCCACTTCTTATAGCTGCGCATAAATTTTCTTTGGGATGCCAAAATCTCCGCGAATTGCGGATCTTTCTCAGCTTCAACCTGAAGCACGGACTCAGTGACGGCCTGAAGCGACTTTAAAACCGTTCGATCAAACCGAATGGGGGTCACGCCTTTTGCCTCGAAGCTTTCGATCACAGCGCCTTGCAAGGCCTCACCCTTCGCCAGGTTTCGAATGACGCCGGCCGTACAAGCCATCTCGATGAGGCTCTGATCACCCGTACTGAGCGCATCCCAACGGGCTTGATTGACCACGAGATGCGCCGCGGTAAAGGTTTGATGCCAGCCCGGAAAGTAATTGAACTTCGCAACTTGATCGAACCCCAGCATCGCATCCACAACGGGTAAGGAGTACTCGGTCGCATCGATCGCCCCTTTTTCAAGCGCCTGATAGATTTCCCCGCCGGGTATTAAGGTCACGGACGCACCCAGTGCTTGCAAAACGCGCCCACCGAGCCCGGCGAATCGTATTTTCAGACCTTCAAATTGGGTGAGGTCGGTAATGGGAAATCGAAACCAGCCGGCGGTTTCTGGGCCAATGATGCCGCACAGAATTGGATGAATATTGTGGGGCGCATAGAGCGCTTCGGCCAAGGCCTTACCCCCTGCCTCGTAATACCAAGCGGTGTATTCCCAAGGTTCAAGTCCGAAGGGTACGGCTGATATGAGCGGCGTCGCGGGGATCCTGCCCTGATCATAGCCAAGCCAGGTGTAACCCGCTTCTAACTTCCCCGCCTTCACGCTCTCAGTGATACTAAAGGCTGGGACCAGCATGCCCGGCTCATAGATATCCAACAGTACCCGCCCGCCTGAGGCCCGACTCAGTTGCTCTGAAACATATAGGATATTGTCGCCCAATGCGGGCAAGTGGGTGCCGAACGCCACCGGCGTGCGCCACTTAATCTGCGGGGCCTCTGAGGCGGTGATGGTGTTCTGTAAGGGCCCTGTTGAGCGAAGACTCAGGGCGCCGACAAGACCCACCAGAAATGCCACAACAATGGCAATCAGCGCGGTTTGATTTGTCCAAGGATTCTTAATCGCGTTGCCCCTTTTTGCCCATAAGAATGCTCTATACTAACGCAACGCGATGACGCTGCCATCTATGACACCAGAACAATTTACACAGGCACTCAGCCATCCACCCGAAGCGTATTCGGTGATGGTCAAGGACGTTCGAATTCAGTATCGGCGCTGGCCAAAGCCCCATGCGCCTGGCGTCTTACTGGTTCATGGTCACGCCGCGCACGCTCGCTGGTGGGACCATATTGGCCCATCATTGCATCATCAATTCGATGTCTCCGCGATTGACCTGTCTGGCGCTGGCGATAGCGCGCACAGAACAACCTACTCATCTCGGTTATTTGCCGAAGAAATGATGGCCGTCACACACCATGCAGGTTATGCGTCGCCGATCATCATCGCCCACAGTTTTGGCGGCACCCTTGCTCGGGTTGCCTGTTATCTAAACCCCCATTGGGCACAACAGCTGATCTTGATGGATTCGGTGATCCCGTCCAGGCAGCCCGCCGGGCCGCGCAACTCGAAAGAGGTCAAAGCGCCGACAAAACCAGCGCGGCAGACCCAGCGCCCAGAACGGGTGTATCCGACACGGCTCATTGCGATGAAACGCTTTAGACTAACGCCTCGACAGCCTTTGACGCACCCTCATATTCTCACCCACATCGCCCACCATTCTTTTCGGGAATCTGAGGCGGGTTTTGTATTCAAATTTGATCGCGGAGTCTTTAACAAGATGATGCCGGCGTCAGACTTACCCACCGGATCCGAGATGATGGCGAGTCTGCAAACCAAAACCAGCTTGGTGATTGGCCGCAAGAGTGTGTTTTTTGACCCCGAAACCCCGGTTGGGGAGCGCAATTTATCGACCGCAACAAAACAGCTTGCAAACCATGACGTCAAGATCATCGACGACGCCGGTCATCACTTAATGATCGATCAGCCCTTGTCTACGATCGAGACGCTTTTAACGCTTACCGCTGGCTCGGCCGAAGGCCCTGATCAACGGTAATCCGCTGCATTTTTCGTGACTGTGGCCAATAATCATTGACGGGTTTGTGCTGGGTAATTCGATTGTCCCAAAAAGCGATCGAGTCTTTTTCCCAGGTAAACCGGCAGGTATGCTCCGGCAAAATCATATGGGCAAACAAAAAGTTAAGTAACGCGTCGCTTTCCGTTTTTTGGAGCCCCTTGATCCGAGCCGTAAAAAGCGGATTAACGTATATTCCGCGCGCACCACTTTCAGGGTGGGTTATCACAACGGGATGCTCAACCGGCGGATTATCGATCACCATCTGTGCGAGTCGATCCCGCCCGCCAGGCTCTGCCAAAGACTCTTTAAACCCAAAACTGAAATCATGAATCGCAACCAAATTCTCGAGCAGGTCTTTCATGATCTGAGACAAACTCTCGTAAGCCGCCGATAGACTCGCGAAAAGGGTATCGCCGCCCCGTTCGGGGATCGACTGGCCGTGCAGAATAGAACCCAAGGGCGGGCAAGCCCGAAACGTCATATCGGTATGCCACACTTCAATTTTTGAAGGATTATCTCGATCATTTTCAAGGATTGTGATCGCAGGGAACCCCGCTGCATGCGGGTAAGCCTCATGGTACTGCGGCTCCCCAAAAGCCGTCGCGAGCGCCATATGCTGCTCAGGCGACAATGCTTGGTTTCGGAAGAATAGGACTTGGTGCTCTAAAAGCGCTTGCTTGAGATCACCCAATACTGCCGCCGATAGTGGCGCCGTGAGATCAACTCCTGTAATCAGCCCGCCCAGGGCACCCGACACGCGTTTGCATTCCATGAAGACTGATTTCCTTTCGGCTTCAACACCCCGATTATTGGTCAATCCAGATCAATCAATTTGGCACCCGGATCACTCGCGTTGCAGGCTCCGAACGCTCGCGACTAGCTCTCTGACGCCAGTTGCTCGACCAGCGCTTCCGCTTTCGCCTCGAGTTCAGCCAACAACTCTTTGCTTTTATGGGTCGACAGCGCAACCACTCGATTGGGTCCTAACTTCCGCAAACCGGCTAAGATTTCAGAAGCATTTGCTTTGGCTTGCCCAATTTGACTCATCCTGCTCACCCTGTATATTCATGCACTTGGCGCGCATGATAACGGATTTGTGCGTTGCAATCATCAAGACAAATGGCAATTCAATGGAGAAAAGCGCTTGGCACCAACAACCTTGCAGAGCGAGCATCGCGGCGCAAAACTTGCCCTCATCTATCGAGCTGATGGTCATGCCCAGCTCATCATCAATGGCCTGGTTCGAGACGAAGGCCGAAGCTTGACCCGACTCAAACTACAGAGCGTCGTTCAAACAGACTATGAATGGCATGAGCAAATTAGCGGAACCTTCGAGCGCAAAGATCAATCGGTTCGACTCACGTTAATGATGAGCGAGGTAGAAATCGCATCCGGCGACTTCGATTTGGGATCAGAGGCCTGATGCACATTATCGAGCAGCTGCAATCTGACCAGATGGCCGCCAATGGGCAACAAGATCCAAACGCCAACGTCTGTTTTTTCTCGACGGTGGATGCCACCGGCTCACCCCAGGTGCGGACGCTGGTTTTACGTCAAATTGCCGAGACAACCATCACCCTATTCATTAATACCAGCAGCCCGAAATGGCAACAGCTCGTAAAGCAACCGCGCTGCCAGGCACTGCTTTGGTATCCCAGCCTCCAAATCCAATATCGCTTGAGCGGAATCGCAGAAGCCTTGGCCAGCGACGCGATCCAAGACAATTGGCAGAAACGCCCCCTGCGCGCGAAGCTTTTGGACTATTTTTATGACAGGACGGCCCCGCAAAGCAGTCCTATGACCTCCCGAGCTGGACTGCTCGAGCAATTTGAGGCTTTGTCACAACGCGTTGCGCCGGAGGACTTAAAACCGAGCAGCGCCGCCATTGGACTGTCTGTTCAGCTTGATCAAATTGAACGCCTGGACCTGTCTCAAAACGATTTACCCCACGAGCGCACTTTGTTTGAGCGATCCGAAAACGGCTGGATTGCGACGGCGCTCGTCCCGTAAGACGCAAAAATGACAAAATCCTTTGACTCCGGGCTTGATTGGACTTACATTTTTACCCGAGTTTAAAGCGCAGACGTTCTAACCAGGGGGAACCTCCAGCGCGCCTTTTAATCCCCTGACCGCAAAGGAGGTGATCCCATCAATAGTCAGTCTATGAGGGGCGCCTCCGAGTTAAATTAACTCGGAGTCCGCTCCCAAACGTTAAGACAGAGCCCCAAAGTGCCTTGGCATTTTGGGGCTTTTTAATGTCCGGGGTTTCGCAGACACCATGCTATTGCGGCGATAAACCGACGCGCGCCCCGTGCAATGCCCCTCGTCACACTGTGTCGTGATTCAGTGAATCCCAGCGAGCATTCTAAACATCAGGTCGCTCAGCGCAGCGCCGACTGCCTTAAAGGGCCTCAATTCTTTTGATGCCAGCCAGATGATTGAAGCAAGTTGATATCGCAGTACTCAAGAACTCTTGCATAAAGGGATCCTCGAGTTGCTCGCGGCGGACGGCGGCGTAAAGTCGTCCCCAAAGGCCGTTTTCCGACAATCGTTTCGCGGTGAGTAACTCGTTTGCCAAGTACTCGGTCAAAGCCCAATTGGGCAGACAGGCAACGCCTCGACCGCTTGCGACCAATTGCACCATCATTGGCGTGAGTTCGGCATTTCGAATTGAAGCTGGGTCGACCCCGGCCGGGTCTAGAAACTGGGTAAAAACATCCAACCGGTCTCGATCAACGGGATAGGTGATCAAGGTTTGATCCGCCAAATCCAATGGATCGATAAAGGGCTTCTGGCTCAATGCGTGGCGATTCGACACAGCCAGCATTGCTTCGTATTCGAACAAAGGCTCGTAATGAATATCGGGTAGGTCAATCGGGTCCGAGGTGATCACGAGGTCCAGATCCCCCCGCGCCAAAGCCGGCAGCGGCGTAAAACTAAATCCGCCGATCAAATCCAATTCCACTTCCGGCCAATTTAGACGATAGGCTTCGATACAGGGCACCAGCCACTGAAAGCAAGAATGGCACTCAATACAAATATGCAGCCGACCGGTCTCGCCCAGTGTTAATCTTGCGATGTCTCGTTCAGCCGCTTTAAATTCGGGCGCGACCAGATCCGCGAGCGCCAGTAACCGGCGACCGGCACTCGTGAACCGAGGCGGCTTAGTTTTACGAACAAACAGCGTACAATTTAATCGATCTTCAAGATCCTTAATTTGGTGTGATAGGGCTGATTGCGTTAAGTGCAGGACCTCCGCGGCCTCAACCAAGCTACCCGTTTCCCGGAGCGCCATTAACGTTTTTAAATGTCTCAGTTCAAGCATGTTTTGCAGATGATTAAAGTTCATGTAAATACTACTAGATCAAGAAGAAAATTCAATTACCTGCCTCGATTTCCTCAATACACCCATCCTATCCCGACTGTTGGTCGCATTTTGGGTCCAAAATTTATACTATTGCGCGGAAATTCTTAACGCTGTGTGGACCGTTATTGCACTGATTAGTCTTTGATAGACTCAAATAACGACAGACACTGCGTCCAAGCGGGATCGCGCGAAACATGAAAATTTGTCTGCTGGGTTATCGCAGCAATCCTTACAGCGGCGGCCAGGGGATCTATCTTCGCCATCTCGGACTTGCGCTCATCGACGCCGGTCACGACGTCGACGTCATTTCGGGACCGCCCTACCCTGATCTGGACCCTCGCATTAACCTGATCAAGCTCCCAAGTCTTGACCTCTATGCCACCCCGGACCATATCCGCGCTTTTAAGTGGGGCTACTTAGGATCGATAACCGATTTAATCGAATATGTAGATACCGTCTTCGGGGGCTTTCCTGAACCTTATACCTTCGGCCGCAGGCTCATTCGCTATTTTGATCACCATCAGCCTCAATACGATATCATTCATGACAACCAGAGCTTGTGTTACGGCGTTCTCGCACTTCAAGAAAAAGGCTACCCGGTCATCACAACGGTCCATCACCCCATCACCCGAGACTTAGAGATTGCACTCTCCGAAACCACCGATTGGGGGATGCGATTACTCATTAAACGCTGGCATTCATTCCTTTCAATGCAGACCAAAGTGATTCGCAAGCTAACGCATCTGGTTAGCGTGTCAGATGCGGCCAGACAGGATATTGCCAGTGCCTTTAAGGTGGACGCCCAACGCATTCATGTCGTGCACAATGGCATCGATCTCAACCGATTCAGACCCATGCCTGAGATCATCCGAGCACCCCATCGGCTGATGACAACAGCCAGCGCGGATGCGCCGCTCAAAGGCGTGCAGTACCTGCTCAAGGCGCTCGCTGAAGTCGCGACGGTTGTTCCCGATATCACCCTTTGTTTACTTGGAAAACTGAAACCAGGCGGAGAAACCGAAGCCCTCATCGACGCCTTGAATCTTCGCAATCGGATCGAATTCCACGTCGACATTTCCGATGAAGCAATGGTTGCCCTTTATGCGCGCGCAACGATCGCCATTGTACCGTCGGTTTACGAGGGATTTGGCTTCCCCGCAGGCGAAGCGATGGCCTGCGGCGTACCGGTTATTTCAACCCGGGGTGGCGCGCTCCCTGAAGTTGTTGGCGATTGCGGGGTTTTAGTTGAACCAAAGGACAGTCAGGGTCTTGCTGCGGCAATCCTTGATCTTTTAAACCGCCCAGATGAACTCGAACGACTCGCAAGCATCGGCCGCAAGCGCATTGAGCAGCAGTTTCAATGGTCACGAGCCGCGGCAGAATTTCTAGCCCTGTATCAAACCGTCAACGGATCAACCCATGTCACTTGAAACCATTAATGCCGCCTTACTCGATCTAACCCCTGGGGATCTTTTGCTGGACTTAGGCAGCGGTGAGGGTCGCCACACGATTTCCTTTGGTCTCAGTCAGCAAATCACTGCCGTGGGTCTCGATTTATCCCATGCAGACTTAAAGACCGCGACCGAAAGACTGTCGGACTTTCAAGATCTGAGCGGCGCTGAATCACCCAGAGTGTGCTTCACGCAAGGCTCTGGCAATCAACTGCCGTTCAAAGACCAACAATTTAACAAAGTCGTCTGCTCTGAAGTGCTCGAACACATACATGACTACCAAGCGTTCTTGCGGGAAATTAAGAGAGTGATCCAGCCTGGTGGTGTGTTTGCTGTGAGCGTACCGGCCGCATTTCCTGAGTGGGTTTGCTGGAAACTGAGCGATGCTTACCACGCGATGGAAGGCGGTCACATCAGAATTTTTTCAGCAAGCACCTTGCATCGAAACATCGAGCAATTAGGATTCAAACGCTATCGATCCCATAGAGCCCACGCCCTACATGTCCCCTACTGGTGGCTTAAATGTCTGTTATGGCGCGCGGACCCACAACACCCTGTGGTCACAACCTACCATCGCTTTTTAGTTTGGGATCTTATGAAAAAGCCTTGGATCTCGCGTACCCTTGAACGAATTTTAAACCCAATCTTGGGCAAATCGATTGTCATGTACTACGTTGCCACAGCGTCACACAGCCCCGAGCCAGAGCGTTAAAAATGAACCAAGCGCCTTTAAAAAATGATCTAACGCCTTCCAAAATGCTCGATGAAACCGCAGCCTACATCGCTTCAGTTCAAAGCCTTGATGGCAGCATAGCCTGGTTTATTGATGGCAGCGCAGACCCTTGGGATCACATCGAAGCGGCAATGGGTTTGGCAACCCGCGGGCAAATTGATGCGGCAAAAAACGCTTACAATTTTCTTGCCGAACAACAGCTTGCCAATGGCGGTTGGTTCGTTAGTTACGAGCAGGGCAAACCCAAGGACACCAGTCGCATTGAATCAAATTTCGTCGCCTACATCGCAACCGGCATCTGGCACCTTTATCTGGTGACCGATGACAAAACTGTCCTCGCAACCTATTGGCCTATGGTGTCCAGGGCAATGCAATTGGTGGTTAGTCTGCAAGGCACCTATGGCGAAATCTATTGGGCCATTGATTCAGAAACTGGCGTTCAAGAAGATGCGCTCGTCACCGGATGTAGCTCGATCTTCCACAGTCTTGGATGCGCCATTGCAATTGCCGATACCCTCCAAGCACCGAGCGCGATGCTCAAACAAACGCGACAAAAACTAAAAACGGCGCTGACCGCTCACCCTGACGCGTTTGATCGAACCTGGGACAGTAAAGCGCGGTATTCCATGGATTGGTTCTACCCCGTTCTAACCGGCGTTTTAACTGGCCCGGCGGCGCTTGCACATATTGATCAGCGCTGGGATGAATTTGTCGTCGACCAACTGGGTTGCCGTTGCGTGAATGATCAGCCTTGGGTGACGGTGGCCGAGACTTGCGAGCTGGTCATGGCATTGGCGGTTGCGGGCGATACCGCTCGAGGGGCTACCGTGTTTAGCTGGATTCATCAGTTCCGAGATGACGTCGGCGCCTATTGGACGGGCTATGTGTTCCCGGATCAAGCCATTTGGCCCGAAGAACGGACCACTTGGACGGCCGGGGCGGTGTTGCTGGCAGCCGATGTTTTGTCAAAACGCACCGCCGGCCATCGATTGTTTTTACAGCCTTAAAGCGCTTAGGGCCTTAAGACAAACGGCCCGCCTTCAGCCCTAACGTCAACGCCTTGCGATGCCGCCAGTCCAACCTCAGTCAGTAGGGCGCAGGCTACCCATTGCGCCGAACAAAATGGCCCGCGTGCGCCAAGGGCCCCGACAACATGGGCGCATCAGAATCCTTCTGCAGCCGATTTGGCGCGCTACTGACGCATGCGCCGCCTCAGAATGCCCAGCGTCTTCACCATTCTTATCAATTCGAACTTTCCAGATGCCAAGGCCATTTGGTAGATTTCAAATGGCGGTCTACCGCCATCTTTGGGGTCTGGAAAAATGTCGTGGATCAACAACAGACCGCCCGGGACAACCCACGGCGACCAGACCTCATAGTCGATTGTGGCGGCCTGGCTACTATGACCGCCATCGATGAACAAAAGCCCCAATGGCGTCTGCCAATTCCGGCCCGCCACCCGTGAGGCCGCAACAATGGGAATCACCGTATCCTCTAACTGAGCTGCCAATATATTCGATCGAAACACTGGAAAAGAATCAAACAACCCGGTTTTCGCGTCATAGAGTTCGGCATCATGATAGGCCTCACCCACCTGATGCTCTTCGGAGCCGCGATGATGATCAATCGCGAACAAACTGTTTTGACCTTCCTGACAGGCAGCGCCCAAATAAACAGTCGATTTGCCACAATAACTGCCAATTTCTAGGCACGGCCCCAGTGCCGCAACCGAGCACGCGGATTCATACAGGGCTTGGCCCTCATCAGGATCCATAAAGCCTTTGACCGCATCGATATCAACTGGAAGTTTCATTTCATCAAACCCAAAAAAAGATGCCCATGTAAATAACGAACATCGAAGCCCCAGTGTAGATCAGCAGGTTCGTGACAGTAGGCCACTTTTCTGGTCTTTGAATTGGAAGCCGGTCACCAACGCCCAACCAAATCAAACACCCCAGCAGGCCGCCAAACACAATACTGATGATTAATAATCCCATGCCACCGCTCCGGTTATAGCCCGTTCATCAAAAGGTAGGGCAAGGTATCTCCCACCTGGACCCATTGGTTTGGCGCAACAACCGCTAAGGCATTGGCCCAAGAAAGACTCGACATGACCCCAGAGCCTTGCGCTTTAAACGCGATCAACTGCACCGATGATCCATTGGGCACTGCGCGCACTCGAAGGTACTCCTGACGCGCGCCGGCCTTGAACTCGAACGCCGCTTGGCCGGGCCAGGTGACCGACTCTGTCTCAAGCCGACCTTGCAAGCAGGCAAGATAGGGTCGCGCGAGCACTTCAAAGGTCACAAAGGTTGAAACCGGGTTGCCGGGTAGACCGAAAAAGGGTTTGTTCTGTACATGACCAAACGCCATTGGTTTACCGGGTTTAATCGCCAGTTTCCAGACGTCTAAGGCACCCAATTGCGTCACCGCTTCTTTAACAAAATCCCGATCACCCACCGAGACACCGCCCGAGCAGATGATGACATCGGCTTGCTGGGCTGCCCGAGTAAGCGCGACACGCGTCTCCTCCAGGTCATCTGAAACAATGCCCATATCGACAACGCTAATCCCCATCTGCGTCAACAATGCAGCGAGCGCGTAGCGATTAGAGTTGTAAATCTGACCGGGTTTCAGCGCTTTGGGCGGCTGAACCAGCTCATCACCGGTTGATAAAATGGCAACCGTGAGCGTTCGATAGACCAGCGCTTTGTCCTTTCCGATACTGGCCAAAAGACTTAGATCAGCGGGCCGCAGTTGTTGCCCGCGAGCCAGCACTTGGGCGCCTTCCTCGATGTCTTGCCCCTTTGGGCGGACATTCTCACCAACAACAACCGTCGCCTTTGGCACCAGGCGCACTGCATCGAATTCAGCATCCTCTTGGATTAGCACCGCGTCCGCCCCAATGGGCATTTCACCACCGGTAAAGATTCTCGCAGCGCCGCCCGCGTTGAGCGGCTGGCCAGGGCTTCCCGCCGGAATGATTTGATGAATCGCTAACGGCTGTCCAACCACAACATCGTTCGAGCGAACCGCGAAACCGTCCATTGCGCTATTGTCCGCCGGCGGCACGGCCCGCGTTGCAATGACATCGTCCCCTAGGATTCGGCCAAGCGCTTGGTCCAGCGCGATGGTTTCACAAGCCACAACCGGCGCCGCCTGCGACAACAACCGCTGGCGAGCATTTTCTACTGACAGTAACGTCATGCCAACTTGCCTCTATGTCAGTGATGGCCTCTCAGGATCAACTCTGCAAAATTACAAGGTCGATGCGTGCTGTCTAACTGGGAAAGCAGAATGCCGTCCCAAGCGGTTTTACACGCACCGGTTGAGCCCGGCACGCAAAAGATCAAAGTATTGTTCGCAAGCCCGCCCAGGGCCCTGGACTGGACCGTTGAGGTGCCAATCTCAGCAAAAGACAACTGCCGAAACAGCTCACCAAAACCATCGATACGCGTATCGAGCAGCGGGCCGATGGCTTCTGGCGTCGAGTCCCGACCCGTAAAACCGGTC
>ERZ651776.3565-NODE-3565-length-15376-cov-13.959409_pt1 | contig 15376 bp, 20 predicted proteins | sample MGYA00514761_ERZ651776 | MGnify/ENA metagenome assembly ERZ651776 | reverse complement strand
TGAGTCGCTAAAACTCTCATGCCTTTAATGGAGCACAGGGGTTCTGGAACCTTGCTTGTAACCTCTGCCACTGCAGCAATGCGCGGCAATAAAAACCAACACTCGCATGCAACCGCTATGGGTGGAAGAAGGATGTTGTGTCAGACTTTAAATGCTGAGTTTGCACTCAAAGGTATTCATGTAGCTCATATTGTTATTGATGGCATGGTTGATGCACCTGATACCCTTGGCAAAATGCTTGGCGAAGAGGTATTCCAGCAGCTGCGTGAATCTCGCGGGATGGAGCATGATGGATTAATTCTTCCTGAAAAAATTGCAGATACCTATTTTCACTTAGCGAAGCAACATAGATCAGCGTGGACACACGAAATTGACCTAAGAGCTTTCTCGGATGTTGCTTGGTGGAACAGTTAATCTAAAGCTTTAAAACCAGAGGCTTGCTCAACATCCTCGTTATTAAAAAACTTTTCCATTTGCTCTAAGAGCCAAGAGCGATCCTCGGACTTAGATAAATCTAAATGCTTTTCATTAATGAGAGTTGTTTGATGAGACTTCCAGTCTTCCCAGGCCTCCAATGAAACCGTTTCCATGATTTCTTTTCCTTTCGGGCCAGGCATTGGTGGAATGGTCATTGCAGGTAAATCTTTTTGATATTTTTTGCAGAAAACTGTATTACTCATAATTGCTGAATTAGTTTAGTGATTGGTTTAGGCATTCCATAATCTTCTATTCTATCCTTTTTTATCCATTCATATTTTTGATTAGTATCTAACTTAAACTCTTTGGAAGAAAAATAAATATTTACATCTAAGTCAAGACTCCTGTGAGTCAGCTCATGTCTAAATTTTTCATTCCTCGTTAGCTCTAGTTTATTGGCATGTGATTGCATTTTTGAATTCTCAAAAGGAATCCAAAGACTACTCCAAATTGACTCAGTATCATTCTTTCTGAGCAACAATGATTTTTTGGTTTGAACCAAAGCAAAGCTCATTAAAATAATTTTTTTATTTTTAGCCTTCTTAACATTTATTTGCTGAGGCACCTTGAAAGCTGACAAACAGCTTTCGTTTAGCGGACATGCATTGCATGTTGGGTTTGCTTTGGTACAAACGGTTGCTCCAAGATCCATGATGCCTTGGGTATAAGAAAAGCAATCCTCTGAATTGACTAATTTTGTGGATAGCTCCCATAAATCTTTTTCTTTAAGCGCAGCAATATTTTTTCTTATCAGCCTTGAGATGACGCGTTTAACATTTCCATCCAGGATTGGTTGAGGCACAAGAAAGGCCAGTGACATTAACGCACCGGCGGTTGACCTTCCAATTCCAGGCAGCTCAATGATGCTGTCAAACTGAGAAGGAAATTTGTTGCTATGATTTTTTTTAATAAGTTCTTTTGCGGCGAAAATATTTTTCGCTCTTCTATAAAATCCAAGGCCAGACCACGAAGCTAGGATTTCATCCTCGGTCGCTAAAGAGAGTTTTTGGAGCGTAGGATACTTTTTTACAAAGGCATTGAAGTAAGGAATAACTGTTTTAACTTGAGTCTGCTGCAACATGATCTCAGAAATCCAAATTCTGTATGGAGTAACTTTTTTTCTCCATGGAAGATTGTGTCTACCATTCTTGAGATACCAATCAACAACCTGCGACGAAATTTTCTTGAAGTCTTGTTTCAAAAAAGATTTTCTTTTGAAGATGGTGATGGCTCACCGTTGAATGAATATAAAATTGGTGCTCCGGTTGGAATTTCCAAGCTAAGAACCTCTTCTTTAGAAAGATTATCGAGTTGCATGACTAAAGAGCGTAACGAGTTGCCGTGAGCAGCAATTAATACATTTTCACCACTCATCAATCTTGGCATGATGACCTCATTAAAATAAGGTAAAACCCTTTCTGCAGTATTCTTAAGGCTTTCTCCGCCTGGCGGTGGAATATCATATGATCTTCTCCAAATATGAACCTGTTCTTCTCCCCATTGTTTTCGGGCATCATCTTTATTAAGCCCAGCAAGATCTCCATAATCTCTTTCATTTAATGCTTGATCTTTGATTACTGGAATATTAGTTTGACCAATGACTTCTAAAATTGATTGACCTGTAATCTGAGCTCTCTTCAAAACAGATGTATGCATAACAGCAAAATTTATTTCTCGTTCTTTGATTTGTGCGCCTGCACGCATGGCTTCTTCCGATCCTTTTTCAGTTAACCCAGGATCTTTCCAACCAGTAAATAAGTTTTTTGCATTCCATTCACTTTGACCGTGCCTAACTAAAACTAAAAAATTACTCTCTTTCATTGTATAAACCTCACATGAAAATATATTTTAAGCGATAATACTCAAATGCTAGAATTCAATTTATTTTTAATTGATAACTGGTACCTTTCGGTACCTTTATTCCTTTCAATATTACTATGGTTTAGAGCTGAGAGTAGGCGCGGAGGCAATAGAGTTGATTGCGACCAATTAACCAAACTGGCAAACAAAGAATCTGCATGTCTGGTAGATGTTAGACCAAGCAAAGAATTTGAAGGTGGAACCATAGCTGGAGCAATCAACATACCGTTTGAAGAAGTTGATCTGAGACACGATGAATTACTAAAAATGAAAGATTTTCCAATTGTTTTAATATGCGCCATGGGCAGGAATGCTGGTCTTGCTGGTGAGAAACTACAAAAACATGGGTACTCAGAAACTCACGTATTAAAAGGTGGTCTTGCTACTTGGCAGCAAGAGGGTTTGCCGCTTGTAAAAGCTTAAAGCAATTCTAATGAAGTCTAATCTAAGTCGTATTTTTTTTCTTTCAAGCTTGTTAGTCATGCTTGAAATTCAAGCATCAGAATTAATAATTAATCTTTCTGACCAAAAAAAAGCTGGCACTTTGATGCTGGCAATTTATAACAATGCCGAAGCCTTTGAAGGCTCTGTAGTAAAAGAGAAGAGATCAGAGGTTGGAGTTTTCAAGGGTCTTGAACTTTATCTGGAGCCTCAGGATTCAACCCAGCTCAGTACTGAAATTCCAGATGGTGAATATGCAATTGCATTTTTTATCGATGCAAATGGAAATAAAAAACTTGATAAAAACTTTCTTGGTATCCCTAAAGAACAATACGGATTCTCAAATAATGCTATGGGAACTTTATCTGCCCCTACTTTTGAGCAAGCTAAATTTAAGGTTGCTGGAAATACAGTACAAAATATTAAACTCAAATAACTTATAATTCTTTCTTATGAAAACTGTCACTATTTATACAACCATGACTTGCCCTTTTTGTTATAAAGCCAAGGGGTTGTTAAAAAAGAAGGGAATCGATTTTAAGGAAATTTCCGTAGACCTCAATTCAAAACTGAGAGCTGAGATGGCTGAAAAAGCTGGCAAGACATCTGTGCCCCAGATATGGTTCGACGAAGAGCATATTGGCGGTTGCGATGACCTGCACGCCTTAGACTCTGCAGGCACTTTATTGAATCGTCTCGCTTAATCTTTTTGGGATTGAATCTTTTTGGTCAGAGTATTTCTGCCTAAGCCCAATACTTTTGCTGCGTCTTGTTTTTTCCCGTTAGTTTTTTCTAATGCAAAATCTATCATTAATTTATCTAAAGTTGGCTCAATTAACCCCAGCATATTCTCTGGGCTACTTTGATACACTTCACCAAGCCACTGAGAGAATCCAGTCTCCCAATTAGAGTGGTTATTTTGAGACAATAACTTTTCTTCAAGAATTTCTTTTGGCAGGTCTTCCAGCTTTACATTATCCGTTGGGGCCATAAGAGCAATCCAGTAGCAAGTATTTTCAAGCTGGCGAACATTGCCAGGCCAGTCATATTGAGTGAGTGCCATGAGAGCTTCTTGAGAAAGAGATCTTGGAGTTTCCATTAAAGAGTCCGCATGATTTTTTAGAAACGCAGATGTTAAATCTTTGATGTCCTCTTTTCTCTCTCTAAGCGGAGGAACCTCAACTCGAATCACATTCAATCGATAATAAAGATCTTCTCTAAAAGTGCCAGCAGCAACCAATGACTCTAAGCTCTGGTGAGTTGCAGCAAGTATTCGCACATCTACTTTGATTGGCTTATCCCCACCTACACGAAAAAATTCTTTATTAGACAGAACACGCAAAAGTCGCGTTTGTGTTTCTAAGGGCATGTCTCCAATCTCATCAAGAAAAAGGGTGCCACCATTTGCTTGCTCAAATCTTCCAATGCGTTGTTCTACCGCTCCTGTAAATGCACCTTTTTCATGACCAAATAACTCTGATTCAATTAGTTCTTTTGGAATATCTGCCATATTGAGAGCAATAAATGGCATATCAAATCTTGGGCTATTTTTATGCAGAGATTTAGAAACTAGCTCTTTACCAGTACCAGACTCTCCTTGAATTAAAACAGTTGCATTGGTATTAGCGAGCTTTCCGATCGATCGAAAGACAACTTGCATAGATGGTGCTGAGCCAATAATTTCAGATTTAGAGATTTTTTTCTGGGCTGGTGACTTATTTTCTTCCAGAGCTCTGTTCACTATCTGAAGAGCTTCACTTAAATCGAATGGTTTTGGAATATATTCAAATGCACCTCCGCCATAAGCATCAATAGCAGCCTGCATATCCGTGAATGCAGTCATAATAATCACAGGTATTTTTTCATGATTATTTTTAATATGCTTTAAAAGATCATAACCATGTATACCTGGCATTTTGATGTCTGAAATAATTAGATCGGGCTGATCTTCATTCAGTGCTTCGATCAAGGACTCACCGTTAGCAAAAGTTGTAATTGCTAACTCGCTGCTTTTTAAACCCTCCTCAAGAACCATGCGAATAGCTTCATCATCATCTGCGATCCAAATATTATGCACTTTGAGCCTTCTGAATATTATTAGAGATAGGTATTAAGATGGAAAATATAGTTTGGTTATTTTTTCTATCAAAAGATATGGCACCACCATGAATTCTTATAATATCTTGAGCGATTGATAGCCCAATTCCTGAGCCACTCTCTTTGCTAGAAACCATTGGAAAGAAAATTTGATCATGCAACTCAGAATCAATGCCAGGACCATTGTCACTGATCTCAATTTCAGCAAGAGTGGCGTGAATATTTCCATTGATTGGTTGTCGATATGTAATATGCGTTTTAATACCAAGTTGAGGAGTCTCTGAAAAATCAGAGCAAGCTTGCAAAGCATTTCGGACAATATTAATAACAGCCTGGATGAATAAGTTTTTATCTCCATAAATTTCTGGGATACTTGGATCATAGTCTCTTTCGATATTTAAATTATCATTAGCCTCAGCATTCGTTAATGCCAAAACTCTCTGCAAAGTTTCATGAAGATTAAAATATGCAAAAGACGGTTTCTTAGCAGGAGTAAGAATCTTAGTAACAATTTCATTTAACCTATCAGTCTCATCTTCAATAATCTTCAAAAACTTTTTAGAGAAATCATCCGAATACTTAGATTTTAGAATCTGAGCACTTCCCTTGATCCCTGATAATGGATTCTTTACCTCATGAGCTAAAGTTCTGGCTAAACCTGCTGCAATTTTTTGAGTTGAAAAGCTTCTTGTGGAGTCAATAATTTTATTAAGATTCTCTGTGCTTAACGCTTCTATGTAAATTAGATTCTTTTTATCAGCATAGCTAATTGTTAAATCTAGCGTTCTAACCTGACCAGCACTATCGCTAATTATAAAATCTCTTCGAGTGATGGCGCTTGCATTTTTTTTAGCTTGCAAAAGGATTTCTTTTATTTGATTCTCAGCTTCATCATCAATAAAGGAAAAAATATCTTTCAGTTCATGCGCAGAAGACTCGGGAATCCAATTCGCTGCTTTTGCCGAATCATTGAGCCAGATGACAGATAAATCCTTCGCATCAAGAATAATGACCTCAGTATTTAAGCCATTAAGAGCTTCAAATTCTTGAGTATTCATATTTTTGAGGTATTAAAAAAAATAGCCCCCTATATAAGGAGGCTATTTTAAAATTTCTAATTCGCATTACGCGGGGTCAGATACTATTTAGTAAGAGTGCCGACTAAATGAGTAAGAATTTTATATGGATCAGCATTAGAGGCTGGTCTTCTGTCCTCAAGATAACCATTCCAATTATGCTCAACAGTATAAATAGGAATTCTTATGCTCGCGCCTCTGTCACTTACTCCATATGAGAATTGATCAATGCTTTGAGTTTCATGAAGGCCAGTTAACCTCATGTCATTATCAGAACCATATGATGCTATGCCTTCGGCATGAACTTTCCCAAGTTTTTCGCACATTGAAGAAAACAGTTCTTCCGTTCCATTCGATCTCATTTCCTCATTAGAAAAATTGGTGTGCATGCCTGAACCATTCCAGTCACCAGTTTTTGGTTTTGGATGGATATTGACACCAACTCCAAATTCTTCAGCTATTTTATAAAGTAAATATCTACTTACCCATAAATCATCCGCAGCTTTAATTCCTTTTCCAAGACACTGATACTCCCATTGACCAAGAGCAACCTCAGCATTTGTTCCAGTTAAGGTAATGCCCATATCAAGACATGCTTGCAGGTGAATGTCCGAAATTTCTCTGCCTACAACATTGCCTGCACCAACTCCACAGTAATAGTCACCTTGTGCTTTTGGTTCTCCATTTTCCCAGCCTAAAGGATCTCCAGTTTCTGGATCTGTAAAAAAGAACTCTTGTTCAAATCCAAACCACCATTCATCAGTTACTAGCTTCTCAGCTTCTGCTCTGAAATTAGATGGGTGAGTAGTATGATCTGCAGATTGAACCTGAGTCATAACTAGGTCATGTCCATTAGGATTTTCATAAGTTTCAACAGGAATAAGAAGACAATCAGAGCTTCCACCTTCAGCTTGTTGTGTTGAAGACCCATCAAAAGACCAATCCGGTGCAGTACTTGCATCTGTTGCCTTGACCTTACTTCGCATTGAAGGCTCAGGTTGATAGCCATCTAACCAAATATATTCATAAGTTTTATAATCTGCCATACATTTCTCCTCAAGTTTAATTATGTAGCATTATTATAATATGCAATTTTAATGCCAATATATTTGCCCAATATATGTGCAATAATTGTCATATTATAGGGCAAAAATATTATATTGCACTTAATTAGTGCATATAAAGAAATATTTTGATTTTGGAGAAATGAGTTTCAAGGTTTTCAAATGAATGATTCCCTCCAAATGTTACATCCAGCACTGCACCCTGATAAAAATTAGTGGCAACCCTGTAATCTAACTTCTCATCATGTGACTGCAATAAGATCATAAAATTCCTAGGGCATTTAATTACTTTTATCTCTCTTCCCATTCTGTCTAATAGATCTAACTGTTCCTGGTTTATTAAAAATTTTTCGCCAGTTGAGTAATTCTTATTCTCTCCAAGATATTCAGACATTTCCGCCGGAGGAATTACGGCAGGATTAATTCCCACACACTTTAAATTATATTGTTCAGAAAAATATGTTGCATAGAATCCACCAAGCGAACTTCCAATTAATGCAGAAGGTGAGAATTCTTCAATGAGCTTATCGATTTGCTGGACGGCATCAACAATATTATTTTCGATGTCGGGAATAATGATTTCTGTTTTTGAATAATTTTCGAGTATGTATTTTTTTAGCTGAAGAGCTTTTGTTGAATTTGCAGATGATGCAAAGCCATGAAGATATATAATTTTAGCCATTCAAAAAATCTATTTCTTTTTTTTCAATTGCCCCGTGAATAAAAATATTTTCTAGCCATTCAGTTAGAATTTTATTCTGCTGAAATTTCTCATCTTCTGATTGAGAGAAGGGCGACCTTATAAAAAATGGAACAGGTTGTTCTTGCTGATATGAAATAACTTCTGCGAGATTTGCATCAACATAAATATTAATTCTTAGTAGAATTTCAATAAGGGCAGAGTCTTCACTTAGGAGTTTTGCTTCTACCGAAAGCGTATGAGGCGTTCTTGAGATAATTAAAAATTCTGCCTTATTTTGTTTTCCGGAATACAAAAGATCAAATGAGTATTTATCTTTATTGAATCCAGATAATATTTTATTCAACCTAGAATAGTTGGCTGAGCATGTGGATAAATGATTGCTAGTCTTAAGAGTTTTATTCATTTATCTAAATCTTATAATCTTTATTAAAAGGTGTATAGGACCTGCAGGCCTCAATATAATTTTCAATTTGTTTTTTTTCTGATTTACAGAAATTGCTAACAGCATCACCAAAATCATCTTTTAAAAAATAATGAAACGAGGAATCTATTTTAGGTTGAAAACCTCGCCTAATTTTATGCTCCCCCTGAACACCAGGATCAAAATACTTAATGTTATTTTCAATACAGTACTCAATGCCCTGATAGTAGCAGCATTCAAAATGAAGATTCTTGACCTTTCGCAAAGCCCCCCAGTGTCTGCCATATAGTGTGTCTTTCCCTGCAAAGCATAGAGAAGCCGCTATTACCTCATCTTCATGAGATGCAAAAAATATTACAGGCTTAAGTATATGATTTGCGGTATTAATATTATAAAAAAATTCTTTAGTTAAATAGGGATTTTGTCCTCTTTCAAAGTAAGTTTGCCTATAAAAATTATAAAAAATATCCCAATCATTATTGTTTATCTCATCAAAATTCTTACTTACAAATTGGATATCAGCATTTTTAATGCTTTTTCGTTCCTTGCGAATTGTAGCTCTTTGTCGAGAGGTAAAAATCGCAAGGAACTCATCGAAATCTTTAAAGCTATTGTTGTGCCAGACAAATCGATAATTAAATCGTTCAATAAAATTTTGATCTCTTAGAATTTTTTTCCCCACAGAGTTGGGAAATAATATGTGCCAACTTTCTACTTCTTCTTCTTTTAACAGTTCAATGCAAGAATCGATGAGCTGAATTTTTTTCTCATCATTTGGAGCTAAAATTCTTTCTCCTTCGCATGGAGTAAATGGTATTGCTGTTAAAAATTTTGGGTAGTAATTCCTTCCTGTTTGCTGGAGTGCATTTGCCCACTGCTGATCAAAAATAAATTCTCCATAGCTATTCAACTTTTTATATAAAGGCAAAAAGCTATTTAATTTTCCATTTTCTAATTCTCCCAAGTGATTCGGAATCCATCCAGTTTTTTCTGAAGCGGAATCACTTACTTCCATAGCTTGAAAGTATTCAAGATTCTCAAATGGATTACTTGCAGAAAATGAAATTTGCATATCACCCAAGTTTTGTAAATTAACTTTTTGAATTTTAGGATTCATCTCGACGACTAAGCAACATAGCAAAGAATTGCTGTCATAAGAATTAATAGATTAGCCCAATGGTTATTTTTAAATGCTTCTAGATATTTTTTCTCGCTTGCAAGTTTTTGCTGATAAAGAAAAAATCCTCCCAGCATAATTAAACTTGCGAACCAAATTAACTCTAATTTATCGATTAGACCAATCGTACCTAAAAGTAAAATTGAGCTGATCTGGAAACAAGCAATAATTTTTAGTGTGTTTTTGCCCCACCATATTGGAGTTGAATTTATTTTTAAATCTCGATCATCTTCCTCATCACACAATCCATAAAATGAATCAAAGGCAATTGTCTGTGATGCAATTGCAAAAAATAAATATCCCATTGTTGGGTTGCTCAATTCTTCGGTCATGGCGTAAACAATTACCGTTGGATTGAATGTGAGTCCCAGAAATAATTGTGGCCCAATAAAAAATCTCTTAGTGAGAGGGTAAATCACAATCAAAATTGCAAATAGAATGCTGACCAGCATCGTATTAATATTTGTTAATGTTAGTAGATAGATACTTAATGCTCCAAGGCATATAAAAAGTAGCCATGCTTCTGTTAAGGAGACTCTTTTGCTCGGAATTGGCCTAAATTTAGTTCTTTCTACGTTTCCATCAATATCTTTGTCCCATATGTCGTTAATAACACAGCCTGCAGAGCGAACCAGGATGCTGCCGATGATTACTATGCCTAGTTGCAGCAATGTAAAGTTGCCTTGAGTGCTAACAATTAATGTTAATAGCGCTGGCCACAGTAAAAGATATATCCCAATGGGTTTATCTATTCTCATGAGCTCAATGGCTGCTGTAATTTTTTGCATGACGCTACAAGAATACCTCCATAATGCTAAATGGATATTCATTGACTAAATAATTTGTTCTTCTGCCCCAAACAGCGTCTTTTTTATTAAATGTAAATTTTGCAAATTTACAACTCTGTTTAATAAAGAGTTCACTTTGAAATATCAATTCTCCAAGTGGTTTGCCTCCTATGGCTCCAAGTTCAGGGTAACCATAACGTGATGTAAGAAATGGAATAACGCTTTTTGCAAATACAACTGCTTTGTTATCTTTAAATAGTCTTACCTCTCTCACTCTAATTGGTTGGGGAAAAACATTAATTGCTCGATAGTCATCTAGGCTTGCTAATCGAATTCCATCTTGAAGAACCTCTAGCTTAAAAGCTCCATCTGCTGAGATTTTTTGAGTAATGGATCCATCCTCAAGTAGCCATTGCAGAATGCTCTGATCATTTAAATGTATTTTTAATTCTGACTCAGAAAGCCATTTACTGATTCTTTTCGCATGCATGAATTAGATCTCTAAAATCTGATATTATAACTTGCTTAAATTTTCATTAACGTGACTTTTTAGTCCATTTAAAAAACTGAGAAAAAATATGGAATATAAAAAATGGGAATGCATCGTTTGCGGTTTAATATATGACGAAGAGTTGGGATGGCCAGATGATGGCATAGCTCCAGGTACAGCTTGGGATGATGTTCCGGATGATTGGTTGTGCCCTGATTGTGGAGTTGGTAAAGAAGATTTTGAAATGACTGAAATATAATGATAGATACGCCTACAAACCTTACAAGAAATATTCTTCTTGGTTTATTCTTAGGCTTTCTAGTTGGCTCTTTTCTTTACTACACAGATTTTTTTCCTAGTTCCTTTGACTCCTTTGTAGAATTATATATTTTTAAAATGGGTGGAGAAATCTTCATGAATCTTTTGAAGCTTCTTGTGGTACCTCTAGTTTTCTTTTCTTTGGTAACAGGCATATCGTCATTAGGAAGTTCTCAATCTTTGGGATCATTAACCTTTAAAACAGTCGGTTTTTACCTCTTAACTACAGCGATTGCTGTGTCCTTAGCACTTTTAGCAGGGTCTTTCTTCCAACCAGGATCTAACTATAGTGCTGATATTGCTCTGGCAGCTCCAAGCTCCCTTCCTCAAGGCCAAGGCATATACTCAACTATCACAGGCATTTTCCCATCCAACATAATTCAAGCTATGGCTGATAACCAGATGTTAGCTATTGTCTTTTTCAGTATTTTATTTGGACTTGCTTTGAATAAGACCAATCATTTAACTGGAAACTTTAGCGAGTCTTTTGCAAAACTGAATACTGTATTTCTTCAACTCATAGTTATGGTTATGAGCTTTGCTCCAATTGGAGTCTTTTGCTTAATTGGAAAGTTTGTCATCGCAGATGGATTAGATATTTTTCAGGATGTCTTGGCTTATGTTGTGCTGCTTATATCCCTGCTTATATTTCATGCTCTTTTTACTTATTCCATTTTCCTAAAATTTATTGGTGGCCTTAGTCCAATTACATTCTTTAAAAAAATTAAAAATGTAGCTCTTTTTGCTTTTTCTACTTCATCAAGCGCAGCAACTATTCCAGTCACTCTCAAGACGGTGAATCAAGATTTAGGGGTCAACCAAAATGTTGCATCATTTGTAGTGCCTGTTGGAGCTACCATTAATATGGATGGCACAGCCATCATGCAGGGATTAGCAACTGTTTTCATTGCTCAGATGTCTGGGATTGATCTAACCCTCTTTCAATATGGGCAAGTAGTACTTTTAGCAGTAGCAACCTCTATTGGAACTGCAGCAGTTCCTTCGGCTGGGACGATAACTCTTATAATTATTTTGCAGCAATTCAACCTTCCCTTAGAGGCAATTGGAATTATTTTAGCTGTTGATAGGGTGCTGGATATGATTAGAACATCTGTAAATGTTACTGGGGATGCAGCCATAGCCTGTATAGTTGCAAAATCCGAAAATCAATTGGATGAAACTATTTTTAATTCACGCCAATAATTACTAATAAATTTTTATTTTATTTGTTAATATGAACCACTTTTTTAAAGGAGAGAGATAATGAATATATTAATTGCGCCAGCCCTTGGTGTTTTTGGATTAATAGTAGCTTTTATAGTTTTTAGTTTAGTTATGCGCTATTCAGATGGAACTGATCTAGTTAAAAAGATCGGTGATGAAATTCACAAAGGTGCAATGAAGTTCATGAAAACTGAATACACCTACTTATTAATATTTGTCAGTATATTAGTGGTATTGGTAGCGATGTTTATCTCGCAGGAATCAGCCATTGCTGTGGTTGTTGGAGCCGCTTGTTCTTCCCTTGCTGGCTTTATAGGAATGTATGCAGCTACCAAAGCAAACGTTAGAACAGCAACTGCTGCTCAAGAAGATGGAGCTGCAGCAGCATTATCTGTTTCATTTTATGGTGGTTCGGTAATGGGACTATGCGTTGCCTCACTTGGACTTATTGGTTTAGGTGGGTTATTTTATTTCTTTAGTGCTGAACATGTTCATGCGTTAGAAGGTTTTGGAATGGGCGCATCAGTTGTAGCATTATTTTCAAGAGTTGGCGGTGGCATTTTTACAAAGAGTGCTGATGTTGGCGCAGACTTAGTTGGAAAGATTGAAGCAGGAATACCTGAAGACGATCCCAGAAATCCAGGAGTAATTGCAGACAATGTTGGTGACAATGTTGGGGATGTTGCTGGTATGGGTTCTGATATCTTTGAATCCTATTGTGGCTCAATGATTGCTTCTATAGCTATTGCTTATACTTTAGGCTCAGAGGAAATGATGATGTTGCCATTAGCGCTAGCATCTATTGGCTTAATAGCCTCAATTGTTGGAATTATTATTGTCAAATTGCAAGCATCTAAAGCGCCTGCAAGCGCGCTAAGATCTGGGACATTATTGGCTCCAGCCATCTTTCTAGTTATGGCTTATTTCTTTATATCTGGCCTGAATGAGGTCTCAATGAATGTATGGTGGGCGGTGGTATGTGGTGCCGTAGGCGGAGTATTAATAGGCCTTATCACTGAATATTATACTGGTGGAGAGCCCGTTAAAAAGATTGCTGAATCAGGCGAGACAGGTCCTGCAACTGTAATGATTTCAGGACTTTCTGTCGGCATGCAATCAGTTGTAATACCGATTTTAATCTTGGCAACTATCATTTTAATCTCAACAACTTTATCTGGTGTTTATGGTGTTGGAATTGCAGCAGTTGGAATGCTTTCAACAGTTGGTATTACCATGGCAATTGATGCTTATGGACCGGTTGCTGATAACGCTGGCGGCATTGCAGAAATGTCTGGCATGGGTGAAGACGTTAGAGAAATAACTGATTCATTGGACGAACTGGGCAACACAACAGCAGCCATTGGAAAGGGCTTTGCAATTGGAGCAGCTGCATTGGCCGCTCTTGCAATTATTTCAGCATTCTCTGCAGTGGTTACACTGAATTTTGGAGATGCTTTTACCTTATCCCTTGGTCAGCCTATCGTTCTTGTTGGAATGTTCATAGGAATTTGTATTCCATTTTTAATTTCTTCAATCACTATGACAGCTGTGGGCGATGCAGCTTTTGAAATGATTAATGAAATCAGAAGACAATTCAGAGAAATTGATGGCCTGATGGAAGGCACTGCTGATCCTGATTCTGAAAAGTGTGTTGAAATAGCCACCAAAGCAGCATTAAAAAAAATGATCCTTCCTGGTGTTATTGCAGTAGCAATGCCTCCATTAGTTGGTTTCACACTTGGAGCTATGGCACTAGGTGGAATGCTAGCTGGTGGATTATTGGGTTGTGTAGCCTTGGCATTATTTATGGCAAATGCAGGCGGAGCTTGGGACAATGCAAAGAAATATGTTGAGAAAGGTAACCTGGGTGGTAAAGGTTCAGATACTCATGCTGCTGTAGTGGTAGGTGATACTGTAGGAGATCCTTTTAAGGATACATCTGGTCCAGCCATGAACATCCTCATTAATGTTATGGCAATAGTTAGCTTAGTTATTGCTCCTTTACTAACATTGAATGGAATGCTTTAAGCAGATACTTTCTTTGTAAGATTAAAAACCCGCGTAAGCGGGTTTTTTATTCCCACTAAATAGTAGTGTGTATAACAGCCTTTTGTTTGCATCGGTTACAGATCAATAAAGCATAGTTTGTAAATACCTAATAACTTAATTTTTTATGGAATCTCTGATTAAATAAATGGTAAAAAGTGTTTTCTTCCTACCAACAAAACTCTAAGTATCCACCCAATAAGAATTGGAAAACTAGATGCAATTAGATGAATAATTAATTCATCCTGACTTTGGTCTAAAAAAGAAAGCATAAGCATAAAACAGGTTCCAATTAAGCCAATCCAATGTAAAAGATATCCCAGTTTTGCTTTCAATTTTTTTATTGATTTTATTGTCTATATTTCCATTCAGTAGCAGCCCAATACAAAACCCTTATAGATAGTGTTTTCAGGGGCATTTTTTTACTTTACTTTATAACTTCTTTGTAACTTTTTCATGTAAGGTTTTTGTTCCGAATATAAACCAAACCACAACAAAACCCCACCATAGAGCAAAAAACCAATCGTTTTTTGTAGTTCCATTCCATTCTAACAATTCAAATACTATGCCTTCCATAAATAAATCAAAAGAAAGTAAAACAAAGAATCCAAACACCCAGATTAAAAAAAAATAAAAAGGTTTAATGTTTTTCATTCAATTATGAAAAAAATATCATCAATATTGAAAGTAAAAGGATTGCTAATAGATGAGACATGAGATTAATGGAAGACATATTCTCATGGAAAATAAATTTTTTATCTCTAGAAAACTTATATTTTAGAACCCAAAATATAAACAAAATTGTAGTAAATAGAATAAACCAAGGTATGTCTTGAGCTGGATGGAACCCTTCATCAGAAATAATAATGAAGACTGAAACCCACCAAAGAAGGTAAATTGTTAAATATATAGAATATAAGTTTTTTAAGATTATTTTCAGATCTATTCTCTTTTAAAGGTAAAAACCACAATGCTTTTTCCAGCGATTAAAAATGAGTAATGAACAATAGTATTACCTAAAAAAGAAATCAGAATAAAAGCAATGTTAAGAAAAAATAGAAGTATCGTTATAAGTCTCACAATTTCAATCAATGCCAAGGATTGTATGTTCCAAAGTTCCATATATGCCCTTCGCAATCCTTGCATGTATATCCTCTTCCTCCATAGTCTTCATCTTTTATATCAAGAACTATT
>ERZ651776.3562-NODE-3562-length-15394-cov-5.133120_pt1 | contig 15394 bp, 13 predicted proteins | sample MGYA00514761_ERZ651776 | MGnify/ENA metagenome assembly ERZ651776 | reverse complement strand
GTTTTTGTTTGGTGCCAACCAAAGCTCCGCACCGACACGCTTGCCCCTTTTAGCCCACAGATTCGATAAAAAATGAAGAAGAAAAACGTTTTCGAGAAAGTTCCAAGAAGAAAGTCCCCTGGAGAGGATAAAGCGCGCGAATGAACCAATCTCTATCCCAAATTCATTTGTTTTTCAGAAACAACCAGAAACTCCACAGGCACTTTAAGGAAGTCCTCATTTTACGTGATAAAATGAATTAGATGTATTAAATCTTTCCTGGCAAAGAAAAAACAAGAAGGAATATTGGGATGTAGAAGTTTTCAAGTGTTACGTACCTTTATTAAGTTGCTATTGATTATTTAATTCTTAGCTGGCAAAATCGAAGGGGCCCAGAGCTCCGAATCTTCAAAATTTCAACTTTATCTAATTTCGCGATTTTTTCCTTCTGAGTTCACAGTTATATTCGTTGCTTGACCAAGTTGTGTTTTATTTCTTCGAAAAAAGCACGGTACCCACATCGACAACCATCTTGAGCGCTGAGTTGTCATCTTCTCTGTAGCCATGAAGCCCACTCTCTCCGTAACTTTTCTCCTAATCGCTGGTGCCACTGGTTTTACACCTATCGCTCCTCCGAAGACCCAGCGCACTCATACAGTGGCAGTCTACGAGGATTTTGGACTTTTCAGGTGAGTCACTGTGATGGCGGGTCAACTGGGGTCACTCCTCACTCTCTATCGTTCTCAGTGCGCTCCTTCGGGGTTGGCCTTGCTGACTAGTGGACCACCTTTGCTCCGTGAACGTTTCCTCCGCCCATTCACTGCATTTTTCTAACGCTTTTACACACAAATATTCCTTTCTGAACTTCTCAGAGGGACCAGTTTGGGGTTTGATGATATCTGGGGTGGGAACCCTGTGATAAGCGAGGCTGCTCTCGAAAAAGAGCAGAACTCCGCGGGTCTTCGTTACAAAATGAACAAGACTAAGAAGGAGGCGGACGCTGTGGGCAGGTTGTGGAACTTGCCTGGCATCACTGTCAATCTGCCTTTGATTGGTGAGACTTACCTGGGACCTCCCAAGGTAGAGAGCATTTTTGAGGCCATGGGCTTCACGGCCACTAGCAACAATGAAGCCAGGCAGAAGGCGAAGATGCAGGCCGTCGAGAATGCCAAGAATGCCAAGAAGGGAGTGCTGGGGGGTGAAGGAGCGAGGTGAGTAGCTGAATATTGGAGTCGACATTTCAACGTGGCACTGCGCCCATTAACACTTGGCTCCCGATTTTTTCGCACTCAGTCTCCGCGCGAAGTGGCTGGGCAAGTACGGCTATCCTCGTTTGGTTGGAAGCGGTGGAATTTTCTATGCGGATCAGCTTAGTACTGATAAGGAGCCCATGGGTGGATTCAACATGGGAAAAAGCGGGGTCATGTTCCCTGTTCCTGAAGTCGTTAAGAGGGGTACTTACGGGGGTGCGAAGGGATGGGGTATGAAGAAAAAGGGGTCCGCTATCGATGGTTTGCCGAAGGCGAAGGACACTGGTCTGGATTAATCCCGGCCGTTGTGTTTTGGCAGTTTCATTCGGAGGAATTTATGGGATAGTGTAAATAGGAGAAATGATTTTTGTGCAGGTTGCAAATGAAGCTAACTACCGTCCTGTGCTCTTTATTTACTTGTTTTGTGCTCTTTTGTTTTCCCTCCTCTTTCCTCTGCTTAATTTTTCTCTTCTTGAATTCGGTAAAGGCTTTGTTGGTTTTCTTCCAAGCTATCAAAAAAAACCATCTCTAATAGCACTCAGGCTTTGTCGACCCTGACCCTGACACTGAACTGTCCTTCATCAATATCCGAGAGAGATTCCTCGCCAACTCCTGACGTGACGTCGGAGTCGACTATTCAGGCCTCCCCCTGCGACCAGGCGTTCTCTTGGTATCGCTAGGGGTCATGTTCGAAAAGAGTTCGTTTTCTGGGACTGCCGAGAGACGCTCTATTATGTCTGATTTGTTGCCCTCCTTCGATATTCCAAGCCGCTCACACTCGCTCTTTAGATCATACAGGTCAAGATCGTTAAGACGAAAAGCTGGCTTCGCCTTGTCTACCTCTGCCACCGTAGGCGTTGTCGTCGCAGGAGGGGGAGAATCAGTACTGTCAGAAAATGCAACAGACACAAGTTCTTCGTTGTTCAAAATCTTCTCTGACCCTTCACGGTATGCTTGCAACGCATCTTCCGCAGTATCGAAGGCACCCCAAAACACGTATTTACCCTTGTTGAGGTTGTTCTTCAGCACAACCAGATGACGCTTTCCATGTTTGTAAATGCCCTGCCTTGTCAATGGGTTTTTCTTTATAGCGGTTTTTGGAGCGGAACGATGGCTGTAGTATGAGCGAAATTGACGACGATTCGACCCCTTACCATTCATCTTCAATGGGTGATTGGGAATGTAAGTCAAGTTTTGTGTTGCTGATTCATGAGATTGATTTGTTGATGGGTGACCCAGAAGATCAGAAAACCTCAAGCAAGCAAGCGAGGTCAAAAGGTGGTGTAATTTAAAAAAGCTAAATGCGAAGAATATCTTCGTCTACAGTGTTATTCTTAAACGTTGAAATACGTATGTAAATTATATTAGGTGGTTGGGATATGCTACACAACAATTTTCGATTTTTTTTTCTTTCGTTAATTTAAATAATTTTTGTTGTACAATTTACTTTCATGACATTATTAAAATATTTATTTTTTCAATTTCAAAAAAACAAGTATAAAATATTTTTATTTAATATATATAATATTTTTATCTTTTTTAATATTTTTTAATTTTATAATAAACTTCAAAATGAAATTTTTAAAATGTTTTATTATAAATAATATGATTTTTTTAGTTATATTAAGGTAATAATATATATATATTAACAAATTAAAATATTATAGTGAATTTTGAACGTCAGGGAAACCTAAGAGGAAAAAAAATTCAAACCTAAGTTGTCAAAAGAATGCCAACAAGGAGAAAGTCACCCAAACGATCGAAAACGACGAACGAACAGCAAAAACACACAAGAACCCCAACGGAAACCCAGGACCTAAATCGCAACGAAAAAAGAGCACACACAACGATAACAAAGAAAACCAAGTTCCCAACTTGAACTAAAACAGAGAACAAATCCACCAAGGAACTCACTGAAAACAAAAACAGCACACAAGGCAAACAGAGGTAACGGGAACCCGACTGACAACAAAAGAAAAGCACACAAAAAGCCTACAGAACCAAATACTGAAAAGCAATAACCTGATCGCCAAAAACGACCTAACCTGAAATATTTAAAGACCCAGAAACGTTTAAGTGCATTAACGAGACATTCCATTACCTAGCTCAGAGCAGGAATTATTATCTAACAGGGGTGTGTGTGTTTATTGTTACATTATCATCAAAAATTGGCTAAGTTAGGGAAAGTTATCAACATGCTCTAAATCACCATGTTGTCCGCTCTATTGCCGTGACGGGCAGGCGTAGAGCTCCTCGTAGATGGCAACCTCATTTCTCTCACGTATAAATGAGTGTACATGGATAAGTCTCGCGTGTGGACTCACTGGTTCTCCTTCTTGACCTCAAAATACTCGAGGTCCACCAGCATAGTGGCGCCGAGGAGAAGACTCTTGTCGGACTCCGTTGCGTCCTTTGGGAACGTGACCTTGAATTTATTAGTCCCAAGGCAAAGCTCCGAGCAACCGTCGAACATTTTCCTGATCTCGCCGGGAGGGCCGCCCTTCTGGTCGGTGACATTGAACACCACGTCCCCGCAACACGGGCAACAAAGACCCAGCTGACAGATACTCCCCATGACCTTGTACTTGTCGGCCCCTGTGTGGTCCGTGACCGTCTGGTCCATGGCGCAGCAGGCGCACGGGTCCCTGACCTCCCCGACGACCGACCCTGCCGAATCCGTGATGCTCAGCGAGGGCCTCATGAAGCAGCATCCCTGGCAGTGGAACGGCTTCTTGTGTATATCATCATCCCGTTCATGTTCGCCTGGAACTGCTGGCCGGGCTGGATGCCTACGGGGATCTGGACTTGGGCCATGGACTGCTGCATTGGGGCCACGGTTGCCATGGTTGTGGTCTGTGGGTTTGCTTTGGTGGCTAGTCGGATGGATTGGGTGTTAAGTTTCTTAAATTATGACTAAGGCGTTGTGGTGGATCACGTGTCAAATTAGACTTAAGCTGTTGTGCAAGCAGAGTTCAGTTATTCTGTAGTAGTACGTTAAAACATTAAATTGTTCTCTCATACGATAGTTATTTAAAAAATATGTTTAACGAAGAAGAGAGAGAGAACAGTTGAACAGTTGAAGAGATGAAGAGAACTTCAACTCCCGAACCCCATTACAAATTTTTACGTGAGAGATTGAGTTGAGAGTGAGCACGACAACAATAGATGCAGAGAGCAAAATGGAATGAGCGAGCTAAATAAAAATTTACAAGAAAGTAGTGTTGTTTGCCTGCTGACGCTGACCTGACTGACGCACCCAAATACCTCTCATAATAATAAAAAAGGTTCAACTTAAGTTTGCGTAGGACATGTCCAGGCTCAAGCTTGGCCTGCGCTTATCACTTTTGGCACCACTCTTTCTCTTGCTATTCTCTCTACTTCTTCCTCCCCCCACCCCGCCCTTTACACCCCCGCCTACTTTCATGTCCCTGCCTTTGCGAGTAAAAATATTCCCTCCGTCGCTTATACTCCGCCGTCTTCCTGCGCCCACGTTGAGAGCGTTCTGACTGACGACACTCCTCTTTTCACTTATCCCGTACTTGCTGAATGCTTGGCTGACCGCGCTGGCGTGACTTTTCCTGCTCTTATCACTCCCTGCACCGTCATCGCTCCCGTGATCATTGTCTCCAAGTCTTGCAAAGCTCATTCCCATGCCCAAGGGGTTGTTCTTGCTGTTTGCCAGACTGTTGAGCGCTCCCAGATTCAGGTTGTTCACGCTCATACCCAGGACACTGCTACTACTGCCCCCTCCATGAAGGTCCGTGGTGCTCTCAAGATCATCGTCGTCCCAATCCTCAAGTTCCCCCAACTTGGCCAGGCTGTTGAGGTTGGTGTGAGAGAACTTGGTCCTCGTCTTCTTTTTCCTCCCCCTCTGAGCCTTGGCCTTCCCCTGCCTCCCCATCTGCCTCACTTTGGCCTCTCTTTGTAACTCTTTGTACAAGCTGTTGGGAATCTGAATGTTGTGCTGCTTCAGAAAGTCAGCGTAGTCATCGCTCGTCACGTGCAACTTCCCTCTCAAACAACGGATCATAATTTGAATCGCTGGAAGTTTGTGATCATCCGGTTTTAAGGCCTCCTCAAGTATCATGAATAGAAGCTCTCGGGTGAGTTCAAACCCGCAAATAATGATCTGTCGAACGGCAGCAAGGACCTCCAGAACACATGAAGGGGGCTGCTTCCCTTTCAAGATGTCCCTGGTCAAGACGCAAGTCTCTATGTACCACAAATTCTGGTTAACCCTTTTGCTGACGATTTCGTTTCTATTCCCAATAGCCGAGTCGTTTATATGCCGCAGCTCGTCGTCATGAAATCTGTAGATCCGGGGAGAAACGATGATCCCAATCTCTTCCTCGTCACTGTCACTGTCATCCAACTCCTCGTAATGATGATTTCTATCGGCAATACTTTTCGCATTCTCATCCAAATTTACAAAGCGCTTCATGACAGTGTGCACATTTTTTGGGGGCTCATAAGTGGCAGCATTGCACTTGTCTAAAACCTTCTCCGGCCAGTTAAAGTCACTCTCAGAGAGCTGCCGCTTCAAAGAGCTTTCGTGCAGTGTCCTGTCGAGGAAGATCTGCTCAACCGTTTTCAGCAAGCTCTCGACCGCGTGACCATCATGTTCGTAAGGCATAAGTGCGTTTTCATCAGTGTAGTTGTTGAACATGCTATTTATCTTATTGGGTTCGCCGTTATCGTTGTTGTCGTTTTTGTTCTCATTCTTCTTGTTGCTATTGCTATTGCTACTGTTGTGGTGAGTGTGGTGGTTTAAATTCGGAGCATCGGAGGAATTACTGACAACGCTCGGACGATTTCGAAAATAGCGCCCCCTCGGTGTGTTGGAGGTTGTTCCCTGTCGTTGAGGCTTGGTAACCTTGAATTTGATTCCTCCCCCCACATTATCATGATGCATGTGTAGTGAATGGGAAGGGGAAGGAGAACTTCGAGCTCCTATTTTATGCGAGTCTTCAATTTCGTCGACCTCGTCGTGATTATCTACCTCAAGCACCCCCTCGGAAGTGAGCAAGTGGTCCAGCTTCTCGGTCACAGTCAGCGTGTTCCTATGTCTAAACTTGCCTGGGTGCATGTTGGTCATGTGGTGGTTGTGGTTGTGGTTATGGTTATGGTTATGGTTATGGTTGTGACCGTGACCGTGACTGTGGCTATGGTTGTGCAAATTGCCATCGTGACGCCCCTTGTGAGTAGCAAAGGTGGCACCTGCAGCAACTGCAGCAGAATTACTACCATCCCCAGCTTCGCTCATCTGAGGAGCAAAACTTGTACCCTTCCCTCCAGCAACACTCGAATCGCCAAGCGATATAAAGGACTGTCTTGAGTTATTACGGTCCAACATCTTGCTTTGATCAAAACTTTCAATGATCGCGAAAATATTTTCCTCAATGCCTCCCTTGTCCTTAGCCGTCCTGACATGCTTGATGGCGAATTTTGCACATTCCGCAGCCGTCCTAGGAGTCACATGGTCAGCCACCTTGCTTCCGGCTACGACAGATTTCATGACTGCGTCACCCTTTATGACTCGCTCACGAATCATTCTAAACGCTCGTGACCTTCCCAGGGAGAGAATCCTGTTCAGAGTGTATTTGCGTTGGCGCTCCGCCTCCGCCTCTCGTTGCCTGGTAGTGGTAGTCTTAGTCTTATAGCTGCTGCTATTTGTGTTGGCACTGAAAGATATCTTCCTTTGGTCTTGCGTCTGGTTCTTGCTGCTCGACAGCTTGCCTTCCTGCAGTATCTCTTGCACCTCCGCCTCATCTCTCGCATCGCGGTGATCGTGGTTTTTCTTACTCGAACCTATTTGCTTTATCTTGGTTTTCTCCCCATACTGATTCTCGGTGATCTGGAAAAGTTTCATATGCAGAAGCGAAGAAAGATTGCCTAGCGGCTTATATGGGCGCCATGCTACCTGCTGGCCGTGGTGGTGCGGCTCATTGGCACTATGGTTGCCGTGTCGGTGGCTCACTCCATGGTGCACGTATTGATGTTGGTTGGGCTTCTTGTCAACGTTAGCCTTCACCTTAACTGAGTAGTAAGATCGACTGCACACTTCCTCCATCTCTGGAACATACTGTCCCTTCTTCCTTTCGGATCCAACCCCCGAATGTAGGATCTTAATGGGCATAACTTCCGGGTGTTTCGCTTCTTGACAGTTGGGTTTGTGTCAGGGTTTGGGCAGATGAAATATTCCAGTTACAAGCCCGTCACGTGTGACATAGTAAAATAAGGTGTAATCGGTGTTAATAAAGTATCAGAACTAAAATCTTCCCAAAATGAAGTGCTGTCTCTGTTGGAGATTGATCTTTTGTGTGAAAATAAACAATTGACAATAAAGAGACTCCCCTAATTTTATTTACTTGAATCGCATCTACATCCTGTGAATTTACACCTTTTACTGGCCTTCAGCAGAGAACTATCGTAGGAGCCATCCAATGAGGTTGATCATAAAGGATAGCAAGGAAGATGTGGGGAGCTTTGCCGCAGACTACATAATGAAGAGAATAAATTCATTCACACCGACCTCCACTCACCCAAATTTCGTACTGGGTCTCCCGACAGGTTCAAGCCCCATCCCTACGTACAAGAAACTAGTGGAGTTCTACAAGTTGGGCAAACTTAGCTTCGCCAACGTGGTCACCTTCAACATGGACGAGTATGTGGGCTTGCCCAGAGACCACGCAGAGAGTTACTGGACGTTCATGCACACAAACCTGTTCAATCATGTGGACATTAAGGCCGAAAATGTGAACATGTTGGATGGGAACGCGGGTGATGGCAGCTTGGAGAGACTGGAGCAGGAATGCAAGGAATATGAGGACAAGATTTTGAAGGCGGGTGGAATCGATTTATTTTTGGGGGGAATTGGTCCAGATGGTCACATCGCCTTCAACGAACCTGGCTCGTCGCTGTCGTCTACAACACGCATTAAGACACTGGCATATGACACGATTGTTGCCAACTCACGCTTCTTCGATGGTGACATTAAATTGGTTCCCAAGATGGCTCTTACAGTTGGGGTAGGCACGGTCATGAAATCCCACGAGGTGATGATTTTAATTACGGGGCTTTCGAAATCCCTCGCCTTGCACATGTGTATTGAGGAGGGGGTGAACCACATGTGGACTGTTTCATCCATACAAAACCACAAGAAATCCATCATTGTATGCGACACAGATGCAACAATGGAGCTCAAGGTAAAGACAGTGAAGTACTTCAAGGGTCTGGCGGAGACGGAAAGCGAGTTGTTGGGTTGCAGCGATGACACTCATTACGCTGGTAGCGATGGCAACAAACGCAAGAAGCAGAAAGTTTAACCAAGGTGAACCGAAAAAAAAAAAAGGTGCTGTTTTTCTTGAACCTTCTTCCTTTTCTTATCAACGCGAGCACTAAGAGTCGCGAGTTACCAACATCCACAGTCATATCTTCCACATCGTCCTTGAATAGTAATCGTTCCTAAACTTCATCCTAAGGCAGCCATCACCTTGACCTGAAGCGATGTCTGGCTGTTTGGAGAAAAATTCCTAGCTTTTGTTCCACGGCATTCATCGTGCCAGTCCTCCCAAAGCGTCTCGCTGGGTGTAAGCGCCTTCATGAGAGAAACGATAAGATCCTGGAGTGATGCGTTCTCGGCGAGTCCCAGGGCTCGCAACTCCGAGAGCATTCTCGGGTGAAACCTCGCCGGACTAACAGGCAAAGTGTCACCCGCAATTTCTCCCTCTCCAACCTTCAGCAACACCAGGGGGACGCCCTTGTTGTCATTTCGGTGAACCAATAAAGTGGTCGTGCACACATAGCACTCAGGCAGATCAGAATACTCGCGAACGAGGTAGAAACTCTTGTTTTCGACCGTCAGAATCGAAATAGTGGTCGTTTCGATCGAAATCATGGGTTCTCCCCATAAGTTATCATGAGTTAGCGTCTCTTCGCAGCAGCCCTCGACAAGGGAAGTTGCTCGGAGACCGAACAAAGCGTCGCGATGAGGAGGGGTTAGGGAGGCGAAAGGTTGGACGCCCTCCCTGCGCGATAATTTCAGAGCGTTCTTAATTAGGAGAAGGTTCTGGAGGTCGTCAATTTGGTAGTTGGATTTTTCGCCAAATGAACCCCCCTTTTCTTGGTAACTTTTTGTGAACCCATAGCGACGACTTCGATATAGCGAAGGCGTATCGTCTCGGTCCAAGTAGCCCAGCGGCAATGCGTTGTAGAAGCCACACAAAAAGTCTCCATTAATTCCATTACCATTTACCGTCTGAAGATTTCCATCATAAATAGTAAGTGATAGTATCGCCGGGAGTTTCTTCATCGGTTTCGCGGTCTCTTTCAAGTCATCGTATTTCTTCTTTGCCGCCTTCTTCTTTGCCGCGCCAGCCGCGACAACGTCCTCGACAGACCCGTATTTCTCCAGGCAAACGGCTTCGAGAGCATTGACGTTGTAGAGCTCCTTCGTGTAGAATGCCTGACTGCCGCCATCAGGATTTTCGTAGTTCGAGATCGTGAACGGTGTGACGCCAGCTTTTTTCAGATCGCCCTTTGTCAGCAAGAAGCGGTTGATGTGACTCGGACACAACGCAAATGATTCCTCCTTGGTCTTGACGCATTCACTGCACAGCCGCAAACAGGCAAAGGGAGATCCGCCGTGGCCAGGAGCGTCGCACACCTGGCAGGTGCGGGAGAGCAACATCCCCAAACCGCGAAAAAAGACGGTTTCCGGCGAATGAGATGCGCCCACTAGGATGGAATCAGGCTTAAAGATATCAAGGAGGAAATTTTCGCCCATCCAACTAGAATAGACTACATCAGGCATGTTATTGGTTATTCTGGGAGGGGGGTCATACGACTCTGCGACGCTTGCTGTAGCGTCGGCGTAAGCTGGACGCCAGAGCTGGTTGCACCGAACGGCCAATGCAGATTCCTTGGAGAGAGAGGCAAGCCGACCAACGGTCACAAAGTCAGCGTCTTTCGACACTGCCAGTTTTGGTGGCCCCACTAGGAACTCCACGACGGACGGAAGGATGAATACCATGGCGAGCTCAGCGACAGACGAAACCAACACCGGGCCGACGGCATCAGCAGCATCGATGATGACGGTCTGAGTATTGGAGGAGGATGACGACAATTTCTTCTTCGACGACGTCGGCGATTTCACACCATCTCTACGACGTTTCGGCGGCATTATTTTATCTTTCTCGACGAATTGTGATGGGATTTTTTCATTCCTTCTTCATTCGGATTTCGGGACGGAAATTCCTTTCAAAAAATGCCCCGCAACCTAAAACATTCCTAGGGAAGACATAAACATCTGCTCGGCCTTATCACAATGGCAGCAGTAGGAGGAGGAGATGAAGAAGCCGTTCCCGCTGTAAACTCTTCTCCCTTGATGCCAGCCCAGCAGTCAGATTTAAGTGTGTCGTCTTCCCCTCCTCTACCAGCAACAGCTGTCAATGATGGTAATGAACTCTCTACTGCTGACGACAGTTTTATCAACGATGACACCGACCTATCAATCATGTCGGACTCTTCCGTTGACGGGACCAACCACCCTGGACTGGGAGAAGAGCAAGCAGAGGAAGTGGCAGTTATTGAAGACAGCAGCCTTGGGGAGGAGAAGAGTGGTTTTGAGAAAGTAGACGAGGTAAAAAAATCCCCGGAAAATGCCTCGACGACTTTGAAAAATTCAGAACTGCCTCAAACATCTACAGTACCACCGTCGTCAAAAGTAGTAGCAGATGTCATAGCCCCTGAAGCTCCTCCTGTGATTGAATTGACGACAATTCCACCTCCGATAAAACCTAGCCCTCTCCCTTCTTCTCCCCCGACGACTGCGCCCTTGTCATCTTCCGAGCCCCCCCAAACACCCCCTCCCGAATCTTCTGAAGTCTCGGGCCCGGAGGAGGATGCTGAGCTTGAATCAACGACAACTGATCTTCCCGAAACAAAAGCGAGCCTTCCGACCACTCCTTCGACACCCCCAAAAACAAAGGGGGGGGCAATAAGTTCTACTTTCCCAGTATCAGCACCAGAGACGCCAGCAGCCTCACAGTCGGAAGAAATTGCGATGCTGAAAGAGCAATTAAACCGAGAGAAGCTGAAGAACGAGAATCTCCAGCAGCAACTGACTGAGATGGAGAAAAAACAGACGACAGAGCATATATTGCTCGAAAAGGACGAGGCGAAGATCAAGATCTTGGAGGACGATTTGCACCACCAGCAATTGCACGACAAAGAGTTGGAGGACGTGGACAAATTCCTGCACTCGATAAGCGATAAGATCAGCGACGACCAGCTCACCAACAGCATCTCAAAGCTGGTGGAGGAATACCTCGTGTATTGTGATTATCGCAACACTGTCGACTGCTTCACGAGCGAAAAGAAATGCGTCCGATTTAAGCCGCAATTTAGCTACAATAGCGAAAAGACAGGCCTAGAGAGAGCCAATGGTATCAAGCAGTCCCTTTTGACCTCTTTCGATCTGGGGGAACATGATCCCTTCATGGCGACTTGGATTGCGAACGTTCCTCCTGCACTGCTTGCGAGCAGCAAGCTCAACAAGGTCCTTCAACTAAAATTGAATATTCACTTCGCTCTGTTCCCGCTCAAGAAGCGAATCGTAGTGGACAGCACCTCTCCTTTCCCCTGCTCTCCAATAGAGAAGGAGGCCATGGAGAGGTTGAAGTTGGCCCTCCATGAAGCCTCGGAGGATCCCGAGCTGCAGAACGAAAGCGATATATTTCCATTTTTCACTCTTTCCACTCTATCTCACCCCCAGACGCACCCAAATTTTACCAACGAGTTGACTCCCCAAATTTCTATATTTGAAAAATCAACCTCCGCCGCCGATCTGACTACCAACGGGTGGGAAACTCGGTTGCGTTCCGAGCTCAAGACATTTTGCGAGTACAGGCTACCACTCGTGCTGCCGCCTCGTCTAGTCACGCTCTTCCAGGCCTTCAACAAATGGGAGACATCACTCTCTGCACACTCGACCAAGAACAAGGAAATAGCCATAAAGTTCCGACAGCAAACTCTTCAGGTTCGTTTTTAGTGGCGGCGAGTGTCACCCCTCTCCCATCGTCGTTACAACAACATTTTCCTCGACTATGGCAAATCCCGGCACTAACACCCGCCCCACTAACTAACACCCGCCCCTCATCTGCGCAGCTCTTAGGACAAAACGTCTCCCTCATCCGAGACCTTCCAACCTTTGCTTCCAAAAGTGAAGCTCAGAAAACGGCGTATGTCTCGAATATGCGTCGATACTTGATGTCAGCCAAGTCCAATATTGATATTCTGAGCGAGACCATTCAGTCGAACAACAAGATTGACACGGACCAACCTCCACCTCTCAGCTACTCTTCCATAGCAGATTTCGTCACCAAACATAGGAGCGAGCTCAAGCTCATCGGACACGTCTACTGCGCGCTGAATAAGCGCCTGCGAGAATCGAGCGATGTTGATGTGCGTCGCCACGGTTGCCATGACGCGGCGATCGAGGATCTCCTGACACTTTACATTGACAAATGGGAGGTAAACAGCGTGCCGATGAAGATATTGGAAGGAAATAGTAGTGATCCAGACGCCGCCTCTATGGACACCGATTTTCTTCGAGCGAATTACTACACTGCAAAATTGGTCAACTGTCTGGCCTCATTTAGCACCTCTCGAGTCTACATCACCTCTGTTCTCACGAATGGAGGAGTCTTCAATGCGCTGTTGACTTGCGTTGAGAACGTGCTGACGGGAAAATCGTCGCTGGAGAGCGGCATTACCGCGATGATTGCTCTGCAAAAGTTGTCCTTGGAGACCAGGACTTCCTTCATCGCGATTGAGCTTGGAGTTGTGCAACGAGTCTGTGATTTTTTGACCAAGATGCCTGAGAAAATTGGCGGACCGACATATTCGGCTGCCGCATCCGAAGAGGAGGAGGAAAAGAAGGAAAGCGAAAAGATTAGTCTCAGATTCTTGTCCAAGGAGATGAAGGACATCAACGACATTCACGATAAACCCGCCAGCGACGACCACAGCAAGGGGGAGGGAGAGTCCCAAACGAAGGCATCACCTAGCAAGACAAAACCGACTTGGTCGGGACCGCAAGTCTACAGTGAAATTTATTCAAGGTGAGCGAGAGAGAGAGAGGCATGGCATGCGTGTATTGTATGTATGTAACATACCCCGGAAAAGATGCGACTGACTGTGCGCAACAACATTTAATAGTTGGTTGGTTGGTTGTTTTTTAACCCCTGTTTCTCTCTTTTTCTGCTGCAGTTTCATCACCTACGGAAGCGGACTGATCATGAACTTATGCACAAAAGCAGCGTTCAATGACAGCTTTGCCCAGGCTTACACCGCCAACAAGGCCACGAATGCAGACATAATCTGTCCCATCCTGAAACTCGTCGAGCGCCTTGTAACAATATCGAATGCGACCGACTTTAGCAGCGGCGATTCAGATTCTCTCACACTATCCCAGCGCCAACTCCTTAAGGGCGCTTACGCCGCCCTGAGCGTCGATGCTGTTAAGAAGATGGCGCGAGGTGCCGACGGGGTGAATTTTATCCGGGGAAACATGGAGATCGAGGGGCCCATCGCGGTGAACTGGCAAAGGGAACTCACACACATACTGGAGCGGATGCTTCAACAACCGTCTGAGCCGCACAAGGGGCACAAAACCGAAGAAGTAACAACTGCTTACGACGCTTCCTTTAGCGCTCTGGAGGATAATACGATCTTCCCCTGGGATACATTTGTCTCCTCAGAAGAGCGGCTGCACTCTTCCATCGATAAGACGGACAACGGCAATCTTCCCGAGGGATGGGTCGACGCAATTGACCCAGCGACGGGGTATCGATACTACTATAAGTCTGATGGCACCGGAGAGTCTGCCTGGACACTGCCTATTGCCAGCGAGAAAATCTTGGAAGCTTTTTATAGCAGCAAGCGGTTCATGTAACATGTGTTAGTTTAAGTGTATGTGTTAAGCAAGCTATAAGCAACGACGAGGGTATTTAAAGAAGAAAACTATAAAGTTATCGCTATCGATAGCGAGATTTTTCGCAAAACCCTTAGGGATAAACTGTTAGGGTTAGGATTCTAATTAATTATTTTTAAATTGCGCTCCGCAAGGGAACAAAAAGGAGAACAATCGGCGACTGATAGTTCAGGTTACGTTCAATCTCTGCTGACTAACATTGAAGTTGAGGATTGTCAAATCCGAGAGAAACAGTTGTTCGACAATTCTCTAACGGGGCTGACAGTATGAAGGTAGCTGTCATGTTCCTTCTCTGGATCTTGACTTTGAAGTGCATGTGGGTATCATCTATACCGATGTCGGAAAGAGTTGCTTTGAGTGCCATTTTCAACAACACAGGAGGCAGACTCTGGGTACAAAATGAGGGCTGGGAGGATATCTTGACGAGGAAAAACCCATGCGGAGCATTCGGCGTAACGTGCGGGGGCGCGAACGAGTCGAATGTTGTTGCGCTAGACCTGGCGAAGAACTATTTAGTCGGAGAAATGCCAGAAGAGCTGGTCAATCTCACGAGAATTGTGGAGTTGAATTTGGGTGATAACAGACTCAGTGGTCGTCGACTGAATGTGTCCAGCAGTCTGTTGTCGATTTCATTGGGGACAAACCAGTTCGAGAGCGTCCCTGAGGGCATCCACTTGTGCCATAACTTGACTAAATTTGATATTGGATGGAATTCTCTTGGTGGTGTTATTCCAAGTTGGCTCTTTGACCTCACCAATCTGGAGGTTTTGGATTTGGGAAATATTGGCCTCGACCAAGTTCCTCCCGGCATTGCTCAACTTAAACACCTCCGATCGTTGGATTTTGGCTACAATGATCTCAACGGCGTCCTCCCCGATTTCCTCTTCGATCTGCCCATCACTGAACTTGACTTGTATGGTATTGGTCTTACAAGAGTTCCTGATAGACTCCGAGATCTCAATCTGAAGAAGTTGAATATGGAAAACAATCCACTGAACGGTGCAATACCAAATTATATCTTTCAGGAGTGCCCTGGTCTTGAAGAGCTTCATTTGAGATATTGTGGTCTCAAAACTCTACCTGCAACTGCAAACCTGCCTAACCTTCGAGTACTTAATTTAGGTGATAATCCTTTGGGGGGGCAAATACCCGAGTGGATTTGGGACTTGTA
>ERZ651776.3561-NODE-3561-length-15397-cov-5.338055_pt1 | contig 15397 bp, 12 predicted proteins | sample MGYA00514761_ERZ651776 | MGnify/ENA metagenome assembly ERZ651776 | reverse complement strand
CCCATGCGACCCCCTCCTCCCGAGCGGCCCCTTTCACCCGAACAACAGCGAACTCAACGACCTCATCGCCCACCCTCAAGACCTCAAGTCCGTCGTCACAGCGTCGCTAGCAAACGCGGACAGGATAGCAGCGGCCCGCCCCTCCTCCACTAGGGAGGTACAGGACGCTACTACCGGGGAAACAGAGGCGTCGAGCTACTTTGACAAGCCCCGCCACCCGGCACATGACCCCCTCGAGCACCTCCTACTCAACGCGAGCAATCAAGCCATCACGTATGGAACAGGCGAAACCTTTCAGGAAATTCAGGACAAATACTCCCCGGAACTCCTCGGAACGTACGACACCGTGGAAAATCAACTTTGCCGACTATCGACCCTTCCGGCTACAGCACTAAATTTTTCCCCTTCACGCCCCGACCGCGACTCGACCCCCGTGAACGACACCCCGACGCGGGTAGCCCCCATCCGACCACTCCCCAAACCAGAAATTCCCGAGTCCATCGCTCGAATGAAGGCTCACGCCATCGACACGCCAGAACACCACAGGGCAGCCATACGGTCCCCCTTCGGACAATACTTCAGGGCGGGCGAGGAATATGAGCTCCTGAAGATGGAGAAAGGCTTCACCGACGGCATCCCGGCTTGGGAGTGGATCACGGAGGACCAGATGCAAGACTTGTGCCGGCGATTCCCCAAATGCACTCCCATCCGGTCCATGTGGGCTGGCCACGTCGAAACTGGCACGATGGGTAACACGACCAACCGTAGGGATAATCGAGGCGGCCAAACGCATCACCAAATACCTCTTCACCACCGCCGATCGCGGCATCCTCATCCGACCAGCGAGCAACAAGCCGACCCACTGCTGGGTCGACGCGTCCTACCTTGGGGAACGACAGAAGCATGGACACCCACGTTACGGATACGTCCTCATGGTCAACGGCTCGCCACTGGCGTGGAAAACATCGTACGTAGGACACGTGTGCCTATCAACCTGTGAAGCGGAATACGCAGCGCTCGCCTTGGCATCCAAACAGGCGATACACACCCAACAAATCCAAGCCGACCTCCGCAACCTCACCGACGAATACCAGTACATGCTCTCGGGGGCCCTCCAACGTGAACTCGACCCTACCTCCCCCGTCGATTTCGATCCCATCAACCTCCTCAACAACAACACGAAGACGGCACCTCCTTCCACTGACACCAAGACAGAACTTCGCCGGCTCCTCGCCACGATACAGGTCGTTGTCCGAGAGGACAACCAATCCACCATCAACGCCGTCACGGCTGACTACGCGGCGTACCTACGCCTTCGCCACATCTCGTCCCAATACCACTTCTCGCGTGACCTACACCAGAAGGGTATCACCAAGGTGGTACACGTCCCAGGGAAGCAACAACTCGCGGACTTCCTCACCAAAACATCGATCTCCGCACCGAAGTTCCACGCCATTAAGGCCCATGAGCCACCAGAGAAGATTCCAATAATAGTCATTCCGTACAATCATAACATATAGAAAACTCGTAGGCATATTAAATCGACGTAATTATAAAATAAATTTGTAACCACTTCCGGGTTTCCTAGCCGGAATTACCCCGATCAATTGTATTGTCATTTGTTTTCGTCCATATTTCGAATCCGCCCCTCGACCTTTGGTTTGATGGCGAACTTGGCATTTGTCCTGTAATCAATCGGCTTTTCTGCGTCGTGCGCATCATTCTCGCAGTGGGTAGTACTCCTCCACTTCTGCGCCATCCGCAAGACGGGGTGTTTAAATTTTGTGAGCTTGTTCAAAACATCCAGCTCAGTGAAGGTATTGATGAGGAGAGTGGGCAAAACAGGGCAATCCTCTTCGTCCATCAGAACCTTGCAATCCGCCATGATGTCGTAACCGTCCTTGCCTTTGGTCAAATATGCTTTCGTGGCAACTCGAAAAACTTTTCCGTCCCCAGCCACGACTTCTTCTTCTCCAACCTTCACAGATCCCTGCGTTATTCTCGACCCTGGTGATTTTTCCGCGCTAAACTCAAAACTAACTCCGCTAACCTGCGGAAATCTTCCTTCTAACCTCGGATATTGACTGACTCCGTTCTCCAACGCATTCAGCAGCTGCTCCGAATTCATTTCAATGACGGCAGTCTCGTCAAGCATAGGTAGCAAAGCAACCAAATCCTTCATTGACAAAGTCCCGGGTTGGAATATACAATCGGCCCTCAGGGTGCCTGAATTGATTATTGCAACATCTGCTGACGTTCCTCGCCTCAGAACGTCAGCAATGAAGTTCCCGATATTCGTCTCCTTGGTGCGAATGCTTTCGAACCTCGCGTCGAGTTCCACAAGGGTGCTGCCAATAGATTTTTCCATAGAGCCTCCAAGTGTTGCCTCGAATTCCTCCACCAATTTGAGGGTGGCGTCATCTTCCTCTACCGATGAGTCAATAACAATGTGCTCGGGCGTCCCAACTACCACACCCCTTTGGTTTTCGCCGAATTCAACCACCAAATTCGTGATATCTCGAAAATCGGTGCCACTCTTGCACAAGTAGATATTGTCCGGTCCGACAGGCTTCACGTCGTAATGATGGTCGTGACCTGCACAGATGAGATCGATGCACTCTCCGCATTCTTTCGCCAGTTTTTCGTCGTTAGGAACTCGCATATGAGTTATGGCAATCACGCAGTCGACTTTGTCAACGGTTCTGAGTTCCGAGGCAAGTCTCCTCCCACACTCGCAAAAATCTTCGTAAATGATGTCGTCTTCATTCACTGTCGAAAGGGTCTGCATCCATTCAGACTCAACAAGACCAATAAAGCCAACACGGCGTCCCTCGCCAACTTCTACAATGAATTTCGACAGGCCCTCTGCTAAGTTTCGTCCAGTGGGCTTAAATTTGACGTTCGAAATCAGCCATGGGAAGTCGCACTCCTTAATAAGATTCTTCAAATTCTCAATTCCAAAGTCCAAGTCATGGTTGCCAATACAAGCGACAGTGACACCAGCATTCTTCAAGATGGGTAGCATGTGCTTCCCCTTAGTTACTGTGCTCATCAAGGATGGGTTGAATGCATCGCCTCCAAAGACGACCAAGGTGGGCATTTCAGATTCTGAAACTATTCGCTTCATTTTATGCACAAAGCGAGGAGCCCCTCCCACAGGCTCGCGCGCTTGTGGACCGATGTTGTAGACATCATTGAAGTGCAAAACGCGAAACTTGCTAGTGGTTTTGGTGACGGCAGCAACGACCTCGAGGAATCTTTCCCGAGAGATAGTATTATTCTCCGCCTCTTCCAGGAATCGGGCTGAATCAAAAGCGTCCCCAAGCAAAGAGGATGCAAGAGTTGCGTCCACAAAATCAGGAAGATCATTCGGTAAAGTAGAAGCAGCTGCACCCATTATCCCTAAATTTTAAGTGATCTCCAATAGGTTTTATCGGGAGTTAGAGTAAAAAATTGTATTTTTTTCAGAAAGCAAAGTTCGATTTTCTTTTTAATACAGTATAGTAATCTGTGCGCACTATTGTCAATAGTGTAGTCTTACTGTCTCTACGCGATGTTTTAATGCCTGGACACTGCAGATAAGCAGATAAGTTGCACATTCCATCAAAAGCATTTTTCAGGGGTAATGTCTTCATCTCCAACTACTACGACCTCCAACTCCCGCGACTTATACTTTCACACTCCCAATCCTGGCGTACTGATCTCCCGTTCTTCTCACCTTCTATCCTCGAAGTCAATTATCCTCCGTGGGTCAGTCTCCTCCCACCCGACAAAGATTTCTCCCGGTGTCGTGATCCGTGGCGATCTCTGCATGACACCCTCCACATCCGGGACAACAGCTGCACCTACGCAAGGGTCGAATATCATAATTGGCCGCGGCGTAACCATAGGACCCGAAACAGTGATCAGACCCCCGCACTTATTTTCCCTCATCAACCCAGAAAACTATCCCAACCCATTTGCTTGTTCAGACCCGGGTGAAATTGTTCTCACTCCGGATACGTTAGTCATAGGAGAAGGCACTACTATTGGAAAGGGAGTAACACTGGACGGGGTGAAGAATATCGGTTTAAACGTGAGAATTGGGGATGGAGCAGTCCTCTGCAACAATGTGGTTGTCCATGATAATGTCACCGTCTGTTGCGACTCTGTGATTCGCGAGGAGGTAGTTCTGCCGCCTAATAGCACGTGGAGGGGTTGTCCAGCTCAGAGAGTGGAGCTGTGATGGGTTTTGGCTTCAAAAGCCAGGAAAATTCTTTGGCCAACAAATTCCAAGGGAAGTGGGGGCTGAAAAGATGCCAAGTTTTCACCTCAGTCGGACAGTGAGAATAAAACGTCGCATACACCCCCGCCTATTCTCTCACACACTCAGATCTAAGAACTGAACGGGAAAAAATGCCTTCGCCTAACAAGGAAAAATCCTCACCCTCGACGGTGGCGGCAAAAACATGGCAATCATCCTGGGCCAGTGGTACCTCAACGAAACCCCCCTCAGCACGCCCCGCAGCCTCCAGGACCGCCAAGTCGGGAACTTACTTGAAGCAGACAGCGAAAAGCACACAAAAATCAACCATGAAACAAGGTGAGTGATTTGGGGTTTAATTTGCTACCCTTCTTGACAATCACTCATACACCACTGCACTATCACACCTTACCACGCATAACGTCAACACATCGCACGCACAGTTGAGAATGACATCAAAGAGCTTGAGATGAAGACTCTAAAGCAGCGCGAGCATCTGCGTAAGCTTGAGAACCAGCGCAGCCACGCCCTTCAGAAACAGAACTCTACTGCAAACCAGCTTTACGCCCTCCGCGCTCGGAATAAGGCGTTGTCTTCGAGCATGAAGACGGCGACTGAGATGGCCTCAAAACTTGACGGACAGTACGTCGCGCTGAAATGCTTGCTTACGGAGAGCGGAACTAGGTTGTCGGCTGGCGATGCGGACTTGAAGCAGCTCAAGGAGACGTTCTTCAGTTGTCAGCACACGAAGAACGCGATCAAGTGGTCCCTCGCAGCGCTGCTTGAAATGCAGGAGGGGCTTCAAGCGCAGCTAATGGTTGTGCGTGCCAAGCATGACCAGGAAGCTCTTGAGAATGAAACAGCTACTCGCACCCTGCAGGTTCTAAAGTCTGAGTTCGAAGAAAATTCGAAGCTCCTCTTTCAGAACCGTTCGAAACGCGACTCAACCCAGCTGCAGGTTTACAACAACAAGATGGAGATCGCGCAAGTCGAAGACACGCTCCGTAACTGTAACGAGCAGATTAAGGTCTGGGAGCTTAAGCTTGGCTCGGTTGATGCCATGATGGATGCTGAGAAGGAGACTTTTGGGCAGAAAATCTCTGAAGTCTCCTTCGAACTTTTCAAGTTCAAGGATAAGAAAAAATCCTTGCTTGATGATCTGAGAACGGTAATGCCCCTGCTTTTTGATGGCGGCTCCTCTGATCAACAACTCGAGAGAGGACCCGATGAGCTCATCTTGCAGGGGACCCTTTCAACTGCTGGTAGTCAACTCGAGAGGAAGGTAAAGAAAGTTGCAGCGCTTGAAGCCACGATCGACGGTCTTGAGCAAGAAAGCAAGATTGCTGAACACTGCGAGGCGATGACGACAGCTCTTGAGCAGCACCAAGATTTGGTCAAGCAAGATAAGAGAATCTCTCGTGAATTGGAGTCAGCATATTCGGACGGCGGAATTGAAAAGCTCAGGTGTGCCAACGCCAAAATTGCCTCCTCTGAGGCCAGTTTACAGAAGAACGTGTCTTTGTTAAACGCAGAAATGCACGAGAATGACGACCACCTTACGAGTCTGAATAAGATCAGTCATATGATAGACGATAACAAGAGCATTCGCGACAGAATCTACAAGGCCGACAGAAGTAAGGCCAAGCTCATGGACGATTCACTGACCTACGAACAAGAAGTAGCTTCCATAGTCGATGAGTTTGAGAGTTTGCGTGCCTTCAGTGACAAGATTCAACGACCCATTTTTGAGAGTGGCAAGACAAATGAGATTGATGAGATGTTGTTGCTAATTGTCGCGAGCAACAACTCTCGTCAGAATCCCTCGCTGTCACAGTCACCTGCACGCCGCAACCAGGTGCGCAAGCGCAGCCGTCCGTCGTCGTCCCTTGTGGCCGCGACCAGCATAATATCAGACAATGAGACTGTAGGAGAAGAGGATGATGATCGTGATTTGACTCAGCCCTACCAGGACGACGGCGAAGTCTTTGACGATTACGACTACGAGGAGGAGGATGAAGAAAAAGATTACAATATGGAGATTACCGGGGTTGAGGCGGAGAAAGACGAAGGAAGCGATCGTCGCGCAAGCAAGCACCACAGCGCTAAGTTCCAAAAGACGTCAATGGGCAAGAGAAGCGTTGCTTCTGCTCCAGTCCCAGCGCCTGTGACAAGGAAGGTTGTAAAAATTGGTTGCAGGAGGTTGAGGAAGTCCACCAAGACTATCGCAAGAGAGGCCAAGATGCCGAGTAAGCAAGTCGTTGTGGCGCAAGCTCAAATCAGCTCTCAAGAAGATGAGATAGACATCGACGCGGTCGCTAATTCTCGCCAGGAAAAGCTAGCCCAAAAAAACAAACTCAAGGTCAGGAGGCAACCAGCCATAGCTCGTAAGAAACATGGCGGCAGGAAGAGTCGCGGCGGTAAGCCCCAGGACGACTTGCAAGAACTGCAAGATGAACAGGAACAGCAAAGACAGCAAAAGCAACAGCAGAAACAGAAACAGCAACAGCAGAAACAGCAACAGCAGCAGCAGCAGAAACAACAGCAGAAACAGCAACAACAGCAACAGCAACAGCAACAGCAACAACAGCAACAGCAACAGCAGAAACAGCAACAGCAGAAACAGCAACAGCAGAAACAGCAACAGCAGAAACAGCAACAGCAGAAACAGCAACAGCAGCAACCCCAAAAAGTGCAAAAGAGGGGGCGAATAGCTAGAAAGAAGAAGCAGCAGATTGTTACTACTCCAAACAAGGCCCCAAGTAACACGCCGGCTTTCGGTTCTCCGTTCGCTTTCGATGATGTCTGAGTCTTAGACTAAGGAATCCTTCCTCTTCCTCTGATTGTAAAAAATATACATACACCAATACAAAAAGGCACTCTCGTGCAGTAAACTAGCGGCTTTACTTAGGTTTTATGGCAGCGTCGCGTTTCAATATCTTCTTTAATCTGCTAGTCAATCCCTTGCCTCGGCTAGCTTGCTCTGTCTTTTGCTTCATTTTCTTTATTTTTGTCGCCTTCTCTTTTTTCACCGCTTCTTCTCGAAGAATTTTTGTTTTTTCTTCAATGCTTCGGAAGAACTCTTTAGTCGTCATGAGCAATATTACGAAGCTCAAAAAGAAGACAGAGAGACTTAGATAAAAACTCGCAACATTCAGGTTTTCAAAAAAACCGGATGTGAGCTCCTGGCAGTTGAGGTTGACGGCAGAAAAGCACAAACAATCATCCATAATCTCATCTACGTTCTCCTCATGATACAGAACATTCACGACTCGATTATTCAAATCTCCATCTAAGCTACTACAGCAGTCGCAGTTGGTCAAATCCGTACCCCCATGTATCACGATAGGGCAAGAATTCAAAAACAAATCGACTCTCTGTTTCCAAACGTCATCCTGAACACTCCAGCTCAAGCCATCTTGGTAACCAAATTCTACCATTCCCCCCGCCACATTCTTCCACCACAAGCTCTTGATATCGAGGCACCCTCTGTTTTTCCGCACCAGCGCCATTGCATTGTACTCGCTCCCTGATCCCAACATCGATGAGAAAAGTGCAGCTACGGCGAGCAGAAGAATCTTTGTCTCTTCTTGATATAGCAAACAGAAGGTGAACGAGACCGTGCCAATAAACCCTACATACCAAGCTCCGGGATATGCCCTGAGCAACACGTTCTCTCCATTGTACAGATAGCAAATGCCTCCGATGATTATCTGCCCCATGCTGAGTAAGTTGGCAACGAAGCAAAGCTTCAACACGAGTCTGGTGTTCACGAAGACAACCTTTTCCTCTTCAATCTTATCTTCCTTGTCGTGTTTTGTCTTCACGTACCCGCTGTCATCGTCCACCTCTTCATGGTCTGTATCAGTATTTGTCTCTGCAAGTAGTGGTTTATTTCCTTTGGAAATCTGATCAAAGATTGACGACAAATTTTTCCCATCACCTTTTCCACCTCGCCGCCACTTATCCGCAAATTTGATTCTGATAGCCTCCCTAATTTCGTCTTCGTCCTTCTCTTCCACATATATCTTCTTCCTTCTCCATTTTGGCAGAAAAAAATCATTCTTAACGAACTTCCTCGCGACCGACCTGAACCAATTTTTCTGCAGATACAGAATTCCCACAATAAAAATAGTCGGCACCCCCAGTAGTGACATATTCATCTCAACAGTACTGTTGTCATCGGTAATCTCACTGATAAGCGCCGTCCCGTACAGATAAAGCGTCAGCCAAGCAAGCAAAAGCGAGAGTTTGTTCGTCTTAGCGTCGAAATAACTCGGGTAAATCAGGATTGTCAAAACAAAAACGGATTGTACCACAAAGTCAAATACACCATTGACGAATTCGTCTTCGATGAACGTACCACACATTGCAAGCAGAGACCCAACAACGAAACTGGCGCGCTCCGCCTTTGTGTCTTTAAGGCTCATTTCGTGTTTTCGATCCTCCTGACCGATTATGTCACCCTTCCAATCGAAAAAGTTGCGCTTCACTTCCAAGTTCTCCAGTTTCTTGTCTACTCGAATAAATCGTAAAGCAATTGGAATGTATCCTATCAACGAAGTCCCACCAAAGATCGCATAATAAAGGTGGCTATCCTCCCAGCATTTTAAGTCTTCGCCTCTCTCCAGGCTTGCGGATAAGAAGAGACCAGTCTTATTGGAGGGATCAATGTCATGCTCTTCGCACTTGAAGATCTTCATAAGGATTCCCGTAATAGGTATAACCAACACCCCGCTGAACAGGGCACACGTTCCCGATAAAAATCCCCACATGCCGTTGTATAATTTGCTCTTCGGGTGAATGAACTTTTTCATCTCAATTGATTCCTGGATGGCGAAAGATATTACAAAAGTGATGATTGCCCAAAACGCAACCAGGATCGTATACTGGAATTTCCAATCGAAGAAAGAGTCCAAAACAACGAAAAAGTCGCTCGCCTCTTCCAAGCGAGCTTGAAGATCTTCATACCAGGTCGGAATTTGGATGATTTTAAAGGCGAAGGAGCAGCGCTGGGCAAAAATGACGAGCATTGAGAGTTGCATCAGTCGGAGCTCAACATAATTTTGCTTCTCCGTGATGATGGCAGCCTTGCGAGAAAGTCTTGCTTTAAAAGAGACGTAGGAGAGATTTTTTTCTTTTTCCTTTCCTTCATCCTCCTCGCTTTCGTCGCCTAGCTCGTCCATCAAAGTTAGGTCATTCTTTGCCTCCTCAACCTTCATCCCCACCGACAACCCTCCATACTTATTCGCATACTTTATCTTGTGGTAGCTTACATGATTGCTCGCAGAAAGTAAAACATCCCTGCTCATCATTATCGCTGTGATTTCGGTGGTGTGATGTGACGGCTGAATCTCGTTAAGTAACGGTGCGCCGGAATCGACTGATAGTACGTAAAGCTTTTCCAAGGACGAAAGAACAATGGTGCCACCTTTTGTTTTGGTGCACTTGTTGAAGTTAATGTCGTACTTTTTCGACATCCAAAGGAGCTTCGCCGAGTCGAGAGAGAAGAGGCAGAGACTATGGTCTAGTGTCACTGACACCAGCTCCTCCACAATAGCCACGTGCCGCGCCATTCCTTTACTGTTTGTGCGTTGGCTACCCTTCAATCCACCATTCAGCAGCGAAATAAGGTCAACTTTTTTGTTGATTGCACCGCTCTCCACATCAAGCAAAAAGAGAGAACACGATTTCGTCAGCACGGCATACTGGGTCTTGTGCATTACCCCTTCGTCTTCCAAGTCGAGGGAGACGACTTTTCCATCAAGGAGGGCTTCCCATCTTATTTTTCCTGCGATTGTGAGCTTGAGGAGCTTGCAATCAGCATTTTGTCTGTCTGTCTGTCTATCGACGACTGCGAGGATGCAGTTTTCAACTTTGTCGAACGATAATTCCGTAACAGAAATTTTGTTATTGTCGTTTTCCCGTCGTTGGCTATCTTTGTCGACGCTGAAGTCCATCATTACCTCATCATTTCCCTCGAAATCAATGGAGTGAATCTTTCCTTCTTCTGTCCCCACGATTAATTTATTGTGGACGCAAAGCAAAGAAGCAACCATATCTTCGAAAACTTTTTCCCAGACTACTTCTCCCTCAGACTCAATTTTAAAGCATCTCACTGAGAAGCTACTGGCAGTAAAGATAAAATTATCTGAGATCTCCAGGTTTTGAATGGTCCGGTGGTGCTGTGAATTCTCCCAAAGCTTCTTCTTTCGGCGGATATCGAAACATTCCAGGCTGCCGTTGTCGTAGCAGATTCCTATGATACCGCGAGCACTGCCATTGAGGGTCGTTATAGTTCTGTTTTTTTTCGTCGACCAAATAGGAGAGCCGTCAGCAGGGGAGATAGAAATCACAGTTCCCTGGGTGGCATCAGCGTATAGGATAGCCGGAGGCTTCCTGAAGCCCCAATTGCCGTCGCGGGTATCCTCCACGACTGCTACAACGTCGACCTCGAAGAGAGACTACGAAGAAAAGCCAAGGTTAACCTTCCTTTATATAATCTGAATTGCAGAGTTTGCTCCAAACGACACTCACCTCCTTCGACTGCCATATTTTGCTCCCAGTCTCGCCATTCCATGCCAACACAGTCTTGTCGTCGCTCCCCGATATAATCATTTCTACGGGTTGCTGCGGGATTTTTTGTTCGTTCATTGGGGGAGTGTAAATGCACCTCTTGACTGCATTCACACACCCAAACGCGAGCGACTGCCATACAACGTCCCCCGTCTTGAGATCCCTGGCCGTCACAAAACCGTCTGTGCTACCGGAAACAGCATGTACCTTTGTGATAGTCAGACACGTGACAAAAGATCCCTGGGGAGATGACCAAGTCGTCTCTCCCGTTGAGTCGTCAATGAGAGTTACTGCTGAACTGCCATAAAGGATTGATTTAAGGTTCGGGACAGTAGTAAGGCAGCGGACTCCTTGAGACTGTCGTTTGGAGCTCTGAGGTGTTGTCGCTAGCGGTGAGGTAGGATTACTGGTGGGATGGGAAGCCATTGGGGAGAGGGGGGGGTGAACATTTGAGGAGGAGGAATGGGTAAAAAGAGGAGTCCCCGAAGAGATGAGGAGGCAAGTGATTTTCCCGAAACGAAAGCCGATGAAAATCTGCTGGCTAGGATCTATGTAATTGCCATCTTTTTTTTCGAACCCATCGCCTTCGTCCCTTTCAACGCCCCTAACTAACGCTGACACTCCACCTCCTCCATTTTCTCGATATTCCCAGAAAATTTCCCCATCAAATAACCACCTACAAACCACAACCCCTAGAGAGTCTCCTGTCAAAAGGAAGTCGTCTGTGCTGAGTAACTTCGTAACGATTCCAAACTTCTTGCTATTTTGCCGACCTCCTTTGTTTAATTTGCTGGGACCTGTGCTGCGTAACTTCGTAACGATTTCAAACTTCTTGCTATTTTGCCCACCTCCTTTGTTTAATTTGCTGGGACCTGGGCTGCGTAACTTGTCTTTGATTCCGCTACTGTCTTCCCAATATTGTCCTCCAGTTTTCAAAGCAACCACCCTCACAGAGCCGTCATCAGCACAGCTACAAATGACATCTCGGGAAGGGCTTACGCTAATATCGACTATTTGACCACTATGAGTGGGATAGGACAATAACTTTTCCCCAGTTGTCGATGAGATGCAGAGGCAGTGTTTCGAGGAGGTGGATGTTACTATGATGGGGCCCGACGGAAAGATGATATTTTTCCTCATTCTGGGATGACTTTCTAGGGGTTTGGTGGAGAGGGGGACCGATTTACGATCTAGCTCATACCGCAACAGCCAAACAACTTTTATTTTTGGCACTCTCTTTTTTGTGCCGGGTGACTGTAAAAATTTGTTCTCAAAAATACAACTGGATGGATTTAGGAATTCACTAAAGGGAGTCAAACACCAGACCATCCATTATTTATCCTCCGAATCATCTTTTTTGTCATGTTCACACTTAGTTTTTGGTGTGTTTTTCTCCTCTCTCTTTTTATCAGCAAACCATGTTGTGTTTCAACTTCCAACTTTGACCTTGAGTCGTTGCTGAAAGACATCGACGGAGTTGAGGGCGAATATGGTCGCGATGCGTCATCATCAAGCAATCACAACGCGCTCCTGCAACACATCCTGAAAAACAAGAAGGATGATGAAATCATCGAGATCGGAAACTCAGAGGGGAGCCCTGCAAAGAAGATGACGGTAAAGGATCTGCGAAAGTACCTTGATGCACAAGACTCAATACTAGGGGGCTTAAAGAGGGACGCTGATAATAAAATATACAAGGAAGAAAGTGGGAAGCTTAAAATAGATGAGATTGAGAAAGGAGGGGACAAAAATTTGCAGTTGTTCATGATGCTCGGAAGAGCAGGGCACCAGATGCTGTTGAAACAGGGGCACGGGTTCGCGACGCTATCAAATCTGGTGAGCTCGCCTCGGCAAGAGAACTCGTTAGGGGCTGGTGATGGTGAGGCACTCAAATATAGCTACCCCAACTTCCTTATCGTCACCACCAAGGATGGGGATGGGGGGGATAGGGAAGCCAGCTTTGAGCTTGAATTCGTCATTGATAGCAAGCTTTATGATTTTCCTGGGTTTGCGATTGTGAATGCCTGGAAGGTCGAGGGGGGGGGAGAAATGAGGCGATTGCACAAAATAGAGGGGTTGCCAATTCCTCCTCCCCCAAAAAAATTTATGGGGTTCACAATTATGGAGATAGAGAGGGCTATTGATAAGGGCAAATACTTGGGATTTACCTTTATTGTTTTCGGTGTAGGTTCGTTAATTTGGGGTGGCCTTCATGAGCCTGAGCCTGAAAAAAGTAGAAGAAGAAAGGCAGAATGACTTTTTTATGAAAGAATTGATTCGCACTCAGCCTACTCTTTTCGGCATTTGTTAACGATCGACATTAGTTCCCTCTGGGCTGGTTTTTCTTCTCTTCACAGTAGTAGTAGTAATGTGTTTTCACACGCCTCATTGGCTTTCTTTGACTATTTTGGGAGTTGAGATGAGGTCATTTTCAAAAATTTCGTCACGCGTCCGCTTTCTTCGTTTCTTTAATTCGGGGTCTACTTGCGTTGACGATAAAAATCGTCGAGCTGACACTTTTCTTCCTTGTTGAAAGAGACTTCTTTTTTCACAAAATAGAAAAATTGTTTATATTTTCATCGCACTTCTGTCCATCTGCCCAACTTTTATATCCCAAAATAAGTACACCAATGATAGATGTTGAACATATTTTCTCCGCGCTGACCCCTGAGCTCTTGAAGACGGCACTTGCGTGCTTTCTATTGTCTTTTCTTATTCTTGAGACCTACAGGTCCACAAGGGAGGAGCAAGCTCCCAAACATCAACAACAACCCAAAGTCATCACCCTACTTCCCACTGAACATAAAACATCCTTCCTCGAGATTCAGGAATTTAATCACTTGGCGCGGGAGGTGATAAATGCGAAGGTGACAAGGGACTTTTATATCAAGTACTTGGGTGCAAGGGAGGTGAGTTTTTCCTACTGCACTTACTGTTTACTTACTGTCAAGTAAAAATAATCATTAAAAAAACATGTTGCAGTGCCCCAAGATAGTTGTCCGACCATATCTCACCCCATCCCCTGTGCATTTCCTTTCATTTTACTCTTTGAATTAGATTGCCCGGCCGCCGTTTGAGGCCGATGGTTTCTGGCTCCATTGCCACGGGCTGAACTTACACTTGGTTCAGTCAAAGCGAGTAGAGGAGCGCAAAGGAATCAAGGATAAGCGGATGAAGTATTTCAAGCACGCGTTTTTGAATGCGCAAGAACCCTCGGTGGACCACTTTGCCTTTGTCTGCCGGTATGACATCGAGGGGCTGCAAAAATGTGAGGAGTCCCTTTCAAGGGAGAGGCTGGAATATTTCAAGTTTGGGGGCCCGGACAGTCTGACGGGAATCACGCAGATCTTCGTCTTTGATCCGGACGGGAATGTTGTCGAGATTAGTGACTGCGCGCCCCCCTGCGGGATGGTCAAATGCATGAGGAAACAATTGGGTGGGGACCCGTCCAGGATGAATGTTTTTCAGCAGGATGAAGACATGCCAGAACTTAGTAAAGCCAGCAATGGAACACCGGGTGGTTTTTGGGGAGAGTGAGCGGGCCGGTAATATTAAATTAGTGGGAGTAGAAACGTCGAGCGGCATTTGCCTTCGCGAAAACAAACTTCACATCAAATCACATTTTCTTGTCATATAATTTTACGTCACTTCTTTCTTCTGTTCAAGAAGCTTGGGTCAATACAAACAGCGTCGACGGTTCCCCCGAAAGTCTTGCTGCTGACTCCCACGAATCCCCTCTTACTGCTGTCAAACTTAAAGTATCCGCTGATCGCGCTGTTGTCCGATGCTAGGTTCTTGGGCCCCCATCCGTGCAGCTTGGTGCAAGTGGTCACATTGTTGGCACTGATGGCAAACAGCCCCCTGTAGGCCAGGGTGCTACTCCCCTTGCTGAGAAGTATGACGAACTTAGCCGAGGATCCTGGCTTGCCTTTCGTCCTTATCAAGTGAAGATCCAAGGCGCCGAGCGCAGCCTCCCTCTCGTTGGACATATGCGGACCGGCCAAGCATAGGTTGGCGATTGCGTTGCGCACGGCGCGTTGGTTTGAGGCGCTCTGCAGCGCCTTCTCGGCGCCCCGTACGGAGACCGCCGGCTGGACCGAAGCGGATTGGTCGTCGTCAGCGGGGGCGGGGGGGGGCATGGACTTCTTCACGTACTTCCGGAATCGCGTTGTCGGGGGATTGTCGTCGCCCAGAGGGGGATGGTCCGAAGCGGTGGCCACTTGGTGGTTATCTTTTTTTTGTCGGTGACTTTGTAGCTTCGTCATCTTCTTGGCCTGGGCCTCTTTGATCTTCCGCTGCTTGAGCGCCTCGAAGTTCATCATCCTCTTCTTCTTATCGATGGAGCCGTTTCCTGGGGACATCATCATGACTCCCTTCTTGTCCTGCGTAAAGTGTTGAGGCTGCGCGAACGGGTTGCTCTTTGTCCCCCTCTCCGTCGACTGTCCGTCCGTCGTATCATCGTCCCCTCTCGCCATTCGTTGCCTCCTTCGGGCGTTGTTGTTGTCGTTGTTGTTGTCGTTGTTGTTGTCGTTGTTGTTGTCGTTGTTGTTGTCGTTGTTGTTGTCGTTGTTGTTGTCGTTG
>ERZ651776.3560-NODE-3560-length-15400-cov-15.171637_pt1 | contig 15400 bp, 13 predicted proteins | sample MGYA00514761_ERZ651776 | MGnify/ENA metagenome assembly ERZ651776 | reverse complement strand
CTACTCCCTACTCCCTACTCCCTACTCCCTACTCCCTACTCCCTACTCCCTACTCCCTACTCCCTACTCCCTACTCTTTAAACAATCACACAATCACACACAATCAAACACAAAAATATTAACTAACCTTACAAACTAACCCTTGCACTTACATTGCGGTTAACATTCACACTTTTCATCTTGTTGCATTGATAGCATTTTGTATTTTTTGCATAATTGAATCTTCCACACCCATTCGAAGATAATGAACAGATCCAGTCATTATCTGGCATGGGGGTCTGCTTGGAGGCCGCCAACTCTTGAAGCTTCATACTGTAGCTTTGCGCATTCTTTGGCACCATCTGCTTCCAGCGGGGTTTGGTTTTTTTGCATGTTGAAAAATTGCACTTCTCGCGTGTTTTGAAGTTGACAAAACGGCAGTCTGGACAGCGCCACTTGTGATCTGCATAATCTACCTCGATGAAGACTCTTTTGAATTGTCTCGGAGCCACCTCCATACTCCGTCCATTCCAGCCTGTGAGGCCGTTACTCTCGGACCACTCCACAGGAGGACTTGGAGACTTGCTTGCCCTAAGGCTCCCCCCACCATCCCCAAGCTCTGCCTGATCCGCGTTCCTCGTCTTCGTCGTTTTCAAACGCGGCTGCTGCTGCTGTGACCGCGGCTGCTGCTGTGACCATGGCTGCGTCTGTAGCTGCTGCTGCTGTGACCGCGGCTGCTGCTGTGACCATGGCTGCTGCTGTGACCGCGGCTGCTGCTGTGGCCACGGCTGCTGCTGTGGCCACGGCTGCTGCTGTGGCCCCGGCTGCAGATGTGGCAGCGGCTGCTGCTGTGGCAGCGGCTGCTGCTGTGGCAGCGGCTGCTGCTGTGGCAGCGGCTGCTGCTGTGGCAGTGGCTGCTGCTGTGGCAGCGGCTGCTGCTGTGGCAGCGGCTGCGGCTGCGGCTGCGGCTGCGGCTGCGGCTGCGGCTGCTTCTGTGGCTGCGGCTGCGTCTTGTCTGCGGCTGCTTCTGTGGCTGCGGCTGGGGCTGGGGCTTGGTCTAACATAGTATAGTCGAAGTCATTCAACCAGTCAATGTTAATATTGTCGAAGGTATTGTCCTCCACCGTCTTCACCTCCAAGGACTGCGAACTCGCTGCCTGTGCGAGCGCTGCCGCAGCCGCTGCCTCCTCGCATAGGCTGCAATTGGTGACCTCGAGCCCCAGCCCCCCCTCCTCTACCGCCTTGCGCATCTGCAAGCACGTTTTGCCGACGACATTAGCCCCCTGCGGCGAGGTCGAATCCGCCAACCTCATCCTCAAGCAGAGACCTTTGTCATTTTGGCCGATGGTCATGTACGAATGACGTTGAAGCTCTTGTATATTTTGGACAGCTTTACACCACGAGGGGGTAGTTGACATGCTCTGCCTTCCTTCATCCTGTTCATTTGCCAGACCATTCCAGAAGAAGAACTCGACGTTCCCTTTCTCCCCACTCCTCCAATTTCTGGCCACCCTAAGCGAAGTCTGGCAGCCGGTGACGCTGCTGAACGAGCCAAAGACCACTACGTTGGGAAGCTGCGAGCGAGGTGTCAGCGTTAGAAACCCCTCAACTGATGGTCCCTAACAAGAATCCATGATCCCCATCCCCCCACTCACCTCATAGGGGTCCATCCCTGCACAGGTCTGCGTCACGAACGCCACCAGCACCCCCGGTAGCGTTCCACCGACCCAGCTTAGAAAGCGCTGCTTCTCACTTGAGACTGCGTTCGCGTGGTTGAAAATGTACTGGACCTCCTTCGGCATCAAAACCGACACTATCTTCATGATCGTGTCGACGTTTGAGAGCTCCATGACCCCGATCAGTACCCTTTCTTTTCTCTGCACAGCATTTACTATGGTCTTGGCAGCATTATCTGCTGCTTCCTGCTTATTCGCCAACACCCTTGGTCCTCCTATGCTAAATTTCGTCGTGGGAGCTGTGACGTAATTTTTATCTGAGGGACGGACAAGTAGGGGGGGGAGGGGGGTGGCGTTCCCTTCCCCATCTCCCACCTCGTCGCCGCCCACCTCGTCGCCGCCCACACCGTCGCCGCCCGCCACGTCGCCGCCCACAACTGTGATGCCCTCCTTCAAGCTAAAGAATTCATGTGAGATCCACTCCTGAACATTCTTCGTCGCGCTACCGGAGACAATCACCTTGGGGATATGTGCTCCCTCGTTATTTATCATCTGATGAATGGCATGAAAGGTAGTAAAGCGGAGGGCCGCCTGCTCGGCGTAGGTCTGAGCCTCCTCCCACACAATGTGGTGCAGCCACCCAAGTTTGAACCACTGCAACAGCATCGTCTTCCAGCGATAAGCATTGGCGCCCGTCGCCAAAGTGTCTGCAATAACCATAAGAACGCCGGCCCCGGCATTGTGGAGTTTCGACGCGGCGGCGGACGGGTCCATACCATCGTCCCCTCCGGCTTTGACCACAATGACATTCGCCTTCCTGAGAACTACGGCCATGGCGTCGCGGTTCGTGACGCTGGGAAACACTATCACATCGAAGTAGGGCTTCCCCTGCATGATATGTTGCTTAAACAAGGCTATGACGGTAAAGGCTGCCGTCTTGCCAAAGGAGCAGGGCAGGAACAGCAGCACTTCCTTGTGAACATGACTCCAAGCCTTCTCCCCCAGGTTCTCCTCCCGCACCATCTGGATCATCATGGTTTCGACGACTGTCCTTAGGACTTCCGGAAACCACTCCACTTGATCTTTCTTGTCGGCAGGTTTGTACCCCAAGACTGCTACGCTGATGAGCCACTTCCATTTCCCCTGAAATGCATTCGTAATCTTGTCCCTGCGTTTGATGAATTGGTCCTTGGTCAAATCACTGAGCCCTTTCCCTTCGGCCTCTTCCCATTCGCCTAGTCTTTCGCCGATAGTCGTCGAATTTTCTGCATCGACTTGTGACCCCCAAGGCATCACAGGCCCGTTCTCATCGTCTCCTTCTTCTCCTCCGCATTGTTCGTTGACTCTGGTCCCGGAGCCAATTGAATCGAACATAAATTCCGCCAGCACCTGTAGTATTTCTAGATCTATAGTGTTGATGGAGATGCAATTATTGCCGTAGTCGATGTTTGAGTTCACGTAGTTGTTTTTGTGTGTTGCGGAGGAGTGCGAGGTAGTGATGTTGATGAGCCGGCTGTACGCATTTATAATATCGCTGTCACCCTGTCCCATCTTCGCCATAATCTTCGTCTCCAGCAGGCACATGGCATGCCTGAGTTCATTGACACTAAATGAAACGCCACTGAGTTTTTTGTTCTCAATGACGCTTTGTAGCTTGTTCCTGAATAATTTTCCTGACTGCGTGAGCTCGCCGCCTCCTGTGCCCAAGAAGACTTTGCTTTTGAAGGTGGCCGTGGACACCTTCTCATTGTCAGAGAAGGCCTCCATAATGCCATCCCTGAAGAAACACGACACGCATATCAGTAGGGAGGGACAAGCCCCAACTATACCTGCCGCCGACTCGCTCCCTTGGCCCCACTTCCCATTGTGGCGGTCGATGAGCAGCTTCGGCATGGCATGGCACGATGACCTAGACTGGAGATAGTAGAGGTCAGGGGGATCACAGCCTGTCATGCGCCTCATGATGATACCTGCCAGCTCACCTCCCGCTCGACTGCAGGTGAGGAGCGTTGTGAGGACGTACAGGTCCCCTGTCCACACGCAGTACTGGTATAAAAAGTCGTCCTGCTGCTTTTTTTCTAGCCTTTTGAGGCGCTTGACGAAGATATCTCTTAGCCTATTTGCGGTCACCACCTCCACCTCCCCCTCCCCCCTCTTCACGGACACATTAAATCCAGGGACCTCCCTGTCACTACCTCCCTTGACAAGAGAGATATTCCTTTCTCATGACTAGCGTCACTAGTGTACGTCAGGACAACAAGAAGAGAGTCACTCACCAGACAGAAAAAGGCGAACGAACAGCAAGCGCACACGGGAACATGCAAACTCAGGCACCGCAAAGGAAAGAACTCCACCTCATGTATTCCGCCCACTGGAGGCTTGCTCTGTTCCTTTGCGGAATGACTCCGGCAATATTAACAGCCATCGGCCTCGCAAAATCCGACGAGCGCTTCAGCTGGGCCGGCTGGGCCTTCATATACTTTGGTGGTGTGTGCCTGTTTGGGGGGGCGGCGGGGAACCCGAGAAACTTGACGAAACCGAGGTCTCGGTGTACTGGTTGGCAGAACTATTTGTACATATGCTTCTGCGGGGTGATAACGGGTGCGTCGAATTGGCTTGTTGGTCTTGTTTTGGTGAATAGGGAAGACGAGGCGACTGTTCAACAAGGGGAGGTTTGTTTATTCATGGGGCTTTTGTTTGTTGTTACAATGCCGCCAGCGTACATCTCGATCATATCTATATACGCCAAAATGAGTGACAAGGCACTTAGCAACGCCGTAACGAATTTATTCAAGTCTCTGCCACACATCTCAGGTAGCTGCCTATTCGTAAGCGCCGCGTCCTTACGCTGCATCACAAGCTCCCAACCCGACTTACCTATTATCGAGCAATGCGGGAACCCTTTAATACCCTCCTTCATGATCTGCAATTTCCTCGTCCTGTCCTGGGTAATGGGCATCGTGATCCTCCCCTTCCGATTCGACGGTAGCGGGGTGTTCACTTGGGGTAATCTTATGATGATGAAGATGAGCAGGCATGACCTGCTAAAGTTCTCTCTCTTCTTGATCGCATCGGTTTTGACGCTGGTTGTTTACGCTGGCATAGACGAGGATGGAAGCAAAATGTCACCGTTGATGTCCTTGCTAGTTAACTTGCTTACGATGGACACCTTTGTGCTTGTCTTCATCCTCGTTTATGAGTACGTCTTTTTGCCACACTGCTGCCGGAATGACAAGTGGGGGGACGGGGACGATGGGGAGAAAAACAGCGATGCCTTTGAGTTTGGCGCCGCAGATGAATTCAGTGTCGTTTAGGGAATGATCGATTGAAAAAAAAGAAAAAAGAATAGAGGAATGTAGGCAGACCATTTTCTCCAACACGGACGGACAAAGCAAGGTTCATTCTCAAATTAATTTACTTCTCATGCCTTCTTAAAGAAGGAGTCAATCCCCTTAAGATCAGTCGATTCACTCGCTTTCTCCTTCCGATCCCTCTTCCTCTTCTCGTTTTCTTCCTGCTCCGCTCTCTCCGACTTGCGGGCGAAGTCCGTTATGTCCTCATGTAACCAATTTGCCACAGTGCGGGTCTGTGCTACGGTAACCAAATCTGCAGGAGTCACCTTTCTCCTGTTGTTGACCGCAGCGACGCTCTCCGCCTCTTTTCCCAGCCACTTTGTGAACTCCTCCGTCGCCTTACTGCGCGCCCGATTTCAGCCGAGATGCGTGCGTTTAGAAAAAATAAGAGCAAACAATTCGCAATTCAACAGTTCACAAATTCACGTTGCTGGCTCACCTCAAAAATACAACTGCATCTTTGCTCAGCGAACTAATATCTTCATCCAAATTCACTATTTTTCGAATTCTCGCTATCGGGATAGCGAGTTCTTTCTCATCGCCCGTCTCTCCCCCGCCAGCATCATCTGCTGAAGAAGCAAGTACCTCACCAGGGAGTCTCCCGCCCAATTTCTTTATTTCTGCAATGTGTTGAAGGTATGCTTCCTTCTCAGCCGCCGCTCGATCCACATAGCCTGCGTTTTTTTTGCGCACGCGTGAGAAAATGAAGAGTGCCAAAATACGATACGATAGACACCTCTTCAAAAAGCAACTTTTACCCTTTTTTTTGGCTCCCCCCAAGCTCACCTTTTTTTTCAATGTCACTCAATGACCTCCACTTTTCCCCGAAAAGTTTGCTCTGTTCCGATACGCTAATTTTCTGCTCCTCGAAGCTCCCATCGCCAAGCTTCTGCCGCTTAGATTCTCGCTCCTCTTTCAAAGCATTTCTAGAATCCTCCAGGAACAAAAAGTAACCAGTCCGTTTCTTCGGAATAGTAGCGAGAAGATCAGCTAGGCGGGCTTTGTTGGTTTCGGGGTCTGGTTGGTTGCTAGAGTTGCCGTTTTCCTGATTCTCGCTCGCGGCAGAAACAGAGTCTTGCGTAGCGTCGGGGAGAGAAGACTGGACGGCATCTGAAGCCTGATTTTCACTCATAATGAGAAGAGCACAATGCTGCCTTGATTTGGGGGGGACCTTCGTTTCGTGCAGTCAGGACAAAAGAAGCAAGATTTATTCTTGGAATATATCTATTCAAGTACGAAGGACGCGTGCGCTGAAAAAGAGTAAATAAAATTAAATGACTGTGAATCTAATCGGCTTCGTTGCCTCCTTAACTTTTTAAGGCGATATGATTTTTGTGGTCCCACAAAAACGATTTTTCAAAATTAGTGATTGATTATTAGGCTACTGAAAGTGCATTTCGGACGCGAAGCGACTTAAATATTAATTAGTCTACCAGGAAGGTTCACTCTTTCAATCTTGCCCTTGGTTTGTTCCCTCACTCACCCCGCTTTAGTATGGGGCTCGGGAGCTCAAAACCCTCTTCTGTCCAATTCTCGAGCTTAGAAGATCTATTCGGACCGACACTTGAGAAGGGATCGGGCTTTGGCTTTACATCAGACCTACTTCCCACCAATGGCATGATTGCCATTTACTTTAGCGCCTCCTGGTGCCCCCCTTGCCGCACATTCACCCCTATGCTAGCGGAGTCATACAATGTGTACGACGAACAAGGAGACCAAGAGGAAAATTTCCGCATCGTATTTGTCTCTAGCGACAGATCCTATTCTGAGTTTACGAGCTATTTTGGTCAGATGCCATGGCTCGCCCTGCCCTTTAAGGAAACAGCGACAAAGAAGAAGCTGTCCTCATTGTTCGGGGTGCGGGGGATTCCGATGCTCGTAGTAATTGACAGCAAAACTGGGAAGATTTTGTCGGCTAATGGGAGGGCCGATGTGGCGGGGGCTGATGGGAATCTGAGAAAAGTATTGAAAAAATGGGCCAAGGAACGCTGACATGGATATTTTTTTGGCAATTTGGGTGGAATTAGTTGCACAATTTTAGCATAGATGAAGTGAAATGCTTCTTATTGATTGATGATTGATTGATCTTTGTAAATAAAAAAGGAAATAACAAAAAAAGAGGAGTGTTGAAGACGAAGATCGCACAATCAATATGAAAGATTCAATCCAAACAAAACCCAACAATTTCTCCACTCAAGATTAATTGTTTACATCAAAACTCTTCGTTTCTGACTTATACATTATATTAAGGGCCCCTCGACTCCCAATGAACTCTCAATTCACGCGAGCCCGTCTATAACTCCTCCTCCAAAACTGGGATTTGCTCCGTTTCAGCCCCCCGGCTCACCACCAACAAACGGGATCTCCACGCCTCTTACCCCCCTGTTCACATTCTACATACAATAGGGGCGCTAGAGAGAAACTATGAATTTATATCAGTTGGAAATGGTCGGGGGGTCATGATTTCACTTCCCCAACAAGGACAAGAAGAATGTGGGGGGAAGCGGCAAAAGATTCATGGGGATGGGGATGGGGGTGGGGTACGAGAATGTTGAAGGAGTGCGTGAAGTCGCCGCGCTGGCGCACCTAATGATCCCGTCTTGTATTACTATACAATGTTGAGGTTGGGCTAGAAGATTGCGGGTCTGTCTGTGCGACACCGCTTCTTGCAGAGGGAACCCAAAAATCTCACATAGCCATATGTGCATCATTAACAACAATAGAGCTCTCGTTATCGCCTGCAATGTCATTTTAGTCAACAAGCAGGAGATCTCTAGGTCAAACTGACATGGTACCTTGCTTTGGATGGACTTAATTAAACATCACCAAACACGAGAAAAGGAGGAAGTTGATAAAGCATTAAAAAGGAGGATCAAGCCCGTTAAATCAAACCTGTCAAACTTTATATACTTTTTTGTCTACTTTTCGCCGGCTCTTCCACGCATTTCGGCGTCGGTAAGGGCTCGACCCAGAATCTTTCGGGCCAATTTTTTGTCGTTGAGGAGCTCACCATGAACATAGAAAGGCACGCCTGCACCTATAAAATTGCAGAACGGACGCATAAAACCTCCGCCTGCTTTCGCGGCGGGGACTAGGTCATCAGGAATTTTCACCAATGTTTCGAATCGGATACCAAGCATATTTGCGCTGGTTACATTGAGAGTGTTTGTTTCTTTGTTTTGCTCAATTCGGTGAACATAAGGATTGGTGCAGTAGTTGAGTAGTAACGTGCTTCCGACAGCCGCGATCATGGCAGTTCCACCAACAGCTCCAGCTGCGAGCGCTGTTTTTTCCGTGTATGTAATGAGGAGAGGCAAGCCGATGGAGCCAACAGTAGCCGAAATTATTGATACACATTTCAGTCTCAGAACAACTGAGGAGAACGGACCTTCGTAAATCAAATCTCCTTTCGCCTGCGTTTCCGTTGTTGAGAAGGGGCAGACCCGCTGCACCAATTCGATTTTAGAATGAGGCCTAGCTCGTGGTTGAAAGCGCTGGAGTAAGGGGAAACATTGGCGTGACGAGGTATGACAACCTAAACGAATCATATTGTTTTATCTGGTTCGTCGACGACGAAAAGGGAGAAATTGAACCGCGAACAAGACTGTTAATAACCGAGTTTGCCGCAGAACAACACAGGGAGTGCGTGTGTCGTACTTTTCGAAAGTTTCCAAGTATTTTACGGTTAATCTCCCAAATGACGAAATCCAGTCTCTTTTTTGTGTGCACACGTGGATAACACGGCATCTTTCTTGTCTTTTTTTGTTTTTCTATGAAATAGATCTGATAAGATTTTCGACGCTTGTCGCGGACAGTATACTGTTGCCTTTCATTGCACTTAAACATCGCTTTGTATCCCTTGAGAGACGAAAACTTCCCTCTGCGTTGCCATGGTGATCGTTTTTCTTATCAAACTCTCGGATCTGTTCAAGTAGAAATGAAAGTCTCTTGGCCTCGTGAGAGTCTCCTTCCTTCCTCAGCTTTCGAAATAATCCGACGAAAATTTCTTTTTTCGGCAGCACTTTGTGCTGATTCCAGAAGCTCTCCACAGTGTCGATGCTCCTAGAAACAGCCCGGCTTGATGATGAGAAAGCATGGCCACTGATCGCTGCATTGACGGTGAATTCGTCGACGCCGATTTCCTTCGCCATCATAGCTCCTATCAGACCCTCTATCTGGTCAAAGCTGAAACTATCCATGCCATTCCCGTCCTGAAGAGAGCCGATGAAATCAATCAAGGTGTTGTATCCCACTCTGTCAACGCCTACCCCCCATTCTGCCTCGCTATTCTCGACCAAATGGAAGGCCTTGTCGACGCAATGAGCTCGACAAGCAACTTTGACCAACGTGTTTATTGTCGTTGTGTCGATTGGAACCTCAAATTTCGAGTTTTTAGCTGTAAACTCTCGCAAAAAGGAAACTGTCGTATGGAAATGACCCTGCCGCCTCCTTTCCATCAACGCTTGCCCCATCTCCTCATTTCCGATGGCGCTTTCAGTATTTTTTAAGTTGTGCAGCGCTGGAGCCGAAGCTGACCGCGCAAACCCGTCGATAATCAAATTTAACGTAAAGGTGTCGAATGTGGCACTGCTCTCACCACTACTACCCTCCCTCGTGCACTCACTGAGGGGAGCCAAATCCCGAGCGATAATTTTACGGCAGTGTGACTCGTGTCCTTTCGTTAGCATTCGCCACGCGAGAGGTGACGTTGCGTGTGCCTGGGCGTAGGCCTTGAAGAGTAGGTTGTGAGGGAGATTGTGCTTGAGTGTTTTTCCGCTCTTGTAAAAATCGCTGTAGCCTTCTCCGCCTTGCCTGGACCGCAACAAGCCCAAGTGCGTCTCGTAGACCCGCTCGGCACGCTCAATATCCCCCGTTTTAGAGTGCGCTCGAAGAAGCGCGTGCGTCAGGGCGGGCGTTAGGTACCCTGGTGTTTCACGAGCGATAAGCAGAATCTTTCTCTCAATTTCCCGGACACTGAGCTGCAGCTCCTTCTTCTTCCGTGTCTCGAATTCGACAGGATTACGAGTGCGTGCGGGCTTCTTAAGGAGGCTTCTGAGAGATTTGATGAAGTATTCCTGCGAAATGGAGGGGACTGTCGTCGTCATCGTTTTTAAAGTTGTTCTTTCACCCATCTTAGATGACACTGTTGTTGCTGGTTGTTTCTCTGATGTTGGCGGTGATGCAGACGTTGTCACTGTAGTGGTTGCAGAGGTAGGTGTTGTTGACATTGTTCGGGATGCTGATGCCGCTGTGAGAAGGTGGCTCAATCTAGGACGGGATAAAACGTCAGTTGTGGCCAGAGCAATGTTCTGTGACATTGGCCAGAACAAAATTCGTCCTGTTCGAAACATTTTTTTCAGCAGCCAAAGTCCCTGGTTTCAAATAACGGACTATTCGACAAGAATTTTGTGTATATTCTATCTGTAGGTGAGATCAAACTGTGGGCCTACCCGTCCGTTACTGCCTCAGTCAATGAAAGTCGGAGCGGTAAACGCTTTACGCGGCCCACCTTAGAGGAGGGGCACAGTTGAGTGAGATGGACAGTATTATGATTTTAATTTAGCGTTTTTGTGTCAATATGCCAGGTTTCTGGCAGCGAGTGCGCATTAAAAACGGAAAAGGTTGATAATTGAGGTCTCCGTCAAATCCCCAACCATTTCTGGAAAAAAAGAAAAAAGCAACATTCCGGGCTATTCTTGCAGATTTTTTTCTCAAATCATTGACTGGTCTCTTCTTAACACATTCATTGTCACATTTGTTTGTTTGTTTTTCCCGAGAAAATATATCCTCTCCTAATATGGGTGACCTTCAGAAAGCAATTAAGAAGGCGATCCGTAAGAGCTCTGGGAAGAGTTTAACGATCGCTGAACTTGCAGCGTCGACCAGCTCCTCGGTAGATGAAGTTTCAAAGCTTGTGCAAAAGAAGAAGAAGAAGTTCGTCTGTGACGGTGAGAATGTGACACTGAATTTGTCAGACCCTGACCTCACCCCCAATGCTTCGCCTGTCCCATCCCCGAAGAAGGATGATGTGGAGCCCTCTCTGAGCAATGGGGTGAAGAAGCGAAAGCATGAAGTCGCTGCGGGCTCAGCGAACGCAGGAAAGGACGCTTCAGAGACCCCAAAGTCACCAAAGCTCTCGAAGAAAGACAAAAAAGCTGCCAAAAAGGCCAAAAAGGCAAAGAATTCTGGTCCTGAGAACGATGCGCCCTCTACCGCCCCAACAACCTCTTCGTTAATGTCGTCGTCATCCGACTCAATGGCCAATTTAGCTGAGTGGAGGACCTCCAAAAAAATAGTTGTCATGTCCAATGAAACACCCCAGCCGGACTACGCCCCTTATCGCACATTTGATACCCCCCAGATTGTTGCTACCTTGCCCGCCGCTCTCCTCGAACTCTTCAAAGAGAAGAAGTTTACAAATCCCACTCCGATTCAAGCCCAGACATGGCCGATTCTTATGGACTCGGGGAAAGACATTGTGGGAATTGCCGAAACTGGAAGTGGAAAGACTCTTGCATTTGGTGTTCCGGGCATTCACTTCATCAGCGAGTCGAAAAAATCTTCAAAAAGCAAAAATGCCAGCATGCTTGTACTTGCGCCTACCCGCGAGCTGGCAAATCAATCTTACGAGGTTCTAGAGGAATTCGGCTTCGCTTGCGGCTTGAGGAGCATGGTAATCTACGGAGGGATCCCGAAGTTCGAGCAGAAGAAGAAGCTGTCAGCGGGCGTCGACATTATTGTTGGAACCCCCGGCCGACTGAAGGACCTAATTGAAGAGAAGGTGTGCGACCTAAGCAACGTTGGCTTTATGGTGCTGGACGAGGCTGACCGCATGCTTGACCTTGGCTTTGAGGAAGAAGTGCGCTACATCATTGGGCAGACAAAGCCAATCTCGGCCGGGCGCCAGACTGCCATGTTCAGTGCAACGTGGCCGAAAGATGTGCAAGAGATCGCAAAGAGCTACATGCGTGAGCCGGTGCGCGTGTACGTTGGGTTCGAATCGATTGCCGCTGACGGTCAGATGGAGGTGGACGACTCCTTGTCCGCCAATAAGCGCGTCACCCAAACTGTTGAAGTGATTGAGGACCGCGAGCGAGAATTTCGGCTGAAGGCCTTGCTAAATCAGCATCACAAGGGCCAAAAAACTCGCGTGCTTGTCTTTGCTCTGTACAAGAAGGAAGCTGCCCGCATTGAGGGAAATCTGAAGCGCCAGGGATGGAATGTGAACTCTATCCACGGCGATAAGACTCAAGAAGCTCGCACAAATGCACTTAACGGCTTCAAGGACTGCTCTTGCCCCCTGTTGATTGCCACCGACGTCGCCGCGCGCGGATTGGACATCCCGGACGTCGAACTTGTCATTAATTACACATTCCCCCTCACCATCGAGGACTACGTTCACAGGATAGGCCGCACAGGCCGTGCCGGTAAGACAGGAATGTCCTATACGTTCTTCCAACCCGGCGACAAAAGCCATGCCGGTGAGCTTCAGCAGGTGATGAAGCAAGCTGGTCAGGACGTCCCTGAGGAGCTGATGGCATTCGGATCTACCATCAAGAAAAAGGAACACAAACTCTATGGAGCATTCGGACCGCGGGGCGGGGGGCCTATGAAGAAGGCAACAAAGATCACGTTCGGTGACGATGACTAGGGGTGAGGAGGTCGTTTTGACTTCTTGTTAAAGTAATTGGGTAAATTGGGACAAACAAAGGCCGTCTTTTTGTGGGAAACAAAATTTCAACCATTCTTTGCAATTTTTTTTTTCACCGTCAGTCACCTCCTCACCATGACCTTCACCAACTATCACACTTTTAGACTGTGCTCCTCCAACATAGCAATCCTCAGATCTCGCTGCTTGACTTGCGTCTTATATGCTGCTATCCGCCGATCCCGCACGTTCCTTAGACAAAGGGCCCCCATGACAAAATATCCCCCACCCAGCACAATCAACCCCAAGCTGCTAAATTGGACAAAGACAGCGACAAATTGAGCGTCCGCGACGTGCGACTTCGATATATTGACAACGATGCTCTCTTCCAACCCCATAACTCCGAGGTAAGAGTATACGAACCCCCGCGCGCACCAGTTCATCAACACGCTGCTGCGCACGCTATTCCCCTTCTCGCTCTCCACGACAATAGCCAAGATCGCGAATATGGCTCCGTAGACCCGAGTCGTGAGCTGCACAGCCCCCATCTTGCTCTTGTATATTATCATCAGTACCTGACACGCGCACATGCAACAAAGATTCAGTACCACCAAGACTTGGTAGAAAATGAAAAAGCGGTGCAGAGGAGTTCGTTCTATGGGAGGATCCTCAGAAAAGTATTCGTGCTGATCCTGCCCATCGCTGAGCATGCCCTGTTCCTCCCCCTCGAACCCGAAGTCGCCCTCCCCAAAGTCCTGAGTCGCCTGGTAAGGCTTGTGATAGCGCCTGCCGTTCCCCCCTCTCCGCCCCTCTCTGTGCCCCCCTTTACCTCCCCGAAGCTTGGTGTTTTCGTTGATTGAGCTGCCCGTTTCGTCGCTGCCTTCGCTTGCCCAGTCGGGGATGTGGCTCTTTCTCGCCCTCTCTTCCCTACGATCTCGTTTCGCATCGTCAAATTTCACCCCTGTGCCGTCGTTGTTGTTGTCATTGCTGTTGATACTTGCGTTGTTAATGGTGGCAGTGGAGGGATCGTCATTTTTATCCTTATTTTGGTTGGTCCTTGTTCCAATGCTGCTTTTCTTCGGATTGGCCGCCTGGTGCTTCTGGAGATGGTGGGTCAAACGATCGCTGCTGCTTGTCTTTGCCCAGGATGGGTTAGGGTCCGTCATGGAGTCCTTCACGGACTCCCTCCGTATTTGTATTGAGGAACCTTCTTCTGTGAGGGACCGGGGTTTTCTAATATTTCTGTTCAAGTAAGATGATATCCAGATTATTATTGCTGCTAACTGAGTGTGGTTTAGGGCTTACCCCAAAAAAGGTTTAACACACGAAAATGCTGTGACAAAAAGGGGTACGATCCAACAAAACTGCATGTTCCCCCCCTGTGGTCAAATATTGGTTGATTAACGCGGCGGCACTGACGTGTGTGTATATCTCTCATCTCAAAAAGGTGGACATCCCGGTAACCCCGGCCATAGCACCACCCCTATCGGAGAATTGGCGATGACGACGGCATATCTAGATACTGTCCCGCTTGTCCCACCTCACGGGTTCGCACGCGTGGCGACGCGGCCCTCCTTCTACTGCGTACCCACAGACACCGACGACCACGTGAGGTACGTTGCCAACATACGTGTGATGAAAGATTTTGTCTTCATTTTTTGTGGTGAAGATGAAAATTGTAAAGTCCTCCATAGTCTTCTGGAAAAGTGTCGCAAAGAGGAAGACGAGGAAAATTCGTTCAAAACTGTCGACCTTTCTAGAGTGTTATCCGGCGAAGGCACATCCGGCATGTTTACGAGTGGGCAGATCGTAGTTGTAAATCTGTTTTCATCAGCCCAAAGCCCTTCGGAGTGGATGTCGATCGTACATCGCCTCCTAAGATTAGGACCATGTCGCACGGTTTTTCTGGAACATGGCGACCAAGAGGATTTAAAGTGTCAAAAGTTCTTTGGATCAGTAATTGAACTTTTTGAACGCCTGGAAAGACCCGAATATCTGTGTGGCATTGGCATGAGCAGCGGAATTGAAGGGTTAATTGAGGGCAGTCGTTGCAACCGCTGGGGTACGCGTTTGGATCGTCAGATTCTGGGCTACTGGTTAATCTCAGAAAGCGCTAACTCTGATAGGGTGGGGTTGAGTACCTCTAAACAACATGCTGAAAGTATTCAATTGCTTGGCCATGCCCGCGCCGTCTTCTTGTCTATTGGTGAAGAAAGAATGGTCCGCATGATTGAAAATCAAATGACTGTCCCCTATCCTCAGCCTTTCCGGACAATAAAGTATATTGCGAAGCAGAGCATGAAGGAGTGTGAAAGTCGGCGGGAGGCTCTCGGCAATGCAAAGGAGGAGCCGACGCCTCTCGCATCCTTCTATCCCTACTACGCTGATCAGGTTTTCAAGCTGATCCACGGTCAAGCACCCGCACCCCTCCAGCCGAATAATGAGGTCGTAAATGTCTCCAAATCTGCCCCAAGCGGCGCAATCGAGATTGCCAACGCTGTCTCCGAGAGTTTTAATGCCTTGAAGACCTCCTCTGACTTTCTCCCCGAGCCTCTGAACCCCTCCCCTGAAAGTTGCACATGGGAGTGCATGTCCGACTCCTCGGACGAAGGTTACGACGACGTTGACGGTGACGATGGTGAGAGTAATCTTCCTCTCCAAACCGTCCGGGGGGATCTTCTCCTTCCTCCAGTATTCTGTCTGCCTTCGACGGAGAGGACGACTGAAATGACGTTTTTGGTGGA
>ERZ651776.3559-NODE-3559-length-15403-cov-3.918178_pt1 | contig 15403 bp, 2 predicted proteins | sample MGYA00514761_ERZ651776 | MGnify/ENA metagenome assembly ERZ651776 | reverse complement strand
ACAATAATACAAACTCATTAACAAATAACGAAGTTGTCAAACAGGGCGACAACGAGTACAGGAGAACTGTACAGCACCTACCTGCATTCTACAGAACAGACGCCAACCAAAGATTCCTATCAAGCACACTAGATCCCTTAGTGCAGAAAGGATCATTGGAAAGACTTGATGGATTCATAGGCAGACAGGATGCCTACACCAGATTAGTAACGGACAGATACCTTACAGCCACCGACAGGAACAGGATGGCGTATCAGTTGGAACCTACTGTGACATACACAGACAGGGACACTACATCAGTTAATCCCGAGGATCAGGTCAAGTTCACGGGAACATACGATGACTACATAAATCAGATCAAGTATTTTGGAGGCAAGGTGGACAACCATGACAGGCTCAACAAGGAAACTGTATACGGTTGGAACCCAGCGATAGATTATGACAAACTGATCAATTACAGGGAATACTTCTGGATCCCAAACGGACCCAACGCAATAGAGATAGACTCCATAGGACCATCGGCCGTGGCAGAATACAATGTGAGCAACTGGCCCCTAGACGGAAGTTCAGCAAGGGCATGGAATTTCCCACACAGAGAAGATGAGAGAAATCCTATTATAAAACTCTACAGGGGAAACACATACAAATTTAATGTAAACGCAAAAGGACACCCTTTCTGGATTATGACAGAGCCATACAAGAGCATGGTAGCCGAGGACGGCTCAACGTCCACGGTACACTCGACCGGGGTCACAAACAATGGTGCTGATTATGGAACAGTTACATTTACAGTTCCGCTGACAGGCGGTCCAGACACTTTATACTATCAGTGCGGTAATCACGATGCCATGTATGGTATATTGCAAATCAGGGCAGTCAACACACTGTCAAAAATTGATCCCGAGAATGACATAGTGGGTGTTAAGAATTACAGCTTGAGAACATTGGATCTTTCCAATGGTATGAAAGTCAAATTTACATCAAGCGAACTGGCAACAGGTTCAGCATATCTAAACAAGGAGTACTACGTAGAGGGGGTTGGTGAATCAATAACACTTACTGACGTGGAGAATCTTATCACACCGGCAAGTTATGCTACGGAAAGCACCATAGCTTACGATACAGTTGAGTATGATTCAAGACCCTATGCCAAAGCATACTACACGCCTGACAACAAGGATTACATAACAATCAAGAGAGATTCACGTGATCAGAATGCATGGTCCAGATACAACAGGTGGTTCCACAAATCGGTCATAGAGGAAACAGCAAGGATAACAGGGTTCACAGCGAACTTGGATGAGACCGACAGGGCCAAGAGACCCATTATTGAATTCGATTCGGGACTTGCACTTTACAATCACGGAACGGTGGCAAAACTATCTGTGACATTGTATGACACAGTGACAACTGATGCCTTTAGTGATGTTGTGCTTCAGACTGGTTACATAGTTGATGGTATCGCCCTTACAGAGGGAATGAGAGTAATATTTGCCGCGGACACTGATCCCACAGTAAACGGTAGGATATACAAAGTCAGCTTTGCAACAGCAGGAGACAGCTCACAGGTCATCTCACTAACTGAAGAATCAGACGGAGTACCAGCCGACAAGGACAGCATTTTTGTAGAATTTGGAACGGCCAATCAAGGCAAAACCTTATATTACAACAATGCTACTAAGGCCTGGACAGAATCACAGCAGAAAACTGGAGTAAATCAACAGCCATTGTTTGGCATGTGGGACGAAACGCACACCAGCTTTGATGACGAGACAACATATCCCAACTCCTCATTCACAGGAGCCAAGGTGTTTGAATTCGCAACGTCAGATACAGCGACAACAGACACGGTGCTGGGCATAAAGGTAAAATACAACACTATCAACAATGTTGGTGATATTGTATTTGATTCAGACCATACATCAGGAACGTTCACATACAAATCCGGATCAACTACTGTGACCAAGAAATTAGCAGAAGGACACCTTCACTACACAACAGGCAGGGAAACGCACAATTCAAGGAGTGCCTGGATCAAGAGGACCAATGAGAGCAAACAGAGGACAGTGAGGACCTTTACTGCAGACGAAACGGAGAAACAGTTGTTCCCGATTGACTCCTACAAGAATTCAGCCTCACTAACAGACCTGGAAGTATCAGTGTCAGTGAACGGTGCAAGGAAAACACTGTCAACGGATTACACACTAGTTGACGGGACAACAAACAGATACGTCAAATTTGTTAATGAATTGGCAGTGAATGATCAAATTAGGATTGCTGGTCACAGCAGTGCTGACAAGGTGGCGAATAAAGGAATTTACGAGGTACCAGAAAGTTTATCTACAAACAGTTTGAATCAACAGTTGGGAACATTCACGTTTGGACAGATACTTGGACATGTTAGGGACATATTTGACAAGAACCAAGATGTGACAGGATCAATACCAGGCACATCAAACCTCAGAGACAAACCAGATGCGAGACTCAAGGGTGGTAGCATACACCAACACGAAGCACCATTGCTTCCGGCAGTGTTTGGTCTGATTGATCAGGACACTAACGTGATAACAGCAATGGACTATGCCAGCCAGGAATATGAAAAATGGTACAACGCATTCCTAACACACGCAACAGGAACAGCATATGAGGGAGTTGCCGCAGACAGGGTTGACGAGATCATAACATCAATTACACCAGGAAGGAACAGCACTTTCCCATTCTTTTATGAGGACATGTTAGGTTGGGGAGAAAATGTTTCAACTAGGACTTACACAGTGCTTGGATCGTCCCAAGTAGATTACGCACTTGACTCACAACATAATATAACAACGCCTAGCAACAGGGCAGTCTATGTCTATCTTAATGACGTGCAATTAATATTAGGCACAGACTACACGTTCAGCACAACAGACGACAGCGTGACAATATCGGCCACACTTGCGGAAGGAGACATTGTCAAGATCAAGGATTACACAGATACAACCGGCAGTTATATGCCACCAAGTCCGACTAAACTTGGAATGTATCCAAAATCGAAACCAGAGTCCTTCACAGACACAACTTATCTAACTGACACGACAGTGATTAGGAGGCATGATGGATCTATCATAAAAGCATATGGAGACGAGAGGGATGACCTAATACTTGAATTGGAGAAAAGAATCTACAACAATCTTAAGACAGCATACGATCCAGCCTTGATCGACATACATGATGTGACGCCAAGTGCATTCACTTCAACAGAATATACACTGCAAGAAATTAATGATGTTGCGGCAACTGATTTCTACACATGGTCAGGCAGGAACAATGTGCAGTACATCAATAACACTACATTCTCCGAAGGTTCACCTTTCACTTACAACTATGCGAGAAGCACTGACAGATTGAACCTTCAGACTCTTCCAGGTCACTGGAGGGGGATATACAACTACTTCTATGACACAGATGCACCTCATGTGAGACCATGGGAGATGCTAGGACATTCAGAGAAGCCAACGGACTGGGAAACACTTTATGGTCCAGCACCATACACATCGGCCAATGATGTTCTTTGGGACGCCATTGCAACAGAACCAGGCAGGTATGGTAAACCAGAAATCAAAACTTACCTACCAGTTGATGCATCAGGTAACCTATTAGATCCGCTAGCGGCAGGGCTTATTCAAAACTTTGACATACCGGGCAGGCAGGCTTCTTGGAAATTTGGAGACTGGGGACCAGCAGAAACATCATGGAGAAGGTCAAGTGCATATCCTTTCACCGTATTAAAGACACTGGCACTAACAAAACCAAGCAAGTTCTTTTCAAACCTATTTGATACTTCAAGACTATCAACAAACACAGCAGGTAATCAGATTGACACAGATACAGGCATCAGGAAGACACTGAGCACGTCCAAGTACCACTTGGAAACTGTAACTGACAATACCACTGGGGTTACAACAAGGTATATGACAGCAGGATATCAACCATTTGTGGTCAACTATCTAATATCACGTGATTTGGATGTATCTACATTCTATTATAAGAAGATGAAAAATTTAACTGTGCAGTTAGCATACAAACTGGGTGGATTCACAGACAAGGAAAACATTAAAATTTTAACAGATTCTGTGTCTCCGGGATCAACATCAGGCTCAAAATTCATACCAGATGAAAACTACAAAATACTTTTTAGGACATCAAACCCTGTTGAAAGTTTTGAATATTCTGGTGTGTTGATAGAAAAGAATACAGACACCAGCACAGACGGATCAACGATATTAGGTGGATACAAGATACTGGGATATTCAACAACAAAACCATTTTTTAAATACAACTATCCTGTCAAGACAACAACACATTCAGCAGTCTCAGTAGAGGGAGCGACATCAGTCAAACGATACAATGCCTTCCAGGAGGCTATACAGACCATACCTTACGGATATGTGTTCAACACGATACAGGATGTGACAGACTTCTTGTTTGGATACGGACACTGGTTGGAAGATCAAGGATTTAAATTCAACAAGTATTCAAACGAATTGAAGGAAACGTTGAACTGGGCCAACGCGGTAAGAGAATTTTTATTTTGGACAACACAGGAGTGGGCACCGGGAAGTGCAGTCACAGTTTCACCTGCCGCTGATGGTTTTGAACTGGACACAGACAACTCGATTGTTGGCAAGTTAAGGAATCTTGCAGGAGACTATTCATTATTAGACGCAGGTGGAAGGAAGATAGACATCAGGGAGATATCAACGAAACGTATTGGTAAGACATTTGATCTGTCTATTAAGTCAGACGATATAGGTCTTTACAACATAGCACTGAACACAGTGCAGAAGGAACAAATACTATTGTTTGACAACAGCACAGTTTTCTCAGATATAATATATGATCCGTATACGGGATTTAGACAACAGAGATTGAAATTAGTCGGTTGGAAGACCGCAGGTTGGAACGGAGACTACTACGCACCTGGTTTCGTGTTCGACGCGGCACAGGTAACATACTGGACTGCCAACACGGACTACAGGATAGGTGACACAGTCGAGTACCAAGGCAAGTTCTATGTGGCATTAATTAATCATAACTCAACAGTAAAGTTTGAAAAATCCAGCTGGACACTTAAAGCAGACAAACCAGCACCGCAGTTGATTCCAAACTTTGATTACAAGATCTCACAGTTCAATGATTTCTACAATCTAGAGACCAACAACTTTGATGAGTCACAACAGAAACTGGCACAGAGACTAATAGGATACCAGTCAAGGGATTATCTTGAGAATCTATTTGTCAATGATGTTTCACAGTACAAGTTCTACCAAGGTTACATCAGGGAGAAGGGCACACAGAATGCCATAGACAGCATATTGAAAGCCCAATACGAGGGAGAAGACATCAATCTGGAATTACATCCAGAATGGATGATAAGGACAGGAAGATTTGGAAACACGGATTCTGTGGAGAACATACAAATTATATTAACAGACAAAAATATACTTGCAGATCCACAAAGTATAGAACTGTTTGACACATCAAACGATACAAGAGAGTATTCGAGATCACTTTATGTCGCCAAAGAGGATTTGTATTACAAACCGGTGGAGTACACGGCCTCAACTACTTTTGGAAGATTGGACTACACAAAGGAAGGAGTGGACAGGGACCATGCACAGGTATACAAGACAGCAGGGTATCCGCAGTTGAACCAGGTACAGCACACTGCCTTTGACATAACTGATCTTTCTAACCTAGACATGAATCGCATAACGGCAAATGATCTTGTATGGGTAGCGAACAAATCCAACAAAGATTGGGACGTGTTCAGGATAACTAGTGCCAGACTCAAGATAGCACAGCTAAGGTCAATAAATGATGTAACACAGCTAGAAATAACATTCACAGACTCACACGGACTGACAGGAAACACATCAACGAAACTTGCAGACTACTTTGGGATATCAAATAGTCAGGAACCAACACTGAACGGTGTGTACCAAGTGTCCAGTGTTACAGATCACAAGACTTTGATAATAGACTACGAAGGCAACACAGGATTCATACCATCACTTGAAGATGGGTCAACAGCAGATAGCTACGGAAATGTTTACAAGTTCGTGTCAGTGAGATTATCCTCAATGAACAACGTAAATGATCTGATCAACTATGCCGACTACAATGACAAGGATGATGCCATTGAAAAACCTGGCGACAAGGTTTACGCCGATGTGGATGCCTCGGGACTGTGGCAGGTGTACGAAAAGCAAGATCCATACACAACAAAAACACTTTTATCATCAGATGTTTCAACATCGGACCAGAATTTTGGATCGCAGATAGTGGCAAGGTCTGACGGCAGGACACTTGTTGTTGGCGCCCCGGGAAAATCACAAGGTGAAGTACACTTCCTATTCCGTTCAATTACAACCGCAGGAACAACGTTCCAAACAAATTCAGTGCAAACAATGACAGAGAATGATGACACTACTAGCAAATTAGGATCGTCACTGTCAATGAGCACAGACGAGAACTTCGTTGTAGCAGGTGCACCTTTCACGAACACGATAAGTTCGGACGGTAGCACAAGATACACAGACAATGGATTAATAAAAATTTACATATGGGATCCAAGCACATTCAAGTATGGTTTGCTCAACACAATCACGCCACCGGAAGATGGATCAACAACAGATTCTAGCCAAGCTCAAAGATTTGGACAATCTCACAAAATTTCAGAACCGGGTGCAAGTTCGGTCAGAGACACAGCGACAAAATATCTATTCGTGGGTGCTCCTGGACACGACAATGACACAGGACGTGTGTACATGTATGAATGGGGCATTGGTGCTGACGGATCGACTTACGACACCTGGACACAGAACTTGACATTAGAAAGTGCCGACCCAGGAAGAGGCAAAAGATTTGGTAAGGGTCTTGAGGCAAATGACAACGGAGACATATTAGCTGTCAGCTCAGTTGCTCCAGGACAGGCAGGCAAGGTAGAAATATACATAAGAAATTCACAGGCAAATGACGGTAGCACGGATCATTCGTTCGCTCTTGCACAGACACTTACAGGCACGAGTGCAGACGGTTCATCATTGAACACAGCTTTTGGAGAGTCTATGTCGATGAGCAAAGACGGAACTGTTTTGATAATAGGTGCCCCGGGTGTTGCTGGTGAAGATTCAACGACACAGCCAGATGCCGGTGCGGTGTACTACTACAAGTGGAATGCTGACGGATCAACTAACACATATACACTACAACAAATATTACTTGCACCAGATTTAAAAACAAACATGAAGTTTGGATCAAGTGTTACTATGGATCCATCGGCAACAAGATTGGTGATAGGTGCAGAACAGGCATCGACTCCTAGGGAGATGAAAATTGACTTGGGTGAGACCACTTTTGATCTACAGGACACAACGATAGGTGATCTAAACACAGGATCAGGTGCGGCATACACAGCAACCATGTACAACTCACATTTTGTGATAGATGACAAGCTACTGACTGACAATGTCACGGGGGCTGACGACTTTGGAAAAGGTGTTTGTGTAATAGGTAACACTGTGTTTGTTGGAGCACCGGAGGATGACGGGAATGTTGCTCTTGCCAACGACGGAACAGTGGCAATATTTGATCTGACAGTGTCTGGCGAGTATGCATGGAAGAACATAGCATCAGAAACAGCACTGATTGACATAGAAAAACTTGGGCAGGTTTTTGAATTTGACAACAGATCCAAACAGATCAGAGACCATTACGATCTTTATGATCCCATCAAGGGAAGGATACTAGGTGTCGCTGACAGAGAGATCAACATCAAGACGCCATGGGATCCGGCAGTGTACAACACAGGTCCAAATGCCAACACCAAGACACCATGGGCACAGGAACACATAGGAGAAGTATGGTGGGATCTATCAAAAGTCAAATGGACATGGTATGAACAGGGAGATCAAGAATTCAAAACAAACAACTGGGGCAGAATCTTCCCAGGATCCAGCATAGACATATACGAGTGGACGGAATCAACCGTACTGCCAGACCTCTGGGTGACGAGATCAAAAACACAACAAGGTGTCTCGGAAGGTATATCAGGAACACCACTGAATCCCGACAATTCACAGTACACGGTGATACAGAAATACAGTTCCAAACTAGACACTTTTGTGAATTACTATTATTACTGGGTAAGAAATAAAATAACAGTGCCAACAAACAGCGTGGTCACTAGGAAGAACTCAACAGCATTCGTTAAAAACTTGATAGAAAATCCTAAGAGATCACAATTAAAATACTATTCGGTGTCAGACACCAACAAACTTATACTGAACAACACCGACAAACTTTCCGGCCAAGACATAGTGTTGAATATTGACATCAGGACCAACACATTTGATGGTGATGCACACTCTGTGTGGAAACTGGCCAGAGAAGGCGACAAAGATTATAGACCAGGCACAAAGATAGAAACACGTTGGTGGGATTCTCTTGTAGGACAGAATGAATCAGGAGATCAAGTGCCAGATATAAGTCTTCCAATCAATGAGAGGTACGGAAACAGCACAAGACCAAGGCAGAGTTGGTATGTGGACAGATTCACAGCACTAAAAGAAATCATAGACTACTCTAACACTGTGTTAAAGAAATATCAATTGGTTGGAACGTTCAATCTTACAAATCTAGATTCCAAGGAACCAGAACCGACTGCTGAGAGTTTGGAATGGGACACGACCATAGACACATATGCGGAACTGACGTACATTGACACAAGAGACCTATCAGGAACAGTAAAATTCCTAGTCAAGGCGGATGAGACAGCCAACGGATACTGGGCGATATACACATGGGATGGTACGGAATTCTCAAGGACACGATTACAGACTTACAACACATCATCGTATTGGAGTTACACAGACTGGTATGGAACAGATCCTGCTGTACATGGAATGCTTCATAGCGAAAATACTAAAATTGACAAACAGGTAACATACGAGTACGAACTAGATGCTCTCACACTTGCAGTAGGCAAGCATGTCAAGGTCACTAGTGCTGACACGGGTGGATGGAAACTGTTCATGAAGACTGCGACAGGTTACACAAACGTGGGAACAGAGAACGGCACGATAAGATTATCAACAAAACTCTATGACTACACACAGGACGCCACAGGGTTCGCAGGTGAGGACACGTTTGACGACAACTTCTTTGATCAGGAACCAGCACAGGAAACAAGGAAAGTTCTAACTGCACTGAGGGATGACTTGTTCATTAATGATCTTGCTGTGGAATACAACACACTGTTCTTCACAGGATTGAGGAAAGTGCTGGCTGAACAAACCTATGTTGACTGGATGTTCAAAACATCATTCATCAATGCCAAAAACTCTGTGAGACCATTGGACCAAAGGAAGTCATACACAACAGGAACAGACAATTGGATAGAAAGTTACATAAACGAAGTGAAACCTTTCCATACAAAATTGAGAGAATACAGATTAGGACACACAGGTACTGACACACAGGACGGTTTATTCACAGACTTCGACAGTCCAACATTCTATGACGCAACAACAGGCAAGATCAGAGGATTGAATGTGGACAAGGACACAGACAAACTTACAGAATACCCATGGCAGATGTGGAATGACTACCATAAGAAATATGTTTCATCAATAACCATCAGTAAGGGTGGATCAGGCTACACTAAAACTCCAACAGTCACGGTAGTGGGAGGAACAGTAATGGCAACAGGCCCATTCCAAATACTGGCAACAAGTTCTTTTGGATCAACATCGGGCAGTTATGGTTACTTCTATCCATTGTTCAGCAGTCAAACACAGGCAGAAATCTATGACACACAGAATGGGGGTGCAGGAACAACAAACATTTATAGATTTGATGGGTACACAGGCACGTACTATGGACCAAGCACGAGCATCACAGCCCAATCAACGATATCAGGTGCATTCAAGATGTACACAACACCTAACACGACAGCGGCAACTGCCACAGCAACAGTTGTAGATGGTGTAGTCACTAAGATCACCTTGACAGGTACTGGTGCAAACTACACTACAACACCCATGGTAGTGATAACTGGAGGTGCAGATGACGGGTCAACACCAACAGACACGGCGAAAGCATATGCAAACCTGAACAACGACTTGGTTAGAGATATTACTACAACAGTGAAATTTGACAGGGTGTCAAGCACATCTAGTGTGGTTGATTGGACAGCATCTACTAGCTATGAGTACAACCAACTGATCAGACACAAAAATGAATTATACAAAACAACAAAAGCCTTTACTGCAACAACAAATTTCAATGACAACGCAGGAGATTTATATAAAGTGTACGGTGATGAAACAGGACTGACAGCGGCGGACAGGACAAAAGGTTTCTACACACCAGGAACAGGGATGGCAGGCAATGAACTGTCTCAGGTAATGTCGGGTGTTGACTACGGCGGCACTATGGTAACAGGATTGTTGTTCTCGCAAGAAGCTGGTTGGGACAAGGCAGGTTGGTATGATTTCCCATGGGACAACTACGGTGAGTCCAGAGTCAAAGCCTTCAGTGCTACTGGAGCCTCAGCAAACTTTGTTATTACTCCGGCACCGGCTGTTAGTGACGTGTACCAAGTATACGTAACATCAGGTGACAGCACGAGGAAAAAATTAAACGATATATTCAGGGGTGACGGATCTACTACATCTTTTGTGCTGTCAAGCATGCCAGATGCAGGTGCATTGGTAGAGTTCATACCTTTTGATGATGACGGTGTACTGACTCCCACAGACGACAGGACCCTTGACTCGATAATCAAGGGTGGACTGTTTGGATCTGCGATAGGATCAGCACCAAGTGACATATTGCTAGAAGGTGATGATTTCATATCACCAGAAACCAGCTATGCTCCAGAAGAGACTGTTCCAGGACAGCTATTTGATGCACTAGATATCAAAGTTTACACATCTCCTGAGTCAGGAGTGCCATTCATTTCAAGCAAGAATTACAGAGGTGATGGAAGTACTTTGACATTTAGCATTGGCGACTACCCTGGAACACTAGGTTCTGTCATGGTTTCAGTAAATGGAGCAACACAGAAAGTTTCATTAGATGGTTCAACTGCAGGAGATTATTCAGTTGACGTTGCAAACAAGACAATAACATTTTTAAGCACGGCGCCAGCGGCAAACAGTGTGGTAGCGACAAGAGTTTTTGCAATAAGTGGAGAGAATTACAGGGTACTGGACCAATACACAGGAGATGGAAGCACAGTGGCATTCACTACATCGACTAGGGGTGAGTTTAATTTGGATTCAACTGTGTCTGACATTTACATAACCATAGACGGTGTGCCAACCACAGCATTCACAACAACTACAACTGCCAACACAATTACAGTAACATTTAGTTCTGCACCGCTGGCAGATGCATTTGTTCAGATTGCAGGGTTCAACAAGTCTACAACAAGCACAAGAAGTTTTGCCAGCGTAAGAAATGAAAAAATTACATATGATGGATCAACAAACAGATACACTTTAACTTATCCACCAGGATCCATAGGTCCACTGTCAGGATTAACAATAATCGAATTGAATGGCAAAGTTCTGAGAGGACCAGATGTAAGTTACTACACGGGTGACGGAAGCACTTACAGTTTCAATCCAGTGGCCGGATTGGGTGACGATTCAACGATAGATCCAGCCAAGGTTATCACAAGTGCCTCACAAATACAAGTACACATAAATGGTGTATTACAGGAATTGAACACAGACTATGTTGTTAACCTAGGAGCATATGATAAAACTGCAGACGTAACCACAACACTTGCTGACACAAGCACACTGACTGCAGACACTATAGGTTCTCCAGAAAGGATAGAACTTGTAAATCCAGCATCAAGCACAGACTTGGTAGCAATAACAACTTTAACCGATAACCAATATTACAATGAAGGGTCGGACATAATTTTAGACGTGGCACAGATAGATGCAGACTCAAGCACTTTAGGATATCATTTAAATCCAGCTGATGTATTGTCAGTGACTACATTCAACAACGCACTTGGAATGAAATTGAGAAGAGAGGTCCTAGAAGGCAGAACAAACAATGTGTTCAGCTTGAGATTTGAACCTTTGAACGGTGCATACACTTATGTTTGGTTAAACGGAGATCAACAGACACAGGGATATGACTTTACAATTAGTGGCAACACAATAACATTTGTTGGCAAGACAATAACAGCTTCGGACAGACTTGACGTCATGTACTTCGCAACAGAGTCTGCCGCGAGTGCAACAGGATTTAGGATATTCAAGGACATGCTGAACAGGACATTCTACAAACGTATCAGCAAAACAGCAACAACAGAACTGGTCGATGATCTGACCGATACAATAGACACAATGCAGGTAAAAGACGGAACTGCATTGCCAGAGCCTGATGCGTCAAACAACATGCCGGGTGTGGTCTTTGTAGACAAAGAAAGAATAGAATATTTTACCAAGAACGGAAACACGTTGGGACAACTAAGACGTGGAACACTTGGAACAGGAATTAAGGACCATAGCGATGGCACATTAGTGGTAGATGCCAGCGGATCTCAAACTATACCTTATGCGGACACAATATACACCAACACCTTCACAGGTGACGGTAGCACTGTTATTTTCGCACTATCACAAGCCCCAGCCTCCGCTAGTGAGTTAGACATATTCATTGGTGGCCAACGATTGTTGCTTACTAGCGAGGATGGATCAACTATAAACTATTCTGTGGATGGATCTACTACGGCAGTCACATTAAGCACTGCTCCAGCAGACGGAACACAGGTTAAAATCTTACACAAGAGAGGACAGGTATGGTACACGGCATTAGATGGCAATCCTGCTGACGGTAAGGGCTTACAAGCTTCTACATCACAACAGGCTAAATTCATTGCTAACGAACCAACAAACGCACCTGAATAAATACACTAGATGACACAGGACAACAAACCACAAGAAACAGAAGAAGAGAACAAAAAGCCTCAAGATCAAAGCGGAGTTATGATAGAAGGGCACATTAAAATTTTTGATCCGGAATCAGGCGAAGTAATGGTGGACAAAAGAAACGCAATCCACTATGAAAACATGTCACAGGCACTGGCTAATTCATTAGCTAACAAGACAACAGGATTCGTGCATGAGATGGCATTCGGTAATGGTGGTACAACTGTTGATCCAACAGGTATAATCACATACCTTACACCAAATTCTACAGGATCAAACGCCACACTGTACAATCAAACATATTACAAAGTTATAGACGACAACTCTGCCACGAACAAAGACACAACAAGGAACAAGATGGAAGTGAGACACACGGCAGGTAACAAGTACACTGACATCGTTTGCACTTGCACACTGGACTACGGTGAGCCAACAGGACAGGCCGCGTTTGACAACACGACAGATTTCAATGGAGAGTACGTTTTTGACGAACTAGGATTGAAAGGTTGGGAAGGAACAGAGAACGGGTCGACCAACAAACTGTTGACGCACGTCATATTTCACCCGGTACAGAAATCTCTAAACAGACTGATACAGATTGATTACACTCTAAGGATACAATCATTAACGACATTTACTGAAACAAGTTCAACGGCACTGTCTACATCAAACACAGTGAGTGGAACGACTTCAGGTAGTAACACAGGATACTAATAGATGGCATACACAGTAAACAAGACAAACAGTGCGGCATCACCGAACCAGTACACGGTACAGGATGGTGTTGTAAACACACAGACTGATTTAAGTTTTGTTGGAAAAGGATATGCCGGTTACGGAGAAGTGATTGCAGAAAACTTCCTAGCATTGATGGAGAACTTCGCAAACGACACAGCACCCACCAAACCTATTACAGGACAGCTTTGGTATGATACTTCGGCGAACAGACTTAAAATATACACAGGTTCAACGTTCGTACCACCAGGTGCCAATGTTCCTTATCAGTCACTTGCACCAAATGCCATGACACAAGGGGATCTTTGGATAGACTCGGACAATGGTCAGCTTTTCTATTTTAACGGTTCTTCAAGCATATTGGTAGGTCCATCAAGTACAACTGGAAACACGAACGGTTTCATTTACGATTCACTTCTCGATTCAACTGACACAACACAGAACATCACAAAATGGTACAACGACGGTAACCTGATAGCAATCATATCAGAGGATGAGTTCACACCAAAAACAAGCATAACAGGATTCGCAACAGTCAAGAAAGGTATAACACTTTCAACAGCAATATCAGATTTAAAATTCCAAGGTACAGCATCAGACTCAGATAAACTAGGGGGTGCATTGGCATCCACTTTCATGAAGTCAAATGCAAATGACACAACTTCAGGAACGTTGGGGGTAGTGAACGATGGTGGTTTACAGGTGGGTGCAGACAGTGACTTATCAATAACAGTAGACAGCACAGGCGTGGTTGTTTCCAATGTGATATCAGACACAGACATAACATTTAAAATGAACGATGGCGGAACAACGACCACTCTAATGACCATGGATGGCTCGGTAGCTCGCGTTGGTATCGGAACAACAACACCAACAACAAAGTTAGACGTGAGCGGAACAGTAAACGCAACAGCATTTACAGGACCAATCACAGGTGCAGTCACAGGAAATATCACAGGAAACATTACAAGCTCGGGTGCCAACACAATGGGCACACTGGTTTTGAGTGATAAGATTACTACGCAGGAGATTGAGCCAGACACAAATGCCACTTATGATATTGGAACGTCAAGCAAAAGTTACAACACAGTGTATGCAAAAGCAACGTCGGCACAATACGCTGACTTGGCTGAGATATATGAGTCCGACTCGGAGTACGAAGTGGGCACAGTTGTCATATTTGGTGGCGAGAAAGAGATCACAGTTTCGAGCATGGGTGCAGATCCAAGGGTCGCAGGGGTCATATCAGAGAATCCAGCCTACTTGATGAACAACGATGCCACAGGACAAGCAGTGGCATTACAGGGAAAAGTGCCTTGCAAAGTTGTAGGACAAATCAGCAAGGGAGATATGTTGGTCACACACTCGCAACATCCAGGGGTGGCCAGGAAAGCCACCGATCCAAAAATGGGCACGGTGATAGGGAAAGCGTTAGAGGAATACAATTCAACCGAAATAGGCACGATTAATATTGTGGCTGGAAGACTATAAATATAAGCAAATGGCGTACACAATTAACAAAACAGACGGAGGATTCGCATTTAGTCCAGATGGACAAATAGCGGACGGTACAGTAAACAACTCAACATCTTTGCAGTTGTTTGGAAAATCATATTCAAACTTTGGTGAAGGCCTCAATGAGAACCTAGTGAAATTGCTAGAGAACT
>ERZ651776.3558-NODE-3558-length-15417-cov-3.083768_pt1 | contig 15417 bp, 12 predicted proteins | sample MGYA00514761_ERZ651776 | MGnify/ENA metagenome assembly ERZ651776 | reverse complement strand
GACTACAAAATCAACCGCGTCGAGGACCTGCTGCCATGGAAAACTGCTCCATAGGGCGGTCAGACCGGACGCTTACCAAAGAGCAGCTTAAATTACGACAGATACTGTCCAAGTAATGGGGAGTAGCTTAGCTCACCAACGTTGTTCAGTCCTGTAATAAACTCGGACACAGGGGATTGATTGGAGCGGGCTCGAATTTGTGCCGCTCCACGTCCTTGTTTAAGCCAGCTTTCGTTCGAAGGCGACGGGGCTATTCCAGCTCATTGCCGAATGGGGGCGGCGTTGATTGTCGAGGCCGTTTTTGTATTCGAAGATCGCCATCTCAGCCCGTCGCCGCGTTTCCCATGGCTGTCGCCAGATCAGGTCAGCTTTGATGATTTTGAAAGACGTTTCGACTGCGGCATTATCGTAAAAGGTTCCCTTGCCATTCATCGATACCTAGAACCCGCGCTGACGCCGGAACGTCTGATAGTCGTGAGAAAAATACCGGGACCCGCGATCCATGTGATGAATACAGCCACCGCTCACGTGTCTAAGCCCCAAAGTCCGTCTCCTTTCTTGCAGTCAATGCGATCAAGGGAGCGGCATCGAACCGCGAAATGTCCATCCGTGTACGATCAGGATTTTAGGATTCTGCGATGCTTGCTCGCCTCGTTTTGAAGTGCGCCGTAGGTTTGGATGCCCCGGCCGTCGAGAATAGCAATCATCGCGATCAGAGCTTTGGCAGTTGCAACCGCGTCTCCCATGGCGGTGTGACGATGGTCCTCGGGAATGACGATTCCGAGGCGGTCACAAATCGCATCCAATGTATGGACGGCAGAACCGCCAAAAACCGCCGCCGACATGAGGACTGTGTCGAGCACCGGATGGTCAAAAAGGAGATTAATTTTAGGCGATTGTTTATGCAAAAAGGCCATGTCGAATGCGGCGTTATGCGCCACGAGAACCGCGCCCGAGGCGAATCCATGGAAGTCGGTGCAAACCGTGTCGAATGCAGGCGCTCCGGCAACCATGGCCTTGTCTATTCCGTGAACGTCTGTCGACCGTTTCGGGATCGCAATTCCCGGATTAACAAGCGTTTCAAACACTTCACCGTCAACGATTTTGCCGTTCACCACACGAACCGCACCCACCTGCACAACTTCATCCTTCACAGGGTCCAGTCCCGTCGTTTCGCAATCAAACACAACGTAAACCAAATCACGCAGCACCGTATCCCGAAGATTTGCGGAGGCTGCGAATGACAAGATTTCAAAATCATATGTCAAAGGCCGGTTGATCGATGGCTCTATTGGGTCGAGCAGCAGAGTATAGCCGACGTCGGTTCCAAATTCCCGAATATGTCCGGTGTATTCCCTGCCGCACAATGATTTCACGGTGATTTTCTGGCGATGGGTCTGGGATATCTCAAGCTGTTCTAGTGCCTTCATGATCGACGCTCTTTCCAGATAGTCGAAGACAGATGTTTTCAACCGCGCCGCCCCGACACGTTCCATAAGCGCGGCCGCTTGACCGTCGTATAGAACAATCTGGTGGTCAGCAGAGACAAGGATCGTCGCGACGGGAATGTCCGACAGAATCTTAACCAGCTGGTCTCTTTGCCTAATCGCCTCAGCTAGCATGTGATCGCTCTTATCTGAGCGTGACTTTGCCAGATTATCAAGAATTGTGCCCATTGCGGATGCCGCTGGCGCCAAATCACCGAGGTATTTCGCATGGGCCACGTCAAGCGGCGTGCTGATATCGACATGGGCCCGCACGCGCAAACTGGCTGCAATCGCTTCGACCGGCTTGCTCACATTTTCGTCGAAAAGCAGCCAGATCGATGCAATCAACCCGGCGATCCCAAGCCCGGCGATGAGGCCCGTGGTGACGAATGCTGATATGGCTTCCGGTTGGCCCAGCTGGTGATACCCGATCCAGAGAGCGATTAACGTAATAACGAGACTGCCCATTGCCGCGAGACAGAAAAACAGGAAAACCCTTATGCGCAGACTGAAATGTTTCATGTCAGCTCGTCGCGCAGGCAGCGCGTAACATGGGCGCATCTGCATCCATTGTGTGCCACTCGGCGTTCAACACCTCTCCGTCCGCGCCAAAATCAACCCCATCGACAAGGTCGGCGCGGGCATGCGCGGCACAATCGAACAACGCCGGAATTTTTGCGGTGCGCGCCCAACGTCCATAGATAACAAGATCTACGATCCTTTGGTCGGGCTGGTTCGGGTGTGTACGTGCTGTGGCCTGATCAACGGCGATGAACCGGCTGACAAAGGGTCTGACGTAGGTCCATGGGCGGTAAAACCGGATTTCCTCGACGGTTTCGGCTACAACGAACCCCTCGGGCATGTTGGACTGCGCGCGAGAGTACCAGGAGTACTCACTAGAGATCGTTGCAACCAACATAGCAGCCCCTGCCGCCACCGGAACCAACCACGACGGCAGTCGCCCCTTGAGGGTGCGGTTGATGGCCCAGACCAGCAGCGCAGCAGCAATGCCCGCAATGATGGTACCGATGAGTTCGAAAAACATGGGATCGCTTCCTTTGAGTTTAGGCGAGCGCGCCGCGCCCTTGCATAAGTGCCGATTGCATTGTTTTGATCACAACAAAGGCATCCCGAAGATGGCTTCGCTCAAACCCTGAAAGTGTTGCGGGGGGCAAGAAATTGTCAGGTGCCTTGCCCAGCTTGATCAAATTGGCCTGATGGTCGAGCCGCGTTTGCGCGACGAAATCATAGGCGTCGACCAAGTCATTGCCGCCACTTTCGCTGATAATTCCGGCTGTCAGGGCAGCCTCAAGTCGTGCACGGGTATTCAGGGCTGGCAGATTTCCTTGCAGCGCATACATCCGTCCCAGATCGACCACCGGTACGACGCCATTCATCTTGGTATCAATCGTATTGCGGTGTTCGCCCGCGCGGATCGTTGTCAGGCCACGCAACAATCCAAGTGGCGTTGCGTGGGTCAAGGCGTTGGTCGCCATGTGCGCCGTAAAGATCGAATTGGCCGCCGCCATTTCGAGTGTTTGCTTATGCAGGTCATCAAAAAGCGATACGTCCCCGCCAATGGGCCGCAGGTCGAACATGACCGAAGCCAGCATCTGCGCTTCTTTGCCGGGGCTTGCGATCCAACTTTGGAAGTAGTGTTTCCAAACCGACAGAGGTTGTTGCCACCGCGGGTTTGTCGCCATCATGTCACCGGGACAATAAACGTAACCGCATGCATCCAAGCCGTCACTGACGAACCGGGCAAATGGCCCAAAATATGATTGGTCTGTTTCGCTGATCCCGTCTTCAAGGATCAGGCAGTTGTCTTGATCCGACACACCTGTCTGTTCCTGCCGCCCCTGTGATCCGCAGGCCAGCCATAGGTATCGGGCGGGGGGCGAGCCGAATTTTTCTTCGGCCATGCGGAGCAGGCGGCGCGTGACCACATCAGCGATATCCGTAATCAAGCGCGTCACGGTATCATGCCGGTTTCCCGCCGCCACAAGTTGGACAAGCAGGTTAGGGATACCTGCGGTAATCCGCGCCAGATCTTGCACAGTGACGGCTTGCGCGGCGGCGGACACGAGGTTCGCAGCGTGCGAGGCCTGAAAACGGGTGAGGTCAGTTTGCGTGACAAACCCAACGAGCCGACCTGCCGACACCACAGGCAGGTGGCCCAAGCGGTGCTCCATCATCAGGTGGAGTACGTCCGAGCCTACGGCAGACGGGGACAACACCCGCGGTGTGTTGGTCATGATCGTGCTTACCGGGGCGTCTGTCGGCAGGCCGTCTGCAACCGCCTTATTCACGATGTCACGCAGTGTCACAATGCCGGAAAGACGATCGTCGGTCACGACACACAGGCATGAAATATGCCTGTCACGCATCATCCGCCCGGCATCCTTAATGGAGGTATCAGGGGGGCAGGCGGCTGGGTCGGTCGCCATCAAGGCTTCGACGCGGACACTCGTCAAATCATCAGCCCGTGCTGTCGGCGCGGGATGGCGGCGGTCAAAGAACCGCTGGAATACGTCATATTTCGTGCGCAGTGTTTGAAACAGCGCAGCAGGAATACAAAGCAATCGGCAGTCATCCTCGGCAGTGGCCGTCGTCACAGCAATGCCGTCGCGCAGCAGGCCCCGTTCGCCAAAGGAGTTTTCCCGGTTGAGCAAGGACAGGCGCGCACCGTTCGCATCTGTGATCGAGACTTGACCCCGTTCGATGATGTAGAGGCCCTTTAAGCGGGCACCGCAGATGTAAATCTGCTGGCCTTTGCCAACATCGATCCACGTGCTTTGTTCAAGAATTTCAGCGCGCGCGTCGTCTGACAGCACGTCATAGGGATGCAGATAGGACAGGATGGATGATTGATCTATCGTCACAAGTGCGGCCCTTCTGTTAGGTGTGGTTCTGGCACAAAAGCTGCACCAGAACCGCTTGTTTTAGTGATCTACAGCTTCGCCGGCACCAGCAGGTACACGCACGCTTTCGACCAGATCCTTGATCTCTTGAGGGGTGTCTTTGGTGGCCATGGACACACCGTAAGCAACCGCAAAGTTGATCGCAGCACCGATCGCACCGATCGCGGTGGACTGGATGCCCAGCATGGACCCGTCGACCGTATCAGGGAAGGAGTTTGTTCCCGCGATGAACAACCAACCCTTGTGCAGGAAGATATAGACCAGCGTAAAGATCAGACCGGACAACATGCCCGCAACTGCACCTACGTTGTTCACCCGCTTGGAGAAAATCCCCATCATCAGCGCCGGGAAGATCGACGCCGCTGCCAGACCAAAGGCCAAGGCCACGGTTTGTGCCGCAAAGCCCGGAGGGTTCAAGCCAAGGATCGTCGCAACCACAATGGCAACCGCCATGGCAATCCGCGCCGACAATAGCTCGTTCTTCTCGGACATGTTGGGGGTCAGTTGACCCTTCAGCAAGTCGTGAGACACAGCACTTGAGATCGCCAGCAGCAAACCAGCCGCAGTGGACAACGCGGCTGCAAGACCACCTGCGGCAACAAGGCCGATCACCCAGCTTGGAAGGCTTGCGATTTCCGGGTTGGCAAGCACAAGGATGTCACGGTTGAAGTTGGTCAGCTCATTGCCTTCCCATCCGTTCGCCGCAGCACGTTCCGCCATCGCATCAGACTGGTCGTTATAGTACTGGATACGACCGTCACCGTTCTTGTCTTCCCAATCAAGAAGACCGGTTTTCTGCCATGTTGCCATCCAGTCATAGGCTGCGTCTTCTTCGATCATCTGAACAGACACCGCTTCGCCGCTTGTGCCATCAGGCCACATCAGGTTCGTGATGTTCAAACGCGCCATCGCACCAACAGCCGGAGCGGTCAGGTACAAGAGTGCAATGAAAACCAGGGCCCAACCAGCGGACCAACGGGCGTCAGACACCTTTGGAACCGTAAAGAAGCGCATGATGACGTGGGGCAGACCCGCTGTACCAATCATCAAAGACAGCGTGAACAAGACCATGTTCAGGTTGTCTTTGTGTGCTTCTGTGTAGCTGGCAAAGCCCAGCTCGGTCACAACCTGGTCAAGCTTTTGCAGCAAGTAAACGCTGCCTTCGCCGCCTGTGTTGGCAGTTTCACCAAACAGACCAAGACCAGGGATCGGGTTACCTGTCAGCTGCAAAGAGATGAATACGGCAGGGATCGTATAGGCGAGGATAAGCACGACGTATTGTGCAACCTGCGTATATGTCACGCCTTTCATGCCGCCGAACACCGCGTATGCGAAAACCACACATGCACCGATCAAAAGACCAGCTGTGTTGGAAATCTCAAGGAAGCGACCGAAGGCAACGCCAACACCTGTCATCTGACCGATCACATAAGTGGTCGATGCGATGATCAAACAGATCACGGCGACCAGACGGGCCGTCGGGGAATAGAAACGGTCGCCGATGAACTCGGATACAGTGTATTTGCCGAATTTACGCAGGTAAGGGGCCAAAAGCAGGGCGAGCAATACGTAGCCGCCTGTCCAGCCCATCAAGTAGGACGAGTTGTCGTAACCGGTAAAGGCAATCAGACCCGCCATCGAGATAAACGACGCCGCAGACATCCAGTCAGCAGCCGTCGCCATGCCGTTGGTCACAGGGTGAACGCCGCGACCCGCGGCATAAAATTCAGACGTGGACCCCGCTCGGGCCCAGATCGCGATGCCGATATAGAGAGCGAAAGACGCGCCCACAAACAGCAGATTAATGGTGAACTGTTCCATGCTGACTATTCCTCTACGCCGTGTTCACGGTCCAGCTTGTTCATCCGCCATGCGTAGAAAAAGATGATGCCGAGAAAGACAAGGATCGACCCCTGCTGGGCCACCCAAAAGCCAATGTCCGTGCCGCCAACTTGAATGCCTGAAAGCAGGGGACGGAACAGGATGCCGAAGCCGAACGGCACGATAGCCCATATGATCAGGCTTATCTTGATGATGCGCATATTGGCTGCCCAATATGCCTTTGGGTCTGGTTGTTCACTCATTGTGTTTCCTCCATCTGAGCTGTTTTTGATTGTTGTTTGGCCGCGTGAACGCCGCGCACATCTATGACGATGGGGCGAACGATTTGTCGCAGATCATTGGTTATTCCGTCGACGTCGCCCATGGCATCCAGTGAACGCAACGCACCGGCCTCTTCGTAGAAAGAGATCAGCGGCGCGGTTTCATTGTGATAGGCAACAAGGCGTCGGCGCACCGTGTCAGCATTGTCATCCGCGCGGCGACGGAATTTCGCGCCGCCGCATTTGTCACAAGCGGACTCCACGATAGGGCGCTTAAAGGTCTCGTGATACCCTTCACCGCACCCGTCACATGTGTAACGACCGGAAATGCGGGTCACCATCGCATCGTCCTCAACCTCAAGGCTGATCGCGGCATGCACTTGCGTGCCTCTGGATGTGAGCAGATCGGCCAGGGCTTCTGCCTGTGGAATTGTACGCGGGAAGCCGTCCAGAATGACGCCTGCCGAACAATCAGGTTCGGCCAGCCGGTCGCGCAGGATGTTGATGACGATCTCGTCGCTCACTAGCCCGCCCGCTTCCATCACAGATTTGGCCGCCTTGCCCGCATCAGTGCCTGCGGCAACGGCTTGGCGTAACAAATCCCCGGTGGACAGTTGGATCAGGCCGAACTGGTCTTCGAGTATCTTGGCTTGCGTTCCTTTGCCTGCACCGGGAGGGCCAAGCAAAATAAGAACGGGTACGTTACTGTAGTCACGCATGTCTCACTCCTTGTTCATTCTGTTTTCAATCAGATCATCGACGACCGACGGATCGGCGAGCGTGGACGTATCGCCCAACGCTCCAAAGTCGTTTTCGGCAATTTTGCGCAGGATACGACGCATGATTTTTCCGGATCGCGTTTTAGGCAGGCCCGGCGCCCACTGGATCAGGTCCGGCGCTGCTATGGGACCGATTTCGGTCCGTACCCAAATGCGCAGTTCTTTGCGTAATTCTTCACTTGGTTCTTGGTCGTTCATCAGGGTGACGTAGCAATAGATGCCTTGGCCCTTGATCTCATGCGGGTAACCAACGACGGCGGCCTCGGCGACTTTGGGGTGCGCCACCAATGCGCTTTCGACTTCGGCGGTGCCCATCCGGTGACCGGACACGTTGATGACGTCATCGACGCGCCCCGTGATCCAATAGTCGCCGTCGGCGTCGCGACGGCACCCGTCGCCCGTGAAGTAATAGCCTTTGTAATCGCTGAAATACGTCTTCTCGAACCGGTCATGATCGCCCCAAACGGTGCGCATCTGACCGGGCCAGCTGCCCCTGAGGCACAACACACCTTCGCAAGCCGTATCGTGAATTTCTTCGCCGGATGCGGGTTCCAACACCACGGGTTCGATGCCAAAGAACGGCTTCATTGCCGACCCCGGTTTCAAAGCGTGTGCGCCGGGCAGGGGGGTCAACAGGTGGCCACCGGTTTCGGTTTGCCACCATGTATCGACGATGGGCAATTTGCCCCCGCCGATCACGTCGTTGTACCAGTTCCATGCCTCGGGGTTGATCGGTTCGCCGACTGTGCCCAGCACCTTCAGGCTGCTCAGATCGCAGGCCTTCACGAACTCCGGCCCTTTGGCCATCAAGGCGCGGATCGCGGTTGGTGCGGTATAGAACTGCGCGACCTTGTGCTTTTCGCAAACCTGCCAGAACCGGCTGGCGTCAGGGTAGGTCGGGACACCTTCAAACATCAGCGTTGTGGCGCCATTGGCCAGTGGACCATAGACAATATAGCTGTGGCCGGTGACCCAACCAACATCTGCCGTGCACCAGTAAACGTCACCTTCGTGGTAATCGAATACCAGTTCCTGCGTCATCGCCGCGTAAACCAGATAGCCGCCGGACGAGTGAACAACACCCTTCGGTTGGCCCGTGGACCCCGACGTATAAAGAATAAACAGCGGGTCTTCTGCGCTGACTTCGACAGGGGGGCAATCGGGGGAGGCAGCCGCTGCCAATGCGCCGTAGTCCAGATCGCGCCCGTCCACCCAAGTTGTCTGGCCGCCCGTGCGTTTCACGACAAGGCATTTGACGGTATCCTTGCAGTGCATCAACGCCTCGTCTGCGTTGGATTTCAGCGGCGTTTTGCGGCCACCACGGGGCGCATAATCGGCGGTAATGACGACCTTGGCATCCGACCCGTTGACCCGTGCAGCCAAGGCATCAGGTGAAAATCCGGCAAAAACGATAGAATGTATCGCGCCGATCCGCGCACAGGCCAGCATGGCGTAGGCGGCTTCCGGGATCATCGGCATATAGATCACAACGCGGTCGCCTTTGGTCACACCTTGATCTTTCAGCACATTCGCCATGCGGCTGACGGCCTCGTGCAGCGCGGTGTATGTGATGTGCTGCGCACCCTCATCCGGATCGTCGGGTTCAAAGATGATTGCTGTCTGGTCACCACGTGTTGCAAGATGGCGGTCGATGCAGTTGGCAGACACATTCAATGTCGCGTCCGCGTACCAATTGATATGGACGTTTCCCAAGGTGAAATCGATGTCTTTGACTTTTGTATAAGGCTTGATCCAGTCGATCCGCTTGCCGTGTTCCCCCCAGAATGCGTCAGGATCTGCAATCGAGGCGGCATACATCTCATTGTATTTGGCCTCGTTTACGTGCGCATGCGCGACCATTTCGTCGCTGGGCGCATAGGTCTTTAACTTCACATCCGATGTCATCAAAAATCTCCCTTTTCGTGATAAGTTATGGTCCTAGAGTTGGTTTCGACGCTTGGGGTCCTGCTGCTGCTCCCTACGTTCGGGGCACGCTGTCCGCTTTCAATTCAGTGATCAGCTGGTAGGCCTCTTCGTAGGTATTGCGGATGTTGGGGCGCGTGCCTTGGCTTTGCGCGCGCAGCCGGATGTCAGTCTCGGTTTCTGAATCCGGTGCATAACGCGCTGATCCCAATGAGAAATCTTCGTTCAGCTGCGTGCCCCGAATTGAATACTGAATCCAGGCTGGCGACTGGATGCGCGTTCCATCGTAGTTGATCAGAAAATACCATTTTCTTCCGGTTGGCCTGATCTGGGATTCGATGAAGTCATAGACGTCGTTCACATCGCGGGAATGTTCGAATGAAAAGCCAGAGAAATCGATTTGCAGGATTTGTTCATCCGGCTGGAATTCAAGCCGCCAGTTCCAGTCCTTTCGATTGAAACTTGGCATCATGACGATTTTTTCGCGCCGCTTGGACGGCAGCGCCAACAGACGTTCCAATGCACGTTCACGGTCAACGAAGACGTTCGGATCAAACGCTTCGGTGCCGGCATCCCGTTCGATTTGTTTTCGGGTCATTTCGGATGCGTCATAGCGGACACTGGCCATCGAATGAGCTTGTTTGAGGTCCATGCCACGGCGTGAAAACGCAAACCACGCCCCGGTGTCGACGCGGGTTTCATAGTGGTTGGTCAGAAAGAACCATAATGGCTCACCGGTTTCGGCAATACGCTCCTGGATGCGATCAAAAAAGTGGTTCACCTCCTGCGAATTGGACAGTGTCAGATCAGCAAAGCTGATTTCCAAGACTTGGCTGTCCTCATGAAAGACAATGCGCGCGTCGATCTCGGCCACTGATAGTGCTGACTTGGGCATGTTAATGACCTTTGCATTTGCGGCGTTCGTCATTGGGAAATTCCTCGGAGAGATGGGTCAGACGGCTTTGACATATGAACCGGGCGCCGCTTCGATGCTTTTGTATTTGCCCTTCTTCGCCGGGTGGCGGGCAGGGACCTTTTCATTGGAATCGTGCCGTTTCAGCCAATCGTTCCAATGGGGCCACCACGACCCTTTGTGATCTTGCGATTGCTCTAGAAAATCATCCGCAGTGGCTGGGTATGTATCGGCGGTGAGATAGTTGTATTTCAGCCGCTCGTTCGGGGGGTTGATCACGCCCGCGATATGGCCGGACCCGCCAAGCACGAATTCGACCTCACCACCCAGAAAATCCGTCGCAGGATAAACGGATTGCCACGGCGCGATGTGGTCCAGTTGGGTGGCCAGAATATAGCAGGGCGTCTTGATTTTGGTGATGTCGATGGTCACACCCTTCAGCTCAAGCGCGCCGGGTTTGCGCAGCCCGTTCTGAAGATAGACCTTTTCGAGATACCAAAGCAGCATCGCGGACGGCAGGCGGGTGGAATCCGAATTCCACGACAGAAGATCAAAGGCGCGTGGCTTTTTCCCGCGCAGATAGTTCGCCTCGACGAAGGACCAGATCAGGTCCTTTTCGCGCAGCATCGAGAACATGTCTTGCAGGTAATGGGCGTCAAGATAGCCTTTCTCAGCCATGTGGTGGCGCATGCTTTCCAAACGATCATCATCGACGAACACACCAATCTCGCCGACGTTCTCAAAATCGACCATGGTTGCAAGCGTCGTGGCAGTGGCGATGCGGTCGTCGCCTTTCCCTGCCAGATACGCCAACATTGCGGTGACCAAAATTCCACCAATACAGAAGCCAAGGATGTTTGCCTTTTCTTCGCCTGTGACCTCGCGGATGACATCAAGTGCCGTAAGTGGGCCCATCGTCATGTAATCGGCGAAATCCATTTCGGCGTGATCGCGCGTCGGGTTGACCCACGACACCACAAAGACCGAATGGCCCTGATCCAGCATATAGCGGATCAGACTGTTTTCCGGTTTCATATCAAGGATGTAGAATTTATTGATCCATGACGGCACGAACAGGATCGGCGTAGCGTGCTGTTGCTTGGTCGTCGGATAGTACTGGATCAGCTGCATCAGATCATTCTGAAAGATGACCTCGCCTTTGGTGGTGGCAAGGTCGACGCCAACCTCGAATGCGGTGTCGTCGTTGGTGGCAATGTCGAGCCGCCCGTCGCCGCGTTCAAGATCGGTCAGCAGGTTCTCAAGCCCCGCCAGAAGGCTTTCGCCTTTGGTGTCCATCAGCTCTTGGCGGGCGGCGGGGTTTGTCATCAGGTAGTTGCTGGGGGACAGCGCGCTCATCATCTGGCGCGTGTAAAAGCTGACGCGCATGTGGTCTTTGGACCCGTCTGGTAAGCGGTCGAGCAAGCCGTTGGTCGCACGATCAAACGCCAGAAAAACATCACGGTAGCTGCGTGAAACAGGGTCATCGGACCAGCTTTGGTCCTTGAAACGGCGGTCATTTACCGGCTCGTCCGCGGTCATCCCGAACATCGACTGCCATGCGGCCAACATTTCCGTGCCGACCGTTTGCTGGATGTCCATCAGCTTGGCGGGGTCCGAAACCATGTCCGTCCAGAAAGCGCCATAGGCCTTGGCAAGCGTTCCGGCATCCATCAAGGCATATTCGGATCCTGACGCTTGCTTGGCCGCGTGGCCCTGCATTTGGGCCGTTGCTATCATGGTGCGATTGGCCAACCGCGCAAGTCGCTCGGTCTGTTCGGCGATGTCGGTCGTCTCGGTAGATGGCACGTCGTCTTGCATGGCTGAATATCCCTTGATGGTGCGGCCGGTTGTGGCCCCGTATGGTCACACGCGACGGATCGCGTCCGACCTTTGTTCAGGCAAATTCACGCAAAGAATTGCGCTCCATTGGCGGAAATGGTTGATCCGTTGATGAACTGCGCGTCATCAGAGGCCAGAAACGCCACGCAACGTGCGATTTCCTCGGGCTCACCTAGCCGGCCCGCAGGGATTTGCGCGATAATGGACTCGCGGACCTTTTCAGGAACGGCCATGACCATTTCCGTGGCGATATAGCCGGGGCAGACGGCGTTCACCGTGATACCCGCGCGCGCGCCTTCCTGGGCCAGCGATTTCACAATGCCCAGATCGCCTGCTTTTGTTGCGGCATAGTTGACTTGTGCGAACTGGCCTTTCTGGCCATTCACAGAACTGATGACGATCACGCGGCCGAATTTACGTTCGCGCATACCGGGCCAGATCGGGTGAACTGTATTGAAAACGCCTGTCAGATTTGTGTCGATAACCTGATGCCACTGTTCGGGCGTCATTTTGTGGAATGGTGCATCACGGGTGATGCCCGCATTCGCAACGACGACATCGATAGGGCCGATGTCTGCTTGGATTTGCGCGATACCAGCCGCGCTTTCATCGTAGTCCGCGACGTTCCATTTATAGGCTTCAATTCCGGTTTCGCGACTAAATGCAGACGCAGCTTCGTCGTTGCCTGCATAGGTCACGGCGACTTTGAACCCATCGTCCTGAAGTTTTTTCGAAATTGCGGCGCCGATGCCGCGTGAGCCGCCTGTTACAAGTGCTGTTCGGGTCATTGGTTTCTCCAAGTCAAGTGCAGTTCGGTGTCGTGCCGGACATCCCGGCCCCCCTAAAAAATCGCCGTCTGATACGTCAGGTCTGTGATAAGACCGCGCGAGGAACCGCTTGAGGCAGCAGACGGCGACAGGTTCCCTACCGCTTCACAGGGAAGGACTGGCGGTAGGGGCAGGAAACTCATCTCAGGTTTTCGATCGCCAGTGCGATGCCCTGTCCGCCACCAATGCACATGGTGACCAAACCGTAGCGACCGCCGGTGCGTTCCAATTCATGCAACGCTTTGATCATGATGATTGCGCCGGTTGCGCCAATCGGATGGCCAAGGGCAATCGCGCCGCCGTTGGGGTTCACTTTCGCGGCGTCCAACCCAAGGCCCGCGTTCACGGCGCAGGCTTGCGCGGCAAAGGCTTCGTTGCTTTCGATGACGTCGAACTGGTCAACAGTCATGCCAATCTTTTGCAACAGTTGGGTCACGGCAGGCACGGGGCCGATGCCCATGACTTCGTGGCGCACACCCGCGTGGCCGTAGCCCAGAATGCGCGCACGCGGTTTCAGCCCCGCCTTTTCGGCCGCTTCGGCTGATGCAAGGACCATAGCCGCCGCCCCGTCGTTCAGACCGGAGGCGTTGCCCGCCGTGACAGACCCGTCTTTGCGGAAGGCAGGGCGCAATTTACCAAGGGATTCCAATGTCGTGCCCGCCTTTGGGTGTTCGTCCGTGTCAAACGCGACCATGTCGCGGCGGACTTTCACCTCGATCGGAAGGATCTGGTTCTTGAAATGTCCCGCCTCTATGGCCGCCAACGCGCGGCGCTGGCTTTCAACCGCAAACCCGTCTTGATCAGCGCGCGTGATGCCATGTTCATCAGCGACATTTTCTGCCGTGACACCCATGTGGCCGACACCGAACGGATCGCTTAACGCGCCAATCATCATGTCGGTCATGGACAGATCGCCCATCTTTTGGCCCCAGCGGACGGTTTGCGATGAATGCGGGGATCGCGACATGCTTTCGGCACCACCTGCCAAGGCGTAATCCACATCCCCCAACATGATATGCTGCGCTGCCGAAATAATTGCCTGCGCGCCTGACCCGCACAAACGGTTGACGGTCAGGCCCGGCGCATCCTCGGACACGCCTGCATCAACGGCGGCGCAGCGCCCAATGTACATATCACGGGGTTCGGTGTTGATCACGTGACCAAAGACCGAGTGCTGGATTTGCGCGGGATCGACCTCGCTGCGGATCATCGCCTCTTTGGCGACCGCGGCGGCGAGGGCAGAGGGCGCTGTCCCTGCAAGGGAGCCACCAAAAGTACCGATGGCGGTGCGCACACCATCCAGAATGACGACATCATTTGACATGTTAAGCTTCCTTTTCAAGGGTTGGATTTTCAGAGAGAATTTCGCCCATACCGGCAATGCGGGCCGCAATGGCATCCAGCGTGGCAGGGTCGTCGATTGTGGCGGGCAGGTTCCAGGGTTTGCTGTCGGCAATGGCAACCATCGTGCCGCGCAGAACCTTGCCGGAGCGTGTTTTGGGCAGGGCATCGATCACGATGCAGCGCTTGAACGCTGCAACAGGGCCGATTTCGCTGCGGATCATCGCCACACATTCCTTGGCGAATTCTTCCTCGGACCGGTCAATGCCGTTGTTGAGGCACACCAGACCAAGCGGTTGCTGGCCCTTGAGCGCATCACCAATCCCGATGACGGCACATTCGGCGACGTCGGGGTGGTTAGACAGGACTTCTTCCATGGCGCCAGTGGACAACCGATGCCCCGCGACGTTGATCACGTCGTCCGTGCGCGCCATGATGTAAAGATACCCGTCTTCGTCCTTGATGCCGGCGTCGCCGGTCTCATAGTAGCCGGGGAAGGTTTGAAGGTACGCGGATTTAAAGCGGTCCTCGGCGTTCCAAAGGGTCGGTAAGGCACCGGGGGGCAGGGGCAATTTGATCGCGATTGCGCCCAGTTCGCCGACGGCCACGGGATTTCCACCCTCATCAAGGATGTCAATTTCATAGCCCGGCATTGGCACGGCAGGAGAGCCCGGTTTGACAGGCAGTTCTTCAATCCCAAGCGGGTTTGCAGCGATGGCCCAGCCGGTTTCTGTCTGCCACCAGTGATCGATCACCGGCTTTTCCAGATGCTTCTGCGCCCATTTGATTGTGTCTGGGTCCGCGCGTTCGCCCGCAAGAAACAGCGATTGCAGCCCGCTCAGATCGTATTTGCCAACGTATTGCGCATTTGGATCTTCTCTTTTGATCGCCCGCAATGCTGTTGGCGCTGTGAACAGCACTTTGACGTTGTGATCTTCGATTACCCGCCAGAATGTCCCCGCATCCGGCGTGCCGATCGGTTTGCCTTCAAAGACGACGGTCGTACACCCCGCCAGCAGCGGCCCGTAACAAATATAGCTGTGGCCAACGACCCAACCCACGTCAGACGCCGCCCAGAACACATCACCCGTTTTGACATTGTAGATGTTTTTCATCGTCCAATGCAGGGCAACCATGTGGCCGCCGTTGTGGCGCACAACACCCTTGGGCTGACCCGTGGTGCCGGATGTGTACAGGATATAAAGCGGATCGGCGCCACCAACGGGTGTACAGCCGACGGGCGTGGCCGCGGCCTCTTCGGCGGCCCAATCCAAATCGTATCCCT